>Ga0308157_10002239_pt1 | contig 32903 bp, 33 predicted proteins | sample PhyBR1_FD_201035 | JGI IMG/M metagenome (GOLD analysis project Ga0308157, IMG submission 201035) | Phyllosphere microbial communities from UC Gill Tract Community Farm, Albany, California, United States - DLSLB.R1 | ecosystem: Host-associated > Plants > Phyllosphere > Unclassified | place: USA...
CTGGTGACGGCACGGGCGACACGCGCTGGAAGGTGCCCGGTCTGCTGGACTGGTCGACGATGACCCACAACCCGTTCGTCGAGGTTACCAAGGATACGACCACGCTGTACGCCAGCGACCGCGACGTCTTCCTGTTCCTGGTCGATGACGCCCATCCGATCGAAGCGGGGCGACTGCCCAACGGCGAGCCGGATCTCTACTTCCGGGGCTTCTATTGCTGGAACAGCGAAGTGGGCTCCAAGACCCTGGGCATGGCGTCTTTCTATCTCCGCGCCGTCTGCATGAACCGCAACATCTGGGGCGCGGAGGGCTTCCAGGAGATCAGCATCCGACACAGCAAGTTCGCCGCCCGGCGCTTCGTGCACGAAGCGGCGCCGGCGCTGGAGCGGTTCGCCAACGCCTCAACGACGCCCTTCACCAATGGCATCCGCGCGGCGCGCGAAACCATCGTCGCTCGCAAGGACGAAGATCGGGAGACGTTCTTGCGTAAGCGTGGGTTCTCCAAGGCTGATACCGGCAGGATCATCGCCACAGTCCTGAACGAAGAAGGCCGCCCTCCGGAATCCATCTTCGACTTCGTGCAAGGCATCACCGCCCTGGCGCGCGAAAAGCCCCAGCAGGACGCCCGCCTGGAACTCGAGACCAAGGCCGGCCGACTGCTGGCGAGCGTCAGATAGCCGTAAAGGCGCAAAGCCGCTGACCCGCAAAACCGCAAAACCGCAAAGCCGTGGAGACGCAGACCTTGGTCGGCGGCTTCGCGGCTTTGTTCGTTTCCGCCGATCCGTCTTTGCGGGTCTGAGGCTCTGGGGTTGCGCGTCGGGTGCGGCGCTCGAAGCCAACGCGAAGAGGGAGAGGAGCGCGAGGGCTTCGTGACGGGCTGAAGGTCGAGAGAGAGACTCGCGGCCGCCCGTCATGGAGAAAGACCATGACCAAAGTTGTCACCCTCACGCTCAGCCGCTCGCGGGATATTCCGTTCAACAAGCTGCTGCTAAGCCAGTCCAATGTTCGCCGCACGAAGGCGGGCGTCTCGATCGAGGAACTGGCCGAGGACATCGCCCGGCGCACCCTGTTGCACGGCTTGAGCGTGCGGCCGGTTCTGGACGCTGGCGGTGCCGAGACCGGTATGTTCGAAATCCCCGCCGGCGGCCGGCGCTATCGGGCTCTGGAATTGCTGGTCAAGCAGAAGCGCTTGGCTCGCAACGCCCTCATCCCGTGCGTGGTCCGCACCGAGGGCTTGGCCGAGGAGGACAGTCTCGCTGAGAATATTCAGCGCGCGCCGCTCCACGCCTTGGACCAATTTCGCGCCTTCCAGTCGATGGTCGAGAAGGGCCTACCCGAGGAGGAGATCGCGGTGGCCTTCACCACCACGGCGGCGGTCGTGCGTCAGCGTCTTCGGTTGGCGGCGGTCGCTCCAGCCCTACTCGACGTCTACGCCGACGACGGCATGACGCTTGAGCAATTGATGGCCTTCACCGTCAATCCCGATCCGGAGCGGCAGGTCCAGGTGTGGGAGGCCATCCAGAAGACCTACAACCGCGAGCCCTACCAGATCCGTCGCATGCTGACCGAAGGGGCGGTTCGGGCCAGCGATCGCCGCGCCCAGTTCGTTCTGGCCGAGTATCAAGACGCTGGCGGCGCGATCATTCGTGACCTGTTCGAGGCCGACCAAGGCGGCTGGCTGCAGGACCCGGCCCTGCTCGACCGTCTGGTGCTTGAACGGCTTGAACGCGAAGGCCAAGCCCTCAAGGGCGAGGGCTGGAAGTGGGTCGAGACCGCGATCGACTTCTCCTACGGGCACACCTTCGGCCTCCGGCAAGTGGACGGCCAGGCCGCGCCGTTCAGCGACGAGGAAACCGCCACTGCGGCGGCGCTGAAGGCCGAATTCGAGGGCTATGAGGCGACCTACGCCGAGGCCGACGAGTACCCCGAAGCCGTCGACCTGCGGCTCGGTGAAATCGAAGCCGCCCTCGAGGCCCTCAAGAGCCGACCGGTAGCCTATGATCCCGCCGATCTGGCCATCGCCGGCGCCTTCCTCAGCCTCGACAGCGCCGGCCGCCTGCGGATCGAGCGTGGCTACGTCCTGCCCGAGGATGAACCGCCGGTCCTGGCCGAGGAGGGCGCACCGCAGATCGAGGACGACACCGGTGATCTTGACCGCTGCGAGCGGTCCTCGGCCGACACCGTCGCGCGGCAGCAGCCCGAGGAGGAGGTCGAAGAGCCCGCCCGTCCGCTGCCCGATCGCCTGATCAGCGAGATGACCGTGCACCGGACGATCGCTCTGCGCGACGCCCTGGCCGGCCATCCCGACCTGGCGTTCCTGGCGGTGCTGCACGCCCTATGCCTTTCGCTGTTCACTCGCGGGGCGTTCGACAGTTGCCTGGAGATCGAGGCCAAGAGTCCGGCTTACGCCCAGCAGCCAGCGGGCCTGGCCGAAACGTCCTGCGCCGTAGCGATCGCGGCGCGCCACCAGGGTTGGGCCGACCAGTTGCCGCGCGATCCCGGCCTGATGTGGGAGGCCCTGGTCGCCTTCGATCATGACAGCCGCCAGGCCCTGTTCGCCCATTGCGCGGGCCTGACGATCAACGCGCTCCACGAGGGCTGGAATCGTCGCCCTCGGGCGCTGGCTCATGCCGACAGGCTCGCCCAGGCGATGCAACTCGACATGAGCACAGCCGGCTGGTCGCCGACGGTCGAAGGCTTTTTCAGCCGGATCACCAAGGGCCAAATTCTCGACACCGTACGCGAGGCCCAAGGCGCCGAAGCTGCCGACCGAATTGCCGGCTTCAAGAAGGACGATATGGCGGTGGAGGCGGCCAAGCTGGTCGAGGGGACAGGCTGGCTGCCCAAGCCCTTGCGCACCTTGCCGTTGGTCAGCGATCCGGCGTTCGAGGCGGACGGCGACACGCCGATCGCGGACGTCGTGCAATCGGCGGAAAACGGCGGCGAAACGGCTATGGAGCCGCAAGACGAGGTCGCCGATGATGCCGACGGGCAAGCGGCCGAACCCCACGCGGTCGCCGCCGAATAGGCCAGTCCTCCCCCCACTGCGCCTGACAGGGACCCGTCTTCTCAAGGCGGGTCCCTGTTTCTTTCCAGGGTTGCTCCCATGACCACAACCGCTTCGAATCTTTCCAGGCAACTGGCCGGCCAGGCTGAAGCCGTCTGCCGCCGCTACCTCTCCAAGGGGTGGCGCGAAGGCGGCTACTGGCTGGTCGGCGACGTCAGCAATACCCCAGGGCGAAGCCTCTATGTCCGACTGCAAGGCCCTGACCATGGGCGCGGCGCGGCCGGTCATTGGCGGGACGCCGCCACCGGCGAGCATGGCGATCTTCTGGACCTGATCGGCGCGGCGCTGGGCCATCAACGCCTTGTCGACACCTTCGACGAAGCCCGCCGCTTCCTAGCCTTGCCGCCCCAAGCTTGGACACCGGACGCCCCGCGCCCGCAACGGTCAGGACCCCGATCACCCGCGGGCTCGCAACGCGCAGCGCGTCGGCTGTTCGCCCTCGCCGAGCCCCTGACCGGCTCGATCGGAGAGGCGTACCTGCACGCACGCGGCCTTACGGCTTTACGCTTTTGCGACGCCCTGCGCTGCCACCCCAACTGCTATTACCGGCCGGCCAGGACCGACGTCGAGGACGTCCCCCGGGCCTGGCCCGCCCTCGTCGCCAGCGTAACCGATCTGGCAGGCCGGCAGACCGGGGCGCATCGCACCTGGCTGGACGGCCAGACTCTCGGCAAGGCGCCCATCGCCACCCCACGCCGGGCAATGGGCGCGCTCCTGGGCAATGGGGTCCGCTTTGGGGTGGCGTCGGATGTGATGGGGGCCGGCGAAGGTCTCGAGACCGTCCTGTCGCTGGCCCCTGTCGCCCCAAGCCTGCCGCTCGTCGCCGCGCTCTCCTCGGCCCATCTGGCCGCCCTGCTTCTGCCGGCCGGCCTTCGTCGCCTCTATATAGTCGTCGACCCTGACCCCGCCGGCCACGCGGCGGCGATCACCCTGGCCCAGAGGGCGTCGGCCGTCGGGATCGAGGCGCGGTCGCTTACGCCGGACCAGGGCGACCTCAATGACGACCTGCGCCGCCTTGGACCCAACCGTCTCGCCGCGCGCCTGGCCTCGCAGCTCGCTCCGGAAGATGTCGCCCGTTTTCTGCGTCAGCCTGCAAGCCGATCACCGTGACGGCCAGGGACGCGTGGCGGCTTGGGGCCTGCGTCGCTTCCTGAGGTCATGGGGACGTCCTCCCAGAGGCCGCAAGCCGTGCCCACGGACTTCTAGAGGTCGATCGGATCGGCAACCGCCGCCATCCCGCAACGGCGGGGCGGGACTGTTTTCCGCCGCCGAGCAGAGCTCGGCTTTGCATCGCGAACCAAAAACAGACCCGCCCCGCCGTCCTCCGCTGCGCTTCGGCCGTGCCGGTGCGGACTGTCGTCGCCCGCCGAAGAGGATCGCCACGAAGGCCGCGATGGGCGCGGCTTGAAAGGCCTCCAGGAGGACGTCCCTATGACCCCCGATCGCTTGCACGACCCCGAACCGCCTCACGCCCTTTCCGCCACCGGCCATCTGCTTGAAGACCTGGCGCTCTACGGTCGCCCCGTTCCAGAAGGCGAGCACGACCCCAGGCCGCCCGCCGATCCAGTGGCCCTCACTGCCGCCATGGCCGACCTTTTCGACGCCCTGATCTCGCCGCTGACCGACACTCGCCTCGAGCCCGCCTTGCCCTACCTCCTCTGGGCCGCGGTCGATCTCTTCCACCGCGCGGCCCAGCGCGTTCAACGCCGCCTGGACGACAACGAGGACGCCCAGAAGGACAGCCAGCGCCAGCAGGACGGATCAGAGGTCGCCTCCGTCGAGCTCGAGCGGCTCCTCGTGGCCGGCTCGGCCCTCCTCGACCAGCGCAACGGTCTCGAGCATCTTCGCGAAGAGGCCGCCCATCACTTCCACCACCACACCGGCGGCGCCTGGACGCCCAGGGCCGGGTCGCGCGTCAATCGCGCGGCGCTCACGGCGGCGATGATCGACAGCCGCGACTTCCTGGCCGCCCAGCGGCGCGCGGATGCCCAGGTCTTCATCCCGGCCGGGCCCAAGATCGGCGTAACCGGCGGCGCGGACTTCAATGACCACGCTCGGATCTGGGACGCCCTCGACAAGGTCCTGGCCAAGCACCCGGACATGACGCTGCTGCACGGCGGCACGCCCACCGGCGCCGAACGCATCGCCGCGTGCTGGGCCGAGGCGCGGGGCATTACCCACATCGCCTTCAAGCCGGACTGGAGCCGGCACAAAAAGGCCGCCCCCTTCAAGCGCAACGACGTGATGCTGGAGACGCTGCCGATCGGTGTCCTGGCCTTCCCGGGCTCGGGCATCCACGCCAACCTGGCCGACAAGGCCAAGAAGCTCGGTATCCCAGTCTGGCGGTTCGAGGGCGGCGCGTGAGCGCCGCCCCCTGCCCGGGGCGATGATCCGGACAGCAGTCACCCGAGGGCTGGCGACACGTGGGGCAATTCAGTTGGATCGGCGTGGTTGACAGACGCTGTCGAAGCCAGATCCTCCCACAGCATCTCCACGACGATATGAGGGCCTCATGGCGCCATGTCAGGACCTGGCCCCGGGGTTGCCGGCAGTTCGATCGCGACCGGCGCTCTCAAGAGCCGCATTAGGCCCACGGTGAACAAGGGAAGCACGTAAACCGCCAGGAAAAGGAGCGCTAGGCCTCGGTAGCCCTTGGCGATCAAAGCGACGAGGCCGAACCGATCGGCCAGAAACATACAGCCGACAAGCAAGACGCCCGCGATCATCGCACGGCTGCCGGGGCCCAGTTCTCGCCCTCTGCGCGCGTGCCAGGCGGCCGCGAGCCGCTCGTTGATGGCGTGGACTGACCCGGCGCCGCTCTCAAGCAGGGCGCAGAAGATCATGAGTTGGAAAAGCAGGTGGAACGCCGGGCTGCCCATCCGGCGCAGCATGAAATCCGACGGCAGGGTCTCGCTCCCGATCTGCGGATAGAAGGCAGCCATGCAGATAAAGAAGACAATGGCCGGGGCCATGGCGAGGGGGCCAGCCACGAGGCCGGACACGATCGCATCGCGCCGTGACGTCAGATGCCGCAGCATCGGCAGCACGGCGACTGCGCCGACGACGTTGTAACTGGCATAGGTGATCCCGCCAGCCACCCAGCCGCTCATCGCAGGGCCGGGCAGGGTAAAGCCGACCGCGATCCGGTCCTTGAACGCCGTCAGCGCCAGGATAAGGAACAGGCCGTAGACGCCGTAGAGCATGAAGCTCACATATTTGAAGAGCCGCTCGATCGAGGCGTTTCCGAAGGCGGCGAAACCCGCGATCCCCGCCGCAAGCAAGAACGTTCCCGCCAATGGCGGCCAACCGAAGAGCGCCGTGACGATCGCGCCCGCGGCCGCGCCAAAGACGGCCAAGATCAGGATGACGAACAGCGCGTACGCGGTCTCGAAGAGAATCCAGCCACGTCCGAGCAGCCGGGCGAAAAAGGCCCGGTAGTCGAAGGCTCCGAAGACGAAGGCGAAGGTGAAGGTGATAGCCGCGACGAGGCTCCACAATAGGGTCGCCAGCAGCATTCCTGCCAATCCGCCCCACGGACCACTCGGCAAAAAGAACTCGGCCAGCTCGCGGCCGGTGGCGTACCCACCGCCGATGACAACCGCCTTGAAGGCGAACCCAGGGAGCAGGAAGCGCTGGAACCAGGTTGCGGGGGCTGTGGCGGTCATCGAGCGACGCCCAAGGCCAGCAGAGCGCCGCGCACCGCGATGGGAGACCCCATTCGCCATCCCAAGGAAACCATCGGTAAGTCTCTCAGTGAAGAAAATTGCTCACGCAGGTTAGCGTGGCGATCCGCTGAGACGTCAATGCTTAATCGCCTTCCGTCTCAGGAGCGCTCAGTTTTTGCCCGGATCGGCGCGCTTGTCGCGGGAATGGCGATATTTCCCTGAGGAAGCGCCGCCATCGGGCTCGCGAAACGGCTAGGGCAGCCCTCTGAGTGCGTTGACATGTGAAGAATAAATCTCCAGACAGAGAAATCTGTAAGTGGGGCGCGCATGTACGACTTCATCGTTATTGGCGGCGGCATCGCCGGCGCGGGTGTCGCGGATGCGTTGGCCACGCGAGGCTCTGTCGTTCTCGTCGAAGCCGAGGCTCAGGCGGGCTATCATACGACGGGCCGTTCAGCCGCGCTCTTCGCGGCCAGCTACGGTTCGGCGGCCTTTCGCGCCCTGACGCGGCTCAGCGAACCGTTCTTCCAGGCTCCGCCCGCCGGCTTCGCGGACTATCCGCTCCTGCGTGAGCGCGGCTTGATCTACATCGCCAGCTCCGAACAGCTGGGAAGCCTTGGACGGTTTCTGGCGGAAATCGCCAAGTCTGGAACCGCCTTGCAGCGCTTGTCGTCGGAGGAAATTCTTCGACGTGTGCCACGTCTTCGGCCCGAGGCGGTCGCGGCGGGCGCCTTCGATCCGGGCGCGCGCGACATCGATGTCGAAGGCCTGTTGCAGGGCTTCCTGCGGCGGGGGCGGGCGCGCGGCGTGCGGCAGATCTTCGGGGCCCGAATTGAAAGCGCCGAGCGGCGCGGCGGGGTCTGGCATTTGCGCGCGGGGTCGGAAGAGCTTCAGGCGCCGATCGTCGTAAACGCTGCGGGCGCGTGGGCCGATCTGGTTGCGCAGACGTTCGGCGCGCAGCCGGTGGGTCTGCGGGTCCTGCGCCGCACCGTGGCTCTGGTCGAACCGCCGCCCGGCGACGACGTTCCCGACTGGCCGATGATCCTCGATGTCGAGGAGCAGTTCTATTTCAAGCCCGACGCGGGGAAATTCTTGATCTCGCCGGCCGACGAAGACGAAGCGCCGCCCGGTGACGCGCACCCCGACGAATTGATGCTGGCGATCTCGGCCGATCGTGTGCAGCAGGTGCTAGACATCGACATCCGCCGCATCTCGCACAGCTGGGCCGGCCTTCGCTCGTTCGCGCCGGATCGCAGTCCGCTCATCGGCTATGACGCAGTCGCGCCAGGCGTCTTCTGGTGCGCGGGGCAGGGGGGCTATGGCATCCAGTCGGCGCCGGCCTTCGCCGCGCTGGCCGCGAGCCTGGTCTGTGGCGAGGGCCTCGCCCCGGCGTTTTCCGCCGAAGGCGTGAGCCTCGCCGAGATCGATCCGCGGCGTTTCCAGTCAGCGACCGCGCCGGCATAAGGCGCCGTAGGGCGAGCTTGCGCCGTCTTCCGATTCCAACGCTCGCTTGCGGGTTAGGCCAGAGAAATTCTCTGGTCAGGCGCTTTTCATTCGACTACCCGATATTGCGGCGTCTGGTGCGAACCGCTGCGGCGCCGCCTGTCCGGTATCGAACGGTGATTGGCATGAGCACGGAAAAGACATTGGGCGGCCTGGTCGCCGCGATCCGCAAGGAGCGCGGCTGGACCCTGCGCGAGATGAGCGACGTGGTCGGCATTCCGCTGTCCACGCTCGGCAAGGTCGAGACCGACAAGCTCTCCCTGAGCTATGACAAGATACAGATGCTGACCCAGCACCTGGGACTGTCGATGGCCGACTTCTTCGCTCAGGCCAAAAGCGACGAGCCCCCGGGAAAGGCGGTCACGGCGCGCCGCAGCGTGATGGCCGCGGACAATTCGGTGTTCGTGGAGACCGCGAACTACCGTTACGAATATCTCTGCGCGGACCTGACCAAGAAGCGCATGGTGCCGATCATCACCGAAGTAAAGGCGCGCTCGCTGGCGGAGTTCGGCGAGCCGGTCACCCATCCCGGCGAGGAGTTTGTCTACGTCCTCGAGGGCGAGGTCGAGGTGCACCTGGAATTCTATAGGCCCACGATCCTGCGCGAGGGGCAGGGGGCCTATATCGACAGCCAGATGCGCCACTCCTACGTTCGCGGCAATTGCGAGCGGGCCATCATGTTGGCGGTTTGCTCCGGCGACGATCTCGATCTGGAGGCCACTCTGGTGGACCTCGCCGAGCGCGAAACGGCCTAGCGCAAGGCCGAGGCCGCAGCTGGACACGCCTGCGACGCTGCGGGCCCTGTTGGACGATCAGAGCCGCGACGCGTCGCGATCAGCGGCCAATACGCGCCTCTTGGACGCTCTCCATGCCGGCGCCTTCAGTCGCCAACGCCGCGGCCAGACAGCGTTCCCGCAGCACACCATTCCAAAACAGGCGACGCATTCTCTTAATGGAGAATTTGTCTTCCGAGGTTGCCGCGCCTCGGCTACGGTGCTCGACGGGGACGCAAGGGCGTTCGTTCGTGACGGAGAGAGCGATGGGCTGGTTTGGCGGTGACGGGTGGCGCGCGCCGTTGATGGCGGCGTTCTTGCTCCTGAACGTGACGATCGCCACGGCGGCGAGGGCCGATGACAGCGGGGCGACGGCGCTCCCGGCGGGCATTCAGATCCACGGTTACGTGGGCGAGGATGTGATGATCCCGATGCGAGATGGTGTGCGCCTGCACGCCCAGATCTGGCGCCCGGCCGGCGCAAGCGGAGAGGCTTTGCCGATACTGTTGCAGCGCTCGCCCTACGGATTTCAGGTCGAACGGCTGAAACGCGCCTTCGAAAGCGACTACAGCGCGCTGGCCAGCGAGCGCTTCATCTTCCTTTTCCAGGACATTCGAGGCCGCTTTGGGTCCGAGGGTGAATTCGTGATGCTGCGCCCCAAGGCCAGCGCCGGCGGCACAGACGAGTCTTCCGACACCTACGACACGATCGAATGGGCGACCAAGCACATCGCGGGCAACAATGGCGCGGTTGGTGTCTCGGGAATTTCCTATGGCGGCTGGACCGCGGCGATGGCCACGATCAATCCCCACCCGGCGCTCAAGGCCATCTCCGTGCAGGCTTCGCCCGAAGACATGTTCGTCGGCGACGACTTCCACCGCAACGGCGCGTTCCGGCTCGACTACGGGTGGGAATACAGCGCCGCCCTCGAGACCGACGGCCGAACGCTGAAGGTCTTCGATTTTGGCGCCGACGACCCCTACGCCTGGTTCCTCAAGCAACCCACGCTCCACGACCTGGACCAGCGTCAGTTGGGCAAGCGTCTGCCGACCTGGCAAAACTTCGTGCGCCACCCCGACAATGACGCCTTTTGGCGCGAGACCGTCACCTCCGAGCGCATGCCCAAGGCTGTGGCGATCCCAAATCTCATCGTCGCCGGGTGGTGGGATCAGGAGGATTTCTACGGGCCGATGAAGATCTACGAGCGCCAGGAGGCGGGCGATACGAACACCCGCAATTTCCTGGTGATCGGACCCTGGAACCATGGCGGATGGGCGCGCGGCGATGGTCGCCACTATGGGCCGCTCGATCTTGGCTCCGACACCGCGACCTACTTTCGCGAACAGGTGGAGCGGCGCTGGTTCCGCTATTGGCTGAAGGGGCAGGGTTCGCTGGATCAACCCGAGGCCCTGGTCTTCCAGACCGGCTCCAATACCTGGAAGCGGTACGCGGCCTGGCCGCCGGTCGCCGACGTGACCTCGCGCAAGCTCTATCTGCGGGCCGGCGGCCGCCTGACCTTCACGCCTCCGGACCGCAAGGAGGCCTCCGACAGCTTCCGCTCCGATCCGGCCGACCCGGTGCCCTATCGCGCGCGGCCCATCACGCCGGTCATATCAGCGACTTCCACCTGGCCGCAGTGGCTGGCTGACGATCAGAGCGCCTTCGCCGGGCGCAAGGACGTGCTCGTCTGGCAGACCGAGCCCCTCGCCGCGGACCTGACGATTTCCGGCCACGTGCTCGCCAAACTGTTCGCCGCCACCACGGGGTCCGACGCCGACTGGGTGGTCAAGCTCCTGGATGTCTATCCATCCGACGCCAACACCCCGGCCCCCATGCGAGCCCGCCAGGTTATGGTGGCCAACAACGTCCTGCGCGGACGCTACCGCCAGGGCTTTGAAACGCCGCAGCCGATCACTCCGAACGCCGTGCTGCCCTATGACATCGATCTCAACGCCGCCGCCCATGTGTTCCGCAAGGGACACCGCATCGCCGTTCAGGTGCAGAGCAGCTGGTTTCCCCTGATCGACCGCAATCCTCAAACGTTTGTCCGCAACATCTTCGAGGCGCGACCGGAAGACTTCAAGGCCCAGACACACACCGTGGCGCACGACGCGCGGTTCCCCTCGGCGATCACGGTCAGCGTCGAGGGGGAGGGCCCCTTGCCCTAAGGCCGGGGCTGGGGCTGGGGCTGGGGCTCGGGGCGCGCGGGCCGGGCCGTCGCCCCGGCCCGGCTGACCCGCCAGACGACATTGCCTACATCGTCGGCCACCAGCAGCGCGCCGGCCTGGTCGGTGATCACCCCGACCGGACGGCCTTGCGCTTGACCTCGCGCGTCCAGGAAGCCGCCCAACACATCGACGGCGGCGACGCCCGCGCCGGGCTTTCCATCCGGCCCGAAGGGCACGAAGACCACCTTGTAGCCAGCCGGCGGTCGGCGGTTCCACGATCCGTGCAGGCCGATGAAGGCGCCATTCGAGAACGCGGGGCCAAGATCCGCATCCTGCGCGAATGTTAGCCCCAGCGCCGCGACGTGGGGACCCAGAGCGTAGTCCGGACGCCGGGCGCGAGCGCGAACCGGCAGATTGTCGGGCTGGACGCGAACATCCCGATGCTCGCCCCAGTAGTACCAAGGCCAGCCAAAGTGATCGCCCTGCCTGACCGAGGTGAGATAGTCCGGCACCAGGTCCGAGCCGAGCATGTCGCGTTCATTGACAACGGTCCACAACGCCCTGGTTTGGGGTTCGAACGCCATGCCGTTGGGATTGCGCAGGCCCTCGGCGAAGGGACTCGCGGTTCCGGTGGCAAGGTCGACGCGCAGGATCAGGGCGCGGCCGCGGTCGGCTTCGGGTCCCGCCTCACCCGCGTTCGACCCCGAGCCCACGGTGACGAACAGGGCCTTGCCGTCGGGCGCGGCGACCACATTGCGCGCCCAATGGGCTTCGCCGGGGTATTTCACCACGACGCTCGGCCGGGCCCTGATGCGGGTCTCCCCGCTGCGATATGGATAGCGAAGCAAGGCGTCGGTCGCCCCGACATAGAGGCTGTCTCCCACCACGGCCATGCCGAACGGAGAGCGGACGCCGGAGAGGAAGGTCGTGCGAAGCTCGGCTTTGCCGTCGCCGTCCTGGTCGCGCAAAAGCGTGATCCGGTCGGCCGAGCGCGTCAGCGCGCCACCACGCGCCATCACCGCTTCCATGACGCGCTCGACAACACCCTGGCCCTGTCGCGGCGGCGCGTTCGCTTCCGCCACCAGAATGTCGCCGTTGGGCAGGCGATAAAGCCAGCGCGGATGATCGAATCCGCTGGCGAAGGCGGTCACGGCCAAGCCCGCTGGAGCCACCGGATGAGCGCCCTTGGCCCAGCCCACCGCCTTGGCCACCGCGATCGTCGGCACGGCTTGCGGTCGGGGCGCGGTCAGGCGCGGACTGGAGCCGCTGACCGCCGCAACGTCAAGCCGGGCATGGTCGGGCCAGGCCAGATAGACCACCCCAGCGACGGCCGAGGTCACCAGCAGGCTCACGACGAGGAGAATTCGCTTGATCATCGGCGGGGCGCTTCCATCACATTTCTCTGTCCAGATAATATTCTCTATAGACACGTTGCGTTCATCAGGGGAGAAGTTTCGCCGAGTTTAGGCGGGGAGCACGGCTATGGGTTCGGTTTTGCGCTACTGCGGCCCGTTCGCGATCGCCGTGATGCTGGCGGCCTGCCCAGCCGCGGCCACGGAGCCGGCCGCCGTCGACCGGATCCTTGACGCGGGGATGCGCCAGGGCCGTGTGATGGACTACGCCCAACACCTGTCCGACACCATCGGGCCGCGCATCACCAATTCACCGCAGGCGCGTGAAGCCGAACGGTGGACCGCCGACGAGCTGCGCGCGCTCGGTCTGTCGGTGCGCACCGAAGGTTTCGAATTTGGGCCCGGTTGGTCGAAGGAGCACGCCAGTCTGCGGATGGTCAGCCCGCGGTCCCTCGATCTGACCGCCGTCCCGGTCGCCTGGACCCCGCCGACCGCGGGCGCGGTGACGGCGGACATCATCGTAGCCCCCATGGCGGTCGAGGCCGACTTCGAACGCTGGCGCGGCAAGCTGCGCGGTCGCCTAGTCCTGATCTCGGACCCGGATCAGGCGCTCGTGGCGCCGAAGACTTCCGCGCGCCGCTTCAGCGACAGCGACCTTGCGGCGCTGTCGGCCTACGAGCCGCCACAGCACGGCGGAGCCGACATCGGTGAATGGTTCGCCACCTATTTGAGCTTCAACGCCAAGCTCGACGCCTTCCTGGCGGGGGAAGGGGCCGTGGGCTGGGCCCGCATGGCCAAACGCTCGGGCCAGGTGGTGGGCGAAGGTTACTTCCACAAGGCTGGGCAAACGCCACGCCTGCCCGGCGTGGAGATCGCGGCCGTCGATTATCGCCGCCTCGTGCGCCTAGCACGGTCAGGCGCCGTGCGGCTTGAGATGGCCAACCTGGTCCGGTTCCATGCCGGGGACACCAAAGCCTACAACATCTTCGGCGACCTGCCTGGTCGCGATCCGGCCGCCGGCTATGTCATGGCCGGCACCCATCTGGACAGTTGGGGCGAGGGCGACGGGGCCGCGGATGCCGGCGGCAATGTCGCGGTCGTCATGGAGGCCGCCCGGATCCTGACCAGCCTTGGCGTCAAGCCGCGCCGCACCATCCGCTTCGCCCTTTGGGGGGGTGAACAGCAAGGCCTCTACGGCATCCAGAACTATGTGGAGCGCTACCTGGCCTCGCGTGGCCGGACCGGCGACGAGGATCCAGCGCGGCGCGATTATGGCCGCTGGGAGGCGCTCTATCCCATCACCCCCAAGCCGGGCTACCGCGACCTGGCTGCCTATTTCTGCCTCGACAACGGGCCGGGCCGGATCCGGGGGCTGTACGGCGAGGGCGCCGCGCAGACCACGCCCATCCTCAAGGAGTGGCTCGCGCCGTTCGCGGCGTTTGGCGCCTCCACCGTCTCATCCCAGCGGCGCATCGAGTCTGGGCATCAATACCTGCAGGACATCGGGCTTCCGGGCTTCCAGTTCATCCAAGACCCCATCGACCCCGACCATCAGATCTTCCAGACGCGGATCGACACGCTCGATGCGCTCGACCCCGATGATCTGCGGATCAACGCGGTGATCCTGGCGACCCTCCTGCTGGCCGCGGCCGAGCGCGAGGAGCCGCTGCCCCGCAGGCCCGTGCCCAACAAGCCGCGATCCACCGTTCTATCCGCCGGCGGCGTCTCCGCTCCGGAGTGAACGAGGCGCGGCCCCCATCACACTGACTTCAGGAGCACGCCCGTGCCGGCAGGATTCGACAGGCGACAAATACTTGGCGCGGCCGTCGCCGCCCCGATGGTCAACAAGGCTGAGTACCAGCCCGTCGCCACCTCAGGACGGCGCTATGCGCGGCGGGTGGTGGACCTGGTGCGCGAAAACCTGGTCATCGACATGTTGGGCGTGCTGGCGATCGACTACCGGCCAGAGTCGTTCGGCGCGCGGCTGAGCCCCGCCGCCGCCGCCGAGTTCAAGGCGTCCGGCATCACCGTCTTCCATCATTCGGCGGGGACGTCGGGGCCGACCGCGCGCGAAGACGCCCTTCAATGGATCGCCCAAGCCGGGGTCTTCGTCGGCCGCAACGACGATCGCTTTCTCATCGTCGAGAAGGTGAGCGACTTTGACCGCGCCAAGGCGGCGGGCAAGGCCGCCGTGATCCTCGGACTGCAGAACGCTGAACACTTTCGGGGTCCCGATGACGTCAAGCTGTTCTACCAGCTGGGACAGCGGTGCTCGCAGCTCACCTACAACGCCCAAAACCTCCTGGGCTCGGGCTCGACCGAACGAGTCGATGGCGGCGTGAGCGACTATGGTGAGGCCATCATCAAGGCCATGAACGCGGTCGGCATGCTGGTCGATGTCTCCCATAGCGGCGAGCGCACGACACTCGACGCGGCGAGCCTTTCCACCAAACCTATCGCGATCACGCACAGCAACTGCCGTGCTCTGATCGATCATCCGCGCTGCAAGTCGGACGCCGCCATTCGGGCGGTGGCGGCCAAGGGGGGCGTGATGGGTGTCACCGGCGTACGCAATTTCGTTCGCGCCACCGAGCCCACGAACGTCGGCCATATGGTCGACCACATCGACCACATCGTCCGGCTCGTAGGTATCGAGCACGCTGGGATCGGGTCCGACGCCGACCTTCACGGCTACGACGACCTGCCGGCGGATCTCTATGAGCAGCTGAAGGCCTCCTACAAGACCAGCTACGCCTTTCGCGGAAAGATCGACACCGACGGCTTTGACCATCCGCTGAAGATGTTTGACCTGACCGAAGAGCTTGTGCGTCGGGATTATTCCAACGCCGCGATCGCCGCCATTCTCGGAGGCAATTTCCGCCGCCTGCTGGGGCAAACCTGGCTCTAACCGCTCCGCCGCGTTCAATGAAGATTTTTCTCCATTGACGCTGATTATTCTCTGACTAGAGTTTTATGACATTTAGGGGGAAAGTTCATGAGGCAAGCGGATCGGTTGCGGCGGCAGGCGCTCTCGAGCGTCGGCGTGTTGGCGCTCTTGACGGCGTGTGGGCCGGCCTGGGCCGAGGAGGTGGCGAAGGACGCTCAGGTCGTCGCGCTTCCGGAAATCGTGGTGACCGCTCAGAAGCGGTCCGAGAACCTCAGCGTCGTCCCGGCCTCCGTCAGCTTCATCGACGGCGCGGCCTTGTCGGCCCAGGGCGCGCGAGGGCTTTCGGACTACGGGGCCTATGTTCCTGGTCTGCAGATCGACACCGCCGGAACGCCAGGTCAGTCGACCATCACCCTGCGAGGCATCGCGCCGGTGGGCTCGGGGTCGGCGGTCGGCACCTATATCGATGACGCGCCGCTGGGCTCCAGCGCCTATTCCACCGCGGCCAACAGCTTCCAACTGGACCTGCTGCCCTATGATCTGAAGGGCGTCGAGGTGCTGCGAGGACCTCAGGGCACCCTCTATGGCGCGAGCACCATGGGCGGGCTGCTCAAGTACGATCTTATCAAGGCCGACGTCGACGAATTCCACGGGGCCGTCGGCGGCGATCTCACCACCGTGCGTTCGGCCGGGAAGGCCGGCGCCGGCGCGCGCGGCATGGTCAACGTCCCGATCATCCCGGGTGTTCTGGCTGTGCGGGCCAGCGGCTTCTACCAAAAGACCCCCGGCTATATCGACAATCCCGGCCGAGGGCAGGAAGACATCAATGACGCGCGCCAAAGCGGCGGGCGGTTGGCTTTGCGCTGGACGCCGAGGGCCGCCGTCGAGGTCACGCTGGACGCCCTGCACCAGAAGATCGATTCCTACGGTAACGCCGTGGTGCCGCTGGACCCGACGACAGAGCGCCCTTTGATTGGCGACCTCAAGACCAACATCGCCCAAGACGAGCCCTTCATTCAGAAAACGGACTTTCTGAAGGGGGCGGTCAATTGGACGCTGCCCTTCGCCACGGCGACCTCGGTCACCAGCTACAGCGACACCCGCAATCGCCAGGCCCTGGACATCACGGCCGCCTATAGTCCGGCCTTGATCGAGCCCACGCTGGGCGTGCCCGGGATCAGTGGTCAGTTCCTGGATATCAAGGTGCGCAAGTTCACCCAGGAGGTCCGGCTGACCTCGCAGGGCGAGGGCCCGATCGAATGGATGGTCGGCGGCTTCTACACTTCGGAGAAAAGCGTCAATGGCCAGGCGGTGACCTCGCTTGACCTCAATCTCCAGCCGAACGCGCTTAACCCACTGCTGATCGCGACTCTTCCGTCGCGCTACAAGGAGACGGCGGCCTTCGGCAATCTGACATGGCGGGTGACCGACGCCCTCTCACTCGCCGGCGGGCTTCGCTACAGTCACAACGCCCAGCGCTACCTGCAATTCACGAGCGGAGTCTTCGCGCCGGGCGATGGCGGTGGGAGCTCCAAGGAGAACGTCACAACCTACAGCGCAAGCGCCAAGTACCAGTTGACGCCCGCCGCGATGGTCTACGCCCGTGTCGCCAGCGGCTATCAGCCCGGCGGACCCAATGTCGCGGCCACTGGCGTACCGCCCACGGTCGGCTCCTCCACGCTCACCAACTATGAAGCGGGGTGGAAGGCGCGTCTCCTGGAGAGCCGGCTGGCGCTCGACGTTTCGGCCTTCCAGATGGATTGGAAGGATATCCAGGTGTCGGCTGTCACGCCGCCGCCGGAAAACACCGGCTACCTGATCAATGGCGGCAAGGCGCGGAGCAAGGGGATCGAGGCTTCGGCCACGTACTTGCCCATCGAGCACCTCGTTCTCGGCGCCACCTTCGCTTACACCGACTCCAAGTTCGTCGGCCCGGTGCCGTCGCTGGGCGTGCTGGACGGCGATCGGCTGCCGCACGTGCCCCGCTACGCAGCGTCCGGCACGGCGGAATACCGCTTCGAGGTCGCGGGAGACTGGGAGGCTCGACTGGGCGGCGGTGTGCGCTATGTCGGCGCTCGCCGATCGGGCGTCTCGCCGCCTCTGATCTATACCGAGCGCAGCTACGTGGCGGTCGATCTGAACGGTCACCTCGTCCACGACGACTGGAAGCTGGGCGTCTTCGCCAGGAACCTCTTCGACAAGCGGGCCTACGTCACCAAGACACCGCTCATCGGCATCGAGGTGCTCGGGAGCTTGCTGCAGCCGCGGACCATCGGCGTTTCACTCGACCGCACCTTCTAACTCCATCCGGCGCGGACAAGGGCGGGGACAGGTCTTCACCGGCCACCCGCCGGCCGCGCCGACGTCCCCGACAGACCTGTTCTTGAAGGCTTTTGCCGAATGCGCTTCCCCGTCCTGATCGCCCTTGCGGCGGCCCTACTGTCGGCCACCGCCGCATGCGGGCAGGCGACCACCCAACCCGCCGCACCCGCAGCGGCGTCCGTTCCCGGCACGCCGCCGCTCACCCAGGAGAACCTCGACGCCTGGCTTGACGGCCTGGTGCCGAACGCCATGCGGACCGGCGACATTCCGGGCGCGGTCGTCGTGGTGGTCAAGGACGGAAAAATCCTCACCGAGCGCGGTTACGGCTACGCCGACGTCGCCCGGCGCATCCCGGTCGACCCGGCGCGGACGCTGTTTCGGCCAGGCTCGATCACCAAGGCCTTCACCTGGACCGCGGTGATGCAACTGGTGGAGGCCGGCAAGCTCGACCTCGACGTCGATGTGAACCGCTATCTGGACTTCAAGATCCCGCCCCGTGACGGCAAGCCGATCACCATGCGCAACATCATGACCCACACGAGCGGCTTTGAAGAGCGTGTGAAAGGGATCATCGGCCCGGCGCCGCAGCCCTCCTTGGGCGCCTATCTCAAGGCTTGGACCCCCAAGCGCATCTTCGCGCCCGGCGCCGTCCCAGCCTACTCCAACTACGCCTCCGCCCTGGCTGGCTACATCGTTGAGCGGGTCTCCGGCCAACCTCTCGACGACTATATGGACCAACACGTCCTTGGCCCGCTGGGCATGACCCAATCGACGTTTCGTCAACCGCTGCCGGCGAACCTGCGGCCGCTGATGAGCGAGGGCTATCTGACGGGCTCCGGCCCGCCGCGATATTACGAGTTCGTGGGCCCGGCGCCGGCCGGCGGTCTGACGGCGACGGGTCACGACATGGGCGCCTTCATGATCGCCCACCTGCAGAACGGCCGGTTCGGCGCCGGTCAAATCCTGTCGCCGTCCACCGCCGAACAGATGCACGCTATCCAGCCCCGGATCTATCCAGCCCTCCACGGCATGGCGCTCGGCTTCTACGAGCACAGCCGCAACGGCCACAGGGTGATCGCCCACGACGGCGGTACTCAGTTCTTCTGGAGTGACATGCACCTTTTCCTCGACGATGGCGTCGGGGTCTTCATCTCGCTGAACGCGCCGGGCAAGACGAACGCCGCGTCGGTTGTGCAGGACGCCCTCTTCCAAAGCTTCGCCGATCGCTACTTCCCACCTGTCGCCGCACCCCCGGCGCGCGGAGTTGGCATCACCACGGCCCTGCGACACGCCAAGCTGATGGCCGGCCCCTGGGAGAACAGCCGTCGCTCGCAGTCCAGCATCTTTTCGACTCTCTCTGGTCTGCTGGGGCCGCTGACAATCACCGCCAACGCGGACGGCACCATCAGTCTCCCGATCCCGCGGCGCGGCGTGGTGCGCTGGCGCGAGATCGAGCCGTTCGTCTGGCAAGAGACCGACGGCCCCGAGAAAATCCAGGCTCTGGTGGTCGATGGGCGTCCGGTGATGCTTGGTTTCGACCTCGCTCCGCCCGCCGCCTTCCAACGCTATCCGACGTGGCGCTCGCCCAGCTGGATGGGGCCGGCCCTCACTGTCTCGTTCTGCTGCCTGCTCCTCACCGGCCTGGCTTGGCCGATCGCGGCCCTGGCGCGCCGACGGTTCGGCGCCCGGCTGGCTCTCGGGCCGCGCGCGGCCAAGGCTCACCATCTCAGCCGAGGACTTGTTCTAGCCACGGCGGTCGTGGCGCTGACGCTCCTTGGCACTCTGATCTACATGGTCAGCGGCTATGATCGTCTGTCCGCGGCCATGGATCCCTGGCTGACGACCGTGAAGGTGGTCGCCATACTGGTGTTCCCAGCCTCGCTCCTGGCCTCGCTCTACGACGCGGTCCTCGTCTGGACGACAAAGCGGAGCTGGCGCGCCAGGGTATGGTCCATCGTGCTGGTGGCGGCTGGCGGCATGGTGGTCTGGACCGCCCTGGTCTTCCACGTGGCCAACTTCGGCACGCACTATTGAGGCGTCACCGCGTCGTCGACGGACCTTGGCCAGAAGCCTGGATGGCGCCTTCTGCCCAAGGATCCCTCTCGATCGCGGGCCTCAGTCGCTAGCTTTCTGACTTCACAGAAGAGACTCTCATGACCATTACCCGTCTTCAATCCGGCCCTCGCATGAGCCAGGCGGTCATCCACGGTGACACCGTCTATCTGGCCGGCCAGGTCGGCGCGCCAGGCAAGAGCGTCACAGAGCAGACCCAGGCGATCCTGGGCCAGATCGACGCCTTGCTGGCGGAAGCCGGCAGCGCCAAGTCGAAGATCTTGTCGGCGACGATCTGGCTGGCCGACATGGCGGACTTCGCCGAGATGAATGCCGTCTGGGACGGCTGGGTCGGCGGGCAGGACGCTCCGGCGCGCGCCACCGGCGAGTCCAAGCTGGCGACCCGCGACTACAAGGTCGAGATCGTCATCGTCGCCGCGCGCGACTGACGGTCCTGCGGCGCCGACTTGTCTCGGCGCCGCTTTTGTCTAACGCCTTTCGAACGCAGATCGAGAGGGGCGGCCGGTGTGTCACGGACGAGCAGGCTTCGCGCGGATTCACTCGGAACGAGATGCTGAGGCGAGTTCGGGCTGATGAATGTGCCCCAGATCAGGGCGGCGCTTGAGCCTTGCTGCGATTAGCGCGATGCATGCGACCATGCAGAGGCGATTTGACCTTCGCGAAGATCCTGACGGTTGGACAGTCTTTGACCTGTTCACGGGTTGGCCCGCCATGGTCGGCGGCGTTGCGCAAACTGGCCTCGATATCCAGGACGCCGACGAGTTGGCCGAACTGCTCGACCGCTTGGCCAGCAACGGCCATCCCCTCGAAATCCGCTAAGGGCGCCGCTGCGGCGTTGACCCCGTAGCCCCCCGGCTGTCGTCTCGGCTTGGCGCGCGAGGGAACCAGCGACCGGTCCTAGCCCCGCTCCGCATAGCGGCCGCCGTTAGGCGAATTCGGTCTTCGCACGAGGACGGGACTAGATCAGGCTGTAACCGTCGCCCTTGTCATCGGCGACAGGTTGGCGCTGTGGAGACCGAAAGCCTCGGCCCATTGAGCTTGACCGAGTGGTACTCGCGACCGCTGACGGCCTTTGCGGGTCCGGCTGCGTAACCTCGACCCGGCCAATAGATCAGGTGGCAGAGAAGATCGTCGCCGGTCCGGCTCAGCCTCGGGGGCGAAGCGCGCGCCCAGGAGTTGGAATTCAAGGGTAGCGACCTCACCATGGAACTCAGCGCCAACGCTTGAAGCCGCCGACCTTGGACACCGACTTCCTTCCGGTTTGCATCCTCAAACCCGTGACCTTCGCGGCCTCTTCGATGGTCAGATCTGACCGAGGGCGGCTGCGCCTCGTTCGCCTTGACCGCAACGGCCGGCCGCCAACTTTCTTCCCCTGGGCCAAGCCCATTCCTCGCGAAGCAAGAAAGCCGTCAGCCGCCGTCCTCCGCTGCGCTGCGGCTTGGCGAGCCAAGTGCGGCGTCGATCGCCTCCGGCCGGACGATCACCATCGAGGCCGCGATGGTCGCGGGCTCGAGAACGCAAACGGAGAAAGACAATGTCCAACATCGGCAGCTTCAAGAAGGTCGGCGCTGAGTTCCACGGCGAAGTCGCCACGCTCGAACTCCAGGCCCAGGGCGTGCGCTTCGTGCCCGAGTCCGGCCGGTCCGGCGACAATCCTCCCAGCCACCTGATCTATATCGGCCGGGTTGAGATCGGCGCCGCCTGGCCGCAAAAGGCCGCCAGCGGTCGCGAGTACCACTCGGTCAAGCTCGACGATCCGAAGCTCTCGGCCCCGATCAGCGCCAACCTGTTCGCCGACGACAAGGGCGACGGCTACAGCCTGATCTGGTCGCGTCCTCGCCCGAAGACCGACTGAACCTGACGGCGGCCCCGCTCTTCGGAGCGGGGCCAAGACCGCTCGCCCGTTCCCTCGCGCGCCAAGCCGAGACGCCAGCCTATAGGGGGCTACGGGTCAGCCCGTGGCGGCGAGGTCTTCGGCTTCGCCGAGAGCGCGGATCAGCGCCAAAATCTGAAAACGGGGACGCGCTGGCATCTGGGCCAGCAGCAAGGTCAGTTCGAACCCTTCGCGGGTGGCCATCAAGGCCTGCAGCGGCGCCGGCGAGCAAGGTGCAAAACTGCGAGGCGTGATCTCGAGCGGCTCGCCTTCGGGCGCCGGCAGACCGTCAAAGAACCAAGCCAGCGACACCTTGAGCACAAGAGCGGCCGTGTGCAGCTTCGAGGCGCTGATCCGGTTGGTTCCAGCCTCGTACTTCTGGATTTGTTGGAAAGTGATGTCGAGAGCATCTGCCAGTTGCATCTGGCTGATGCCCGCCATCTTGCGCTTGAGCCGGATCCGCGCGCCGACCTGCAGGTCGACGGGATGGGGGGAAGTCTTCTTGGCCAACGATGGTCTCCAGCGCGGCGGACGGCCTGCCCGCCGCTCCATGACGTTTGGGCGGTCCTCCGTCCCTGGCGCGTTATAGACTTCCACTCACTTTCCAAGGTCAAGCTTAGCGCGGCTAGCCGCGCGCGTGGAGGATGTTACCGCGTGCGCGGGGGCTACGACGACCGCGCGAACAACCCCTGGCCGATTGACTCTCACAGCCTTCGGAATGAGAACATTACGGGAACACATGGAGTCCGCCATGCCTGCCCCGAGCGCTATCTCGCGCCTAACGACGCACGCCCCCATCCTGCCTGATCTTGGCCGCGCCGCTGAAGACTGGACCCTCGCCGATTGTCATGGGCCTGACCGGCATCTGCGAACGGTGTGCGCCTGCGGCTTGATCGCGGCCTTCGACCCTGAAGCTTGGCTGGCGCGCCGACTGGGCTGGCGGCCCATCCAGTCGTTTTCGGGATCGCTGCGTTGCCCGTGTGGTCGGCGGCACGCCCGGTTCGAGGTGTGGCCTGGATCTCTGGCCCAATCCAAACTCAAGCGCCGCGCGGCCTCCGAACTCTACGATTGATGCGGCCCCACGCGTCTACCATCGAGCGGTCAAGAAGCTCACCCGCGTGGCGCTTGGTGTCGGCCCGGACAAGGGGCGCACCCTCTACTTCACTTTCCCCGGCGGGGTTAAGAGCCAGCGCAGTAACGTGACCTTCGTGGATCCGCAGAACGTTCCCGCTTTCGACGGCGACGAAGCCTGGTTCGAGGTCGAGCAGGTTGAAGGCAAGCCCTGGGCGTTCTGGCGGGCCGTGCGGCGGGTCGAGGGGCCGCCAGGCGCCTGATCGACACCTTGAAGCGCGGCTGGGAGATCCGCTTTCGGCGTCGCCGAATGTCCGGATCAATGAGAGCGTCCTATCCGAACGGATAATTATCAACGACGCCGCGGCAGGCCTAAACATAGATGCGGCCGCCACAGCCGATGAAGAGATCGAAATCTCCCCCTCGAGTTAGGCATTGGACTGTCATGAAAGCCATTGGGTACAGGACGCCAGGTCCAATCACGGACGAAGCATCGCTCGTCGATATCGAACTTCCGGATCCCGTGCCGACGGGGCGCGATATCCTCGTCCAGGTGCGGGCCGTGTCGGTGAACCCCGTCGACTACAAGGTCCGCAGCAGCTCGGCGCCTCCCGGCGACGAATGGAAGGTCCTGGGATGGGACGCCTCAGGCGTCGTCATCTCCGCAGGGCCGGACGCGACGCTGTTCAAAGCGGGCGACGAGGTGTTCTACGCGGGCTCGATCATTCGTCCGGGCACGAACGCCCAATTGCATCTCGTCGACGAACGCATCGTCGGCCGAAAGCCCGCCTCGCTCGACTGGGCGGAAGCGGCGGCGCTGCCGCTTACGGCCCTGACGGCCTGGGAGGCCCTGTTCGACCGGCTGGACCCAGTTCGGCTCGTTCCCGGCGCGGCGCCCGCCATCCTCATCATCGGCGGGGCGGGCGGGGTCGGCTCTATCGCCGTCCAGATCGCTCGCCAGCGGACCGACCTGACCGTAATCGCCACCGCATCGCGGCCGGAAACACTGGCCTGGGTGCAGTCGTTCGGCGCCCACCACGTGATCGATCACTCCAAGCCGCTCGCCGCGCAAGTCGCCGACCTCGGTATCGGCGCGCCGGCGTTCGTCTTCTCCACCACCCACACCGAACAGCACGCCGGCGACGTTGCCGAACTGATCGCGCCGCAGGGCCGCTTCGCGTTCATCGACGATCCCAAGAACTTCGACATCATGGCCTTCAAGCGCAAGGCGGTGTCCATCCATCACGAGTTGATGTTCACCCGCTCCATCTACCAGACGCCGGACATGGACGAGCAGGGCAAGATCCTGAACGCCATCGCCGACCTGGTCGACGAGGGAAGCATCCGCACCACGCTGACGGAGCGGCTCTCGCCGATCAACGCGGCCAATCTGAAGCGGGCGCATGTCTTGCTGGAGAGCGGAACCACCCGGGGCAAGGTCGTCCTCGAGGGCTTCTAGGCGCAGGCCGGTCTCCACATCCCGATTCAATCCGCCATCATGCCCCCACGCTCTGCCCGGGTGAAGGAACATCCCATGACCCGCAAGCCCCTCGACAATGTCCAACGATCCGAAGGGCGCCTTGCCCGACTACCGTCTGCGCTTGCTCGCCGCCGGTGGCGATGACCCCATCCTGGAAGACGGCAAGCTGATCAGTGGCACACGCTACCGAGCGGCTGTCGCCGATCAACGCGGCCAATCTGAAGCGAGTCATGCCTCGCTTGAGAGCGGAGCCACCCGGGGCAAGGTCCTCCTCGAAGGCTTCTAACTGTCCGTCGGCCTCCACAGCCGATTTCAATCCGCCGTCATGCCCGCGTACTCTGCACGGGCGAAGGAAATCCCATGACCAGCAAGTCCATCGCCACCGCCTCCATCAACCGCGAAGCCGCCGTCGCCCTGATTGACGCCGCCCTGGCGGCGGCCAAGGAGATCGGCATTCCCGCCGCCGTCGCCGTCGTGGACGCCACCGGCAATCTACGCGCCTTCGAACGCACCGACGACGCGCCGTTCCTCACGGTCGATGTCGCCATCGACAAGGCCTGGAGCGCAGCCTCCTTCGGCTATCCGACCCACGTCTGGAACGACTATGTGTCGAACGATCCCAAGGTCGCCCCGCTTGCCTATCGCCCGCGCATGGTCGCGGTCGGCGGCGGCTATCCCATCCTGGAGGACGGCAAGCTGATCGGCGGCATCGGCATCTCGGGCGGCAATTACCAGCAGGATCAGGATGCCTGCGTAGCGGCCCTGACGGCGCTGGGCTTCGAGTTGCCGGCATGATCGGGCGTACGGAGACTGCATCCAGCCGACTGGTTCGGGCCGTTGAGCAATGACCGCCTTCATCGTCTTCGCGCGGGAAGAGACGTCGGATGCGGCCGAACTTGCCCTGTATTCGCAGACCGTTGGATCGACCTTTGACGGCCACGACGTCACGTTTCTAGCGACCTACGGCGCTATCGAAACGCTCGAAGGCCCTCTCGTCGAGGGCGCCGTCATCTTGAGCTTCCCCGACATGCAGGCAGCCAAAGCCTGGTACCACAGCGACGCCTACCAAGCTGCGGCCGCGCATCGCTTCAAGGGCGCGAAGTTCCGGGCCTTCATCGTGGAGGGGCGGAGCGGGGTCTGATCCGTCTCCGTCTCCAGGATCACTCGGAAGCGGAAGCCATCACCCTCCCGAGATGCCCGGCAGCGACGAAATAGGCGAAGGCCGCCGTCGACCGGATCGAAAAGGGTCGGGTCGGCCGGCGGGGCAAGCCGACCCGTGTCCACCGCACATTCGGGACAGATGACCCTCTGCTCTCCTATCTTGTCGCACAACGTCGCGGCGCCGGCGCCCGGGCGCCTGGAAGAACTAGATGACGACAGGTTCGAATGGACGATGAGGATCTAGAGCGGATGGTGGCCGACCTGCGCGCCCTTCTCATCGAGAACGGGTTCGGCTGGGCGGCGGAACAGGCTGAGCAAGGCCTGCCGCCGGAGGTGTCCATGATGACGGTAGCGTTGGCGCTCATCCAGGCGACGGAGAGCGTCACGGTCGATCTCGCCGAAGCGGAAATCGTCGCGCTGGACGGACTGGGCGTGGAGGACATCGACTTCAAGCCGCCCCCGGAGGAGGCGGCGGAGACGGACGGGCCACGGGCTCGCGCAATCATTTCTGAAGCGGGCGCGGATCGGCTGCGCGGACCGTTCAGGCGCAAAGTTCTGGAGGACCTTGCGAACCGCAGGGCGATCTTTGACGAACTCAGGGAGAGCCTCAATGGCGTCACCTAGCCTGCTGGGAGCGGTCCAGGCGGCTCTGGGCGCTGCAACGACGCTGGGCTACGCGGCCAGCACGGCTGCGCATGACGTGTATGAGGGCTACGTCCTGTCGCTCTTGCTCAAGGCGGCGGACAACGAAAACTGGACCTGGGATCTTCGCGACAATTCCGCCAACCCCACGAACCATGCGGTTTTCCGCCTGGCTCCCGGACGTCTTCCGGCCGGAAACTTCACGCATGTCCGGCTTTCGAAACCGGGAAAGCAATCGCTGGAGGCCCATATCGGGGTCAAGGTCGTGGGCACCGCGCTGAAGGGCGTGTCTCGGCGGACTAAGTCCGGACGCCTGCTTCACGAGTTCGATCTTCTGGTCCTGCCCTCCACGATCGCCGGCGCCTGCCGCGTGGCGGATACGGATCCACCCCACGCAGCGACAGTGATCCACGCCGAGGCAAAATATTACGGCGGCGACCTGTCGCTCCCGATCGGGAGAGCCGTGGTCGGCCTCGCCGTCGAGTGCGCTCTCAAGGACAAGTCCGTGCTCGTGACCAACCAGAACGGCCTGACCGTTCAGGATCTGGTCGAGCACTACGGGGTGGCCTTTCGCTTCCTGATCAAGCCGTCAAACTCGATCGGCGAGTACCATCTCGTCCAGCGCTTCCGGGCTATGTTGCAAGCCGCGCCATAAGGCCCTCCGTCATGCGTTGGCGGTGAACTCGTCGCCCGGACGCGCCGTCGTTCGCACGCCAGGGCCTGTCTTTGCACGATCGGCCCGGCCAAGGCCTTGAGCCGGCGCGCGGCGAGGGACCATCGTCGGGCGGCCAGGTCGCAGACCCTCACCGGACCTGACATCGCCTCCCACCAACGGGGGGCGAAGCGGCGGCGTCATGACGGCGATCTCCCCCACCGCCACGCGGACGTCGCCGCCAAGCCTCATTCCAAGGAGCAAAAACCATGACGACGATCGGCCATTTCCGGCGGGACGGCGAAGGGTTCGCCGGCCGCCTGACCACCCTGCAACTCGACGCGACCGTGCGCCTGACGCCGGTCGAAAAAGTCTCGGCCAGAGCGCCGGAATTTCGCGCTTACGTCGGCGATACCGAATGTGGCGCGGCCTGGAAGCCGACCGATCCGGCCAGCGGCGCGGTGCTCAACCTGCGCCTGGATGATCCGAGCTGGGCCGAGCCCATCGATGCGCGGCTGATGGCGGGCGAGGACCTGTTGCCGCTGGTCTGGATCAGACCGGTCGAGAAGCCCAAGACCACGCCCAAATCGCCGCCCGACTAGGAGCATCTGACAGCGGGCACGCCTGGGCGATGCCGCCATCGCATCAGCTGATGCGGCTCCAAGACCGTCCCACGGTCCGTCAAATCGACTAGGGTCGCAGTCCATCCTGGGATGGGAGGCCCGATGACGGACGACGACCTGCGCGATGAGCCGCCGTGCGACGAGCGGCTCACCGATTATGACCGTGCTCACCTGCAGGCCTATATCCGCTTGCTGGACGCCGCCGCCGCAAATGCCGATTGGCGCGAGGCGGCGGCGCTGGTCCTGGGACTGGATGTCGCTGCTGATCCGCAGCGCGCACGCCGCATTCACGACAAGCATCTGGATCGCGCCCGCTGGATGTCCAACGCCGGCTATCGGCAGCTCCTCGGCCTACGCCGCACCTGAACAAGTTCGAGGGGAGCCCCGCCACAGCCCTTGCGACACGCAGCGGCTGGGTGATGCCAAGACGGCATCGGCTGTTTCCAGCACACCGGCTTCCCGGACGGCGGCAAGACGAAAATCGTTGCCCTGCTCAATCAGGGCGCGATTTTTTGCCGGAGTTCCCCATGTCGCCAGATGCGTCTCGTTGGCGGTCCGCGGAAGCCTACGATTATCTGGACGAACTGCCACCCTCCGATCTGGCTTGGGAGTATCTCCGCCGAAACCCCGACTACCAGAGCGATTTCCACGGTGTCGGCCGCGACGCGAACCAAGGCGGGGAGATCGACCGTTGGGGGTTGCGATTTCGCAATCGATCCGGCGCTTGAGGCGATCGAGACCGACGTCTTCTGGCAGCCTGAACTTGATCCCGGGCTTGTCGTGGTCGCGCCTTCGCCCTTGCCGACCGAGCGGCCTCTACCCCTGGACGGCGCCGCCAAGGCGCGGGTGGAAGACGGTGAGCGATGGTGGGTCGAGGGCCAAGCGCGATATCAGGCCCGCCTAGCCCTATTGCCGTTCTCCGTGGACGCGGGGCCGGCCGCGCCTCAGCCGACCGCCTTGGCGGCGATCGTCCCGCTCGACGCCAATCTTCCGGCCAGGCTCGCGGCTTTGTCGCGCCTTTGGCGCACGCTGGCGCCGAGCGCGGGCGTCCCGCACGATCTGGTCAGTCCCCAGCGCCGGGCGCGACTGAAGGCCATGCTCCGCGCGCTCGACGCCCGGGACGACGGCGCGGCCTATCGCGACATCGCCGCAGCCCTCTACGGCCCAGGCCGCGTCGCGGCCGAGCCCTGGAAGACCTCCTCCCTCCGCGATGCGACCCTGCGCCTGGTCCGCGACGGACGGGCGATGGTCGCCGGTGGCTATCGGACGCTCCTGCGCCCAAATCGCGCGCTCGCCTGATCCTCTCAGCCTACCGCGTGACGCTGCTGCCTGTCGGCGCGGGGGTGCGATTTTGACCGCCCGCTCTTAGCACTCCCTGGCGGCTGGACGTCCGCGCCAGGCTTGCCAGGTCCGCGCCAGGCCATCCGGGCCAACGCCGCTGGATCCGGGAGTCCGCCCATGTCCGCCAGCCCCTCTTCAATCTCACCGTCCACTCCCCAGGGGACGACGCCGCGCTTCGTGCGTACGCCCCAGGCCGCCGCCTATCTTGGCCTGTCCCATCGAACCTTGGAGAAACACCGCACCTTCGGCACCGGTCCGGCCTACCGCAAACTCGGCGGCCGGGTAGTCTATGCGGTCGAAGATCTCCAGGCCTGGGCCGACCGCGGCGCCAAGGTCTCGACGACGGATCCGGGCGCCGGGACGGTCCACCCCGCCAAGCGCCTGCCCGCCGCGCAAGCGCCGTCCACGGCCGCCGCGAGCCTGACCTGACCATGGCGCGCCGACCTATCTTCCCCGTGGGCGAAAAGCAGCGCCTGGACCCGTTCGTCGTCGCCACGGGCGCGGCCAGTCCGCGCGATCAACGCGACCTTATGGAGCGCCCGTTTTTCTCACTGTCCAAGTCACGGCGCACCCGGCCCATCCTCTATCGCTCTGGCGAGGTCGAGGTGCAGGTCCACGGCCTGCCCGAGCATGGCATGGCCACGATCTGGGACGCCGACCTGTTGATCTGGGCGGCCTCGCAGATCGTCGACGCCGAAAACCACGGCCTTCGCACCTCGCGGCTGCTGCGGTTCACGCCCTACCAGATGCTCACCGCGATCGGTCGATCGACCGGCGCGACCGAGTATCGTCTGTTCAAGGCCGCTCTGCGCCGTCTGCAGTCGACCGTCGTGGCCACCACCTTGCGCCAGGGCGAGCATTGGCGGCGGCAGCAATTTTCCTGGATCAATGAATGGGAGGAGCGGTCCACGCGCAGCGGTCGGGTCGAAGGGCTGGAGATCATCCTGCCCGACTGGTTCTATCGCGGCGTCGTCGACCGCTCGCTCGTCCTGACCATCGACCCGGACTATTTCCGGCTGACCGGCGGCATCGAGCGCTGGCTCTACCGCGTCGCGCGCAAGCACGCCGGTCGCCAACCGGGCGGCTGGGTCTTCGAGATGGCGCACCTGCACCACAAGTCCGGAAGCTTGGCCCGGCCTTCTGACTTTGCCCTGGATATTCGCCGCATCGTCGCGCGCCAGCAGCTGCCAGGCTACCGGCTGTTCCTCGATCGCCTTGGCGGTTCTGAGCGCCTGCGCATCCTCCCCCTGCGTGCGCGCCCGCTCGTCATTCGCGCCGATGGGACTGTGGAGGAGCCTGTGGATGGGGTCGTGAGAACAGGCGCATCCAGCCTCGGGATATCAGGCGCATGGCTATCGGGAGATCAGGCGCAGGCAGGCGGCGCAAACCCAGTGCAGGCAACGCCCCGCGTCACGCGTAACCTAGAGTCTAACCCAGACTCTAACTTCTTAGAGGACGTCGTACCGATCGACGCGCGCGCCGGGGCGGCTCGGCGATGATCGTCGCCTTGCTCAATCAGAAGGGCGGCGTCGGCAAGACGACCCTGGCCCTGCACCTGGCCGGCCACTGGGCCGCGCAGGGCCGCCGCGTCGTCCTCGTCGATGCTGACCCGCAAGGCTCGGCCTTGGACTGGTCGCAGCAGCGCGCCCATGCCGGGTTGCCCCGCGCTTTCGGAGTGATCGGCTTGGCGCGCGACACCCTGCATCGCGAGGCCCCGGAACTGGCGCGTGACGTCGACCACCTGGTCATCGACGGGCCGCCCCGGGTCGCGGCCTTGCTGCGTTCGGCGCTACTGGCGGCCGACCTTGTCCTGGCCCCCGTGCAGCCTTCCCCGTTCGACGGCTGGGCGTCAGAGGAAATGCTGCGGCTGATCGACGAGGCCAGACTCTATCGGCCGGCGTTGCAGGCCCGGTTCGTGCTCAACCGTTGTCCGGCGCGCACCATCATCGCCCGCGAAACCGCCGCGGCGCTGGCGGCGCAACAGACCGGGGTCTTGCGCCAGCATATCGGCCAGCGCGTGGTGTTCGCCGACGCCGCCCGCACCGGCCGGCTGGCCGCCGAGATGGCGCCGGGCCAGCCGGCGGCCCGCGAGATCGCCAGCCTGGCGCAGGAAATAGAGGGGCTGGCCCGATGAGCCGTCGTCCCATCGTGGCGCGAACCCCGACCGCGCCGTTCGCCGCGCGTCCGCCCGCGCCCGAATCCTGGATCAAGGCAGCGGATGCGCCGCCGGCCAATCGGCCGCCAAACCCCTATACCGCGCGCCTGACCATCGACGTCGCGCCGGCCTTGCGCGCTCGCATCAAGATCGCCGCCTTCGCTCGCGGCCTGACCGTCGCCGAGATGGTCCGAGACCTCCTTGAACATCAGTTTCCGGAGGCCGGCTCATGACCTCGCCATCTTCCGACATCGAGCCGGCGGCGCAACGGATCGACGGACCTGTTGGCGCGGAGGTCGACCTGGTGTGGTGGGAGGGCCGGATCGAGCACTGGATTCGGTTTGGCCGACCTTGCCGGGAGGTTCGCCATGACCGGCGCCGGCGCACCCTGACCTTCGCACCGGGCGCGGTCTTCGCCCTGGTGCGCTGGGAGGCCAACGCCTACGGCACGGCGCGGTCCGAACTCGACATCCTCGTCGCGCCGGCGCCGGATGTCGGATACGCGACCCGGCCGGACATTCGCCCGGGGGCCGAGGTCTTGCTGGCCTTGACCGGCTGGACACGCGTGCAACGGGGCCTCTTGGCCATCGACGCGGTCGAGGCGGTGGGCGTTGCGATCCACCAGGTCGCGCCGGACCACTGGCGCCACGTCAACAATCGCCTGCTGGCCGGTCACCTCCCACGCGCCTATAGCCGCGAGCGTCACCGGGCCTGGCTGCGGCGTCGGGCGTTGACGCTGTGAGCCGCGGCCAATTTATCGCTCTGGCGCTGGGCGCAGTCGGCTGCGCGCTCCTGGCTTGGCGGCCCGGCCCGCCGCGACTGATGTGGAACACCACCAGCAGCGTGCCGATCGGTCTCTATTGGTTGCAGCCGCCAGAGGCGCTGCGGGTCGGCGACATCGTGGCGGTGGATCCGCCACCGCGGCTGGCGCGCTGGCTGGCGACACGGGGCCTGTTGCCGGCCGGTGTGCCTTTGCTCAAGCCGGTGGCCGGGCTGCCGGGGCAAGTGGTCTGCCGGACGCGCGACCTCGTCACGATCGACGGGGAAACGATCGGTCAGGCGCGCGAACGCGACCGGCTCGGTCGGCCCTTGCCGCGCTGGTCGGGATGCCATCGCCTGGCGCCGGACGAAGTATTCCTGATGAACGCCCAGTCGCCGGCCAGCTTTGACGGCCGCTATTTCGGCGCGACCCACCGAGCGGAGGTCCTGGCGCGCGCCGAGCGATTGGGCGCGCCGAGAGGCGAGGGCCTTCGCGCTGAGGGCCGCCCGTGAGACGGCGTCAGGCAGAAGGACCGGCAGGTCTCGTTCGCCTGCTGACCGTGGCGATCGTCCTGGTGGCGGGCCCCGTTCAGGCGCAGCAATCCGGGACCGGAAGCGATCACCGCGCGCCTATCGCGTTGGCGGCCGAGCGCTTTGGCCTGTCGCCGGATCTGATCGCCAAGGTCATAGCGGCCGAAAGCGCGGGGGACGAAAGAGCGGTGTCGCCCAAGGGCGCCATGGGCCTGATGCAACTGATGCCAGCCACTTGGCGGATGCTGCGCGTGCGGCTGGATCTTGGACCCGATCCCTTCGACCCCCGCGACAACATCCTGGCGGGCGCGGCCTATTTGCGCGAGCTGCACGATCGTTACGGCTCACCCGGCTTCCTGGCGGCCTACAACGCTGGGCCCGGACGCTACGAGCAAAGTCTCGCGGGTCGCCCTCTTCCCGGCGAGACATTGGCCTATGTGGCGCGACTGTCGCGGGGTGAACTGGACGCGCACTCAGTCCAGTTGGCGCGTCCAGCGCCGTGGACGCAGGCGCAGCTTTTCGCCCCCCGTTGGTCGCTGAATGCAGACGCCGTCGATAGTCGGGCCGTCGTCCAGGAGGGCGCTCCAAGGGTCGGCGAAGCGCCGAAGCCTTCAGCCCTCTTCGCGCCGCGCGGTGAACCGACGAGGCGGCCATGAGTAGGTGGCCATCGGGCGTCGGCAAGGTCAGCGAGGTTCTGAGTTGGGAAGGCTCTGGCGTTGAATTTCGGGCAGCGCAGGGAGGGCCAGATAAAAGCCGCGCCGTCGCTGCGGTCGCAACGCCTTGCGTGGCTTGGGGTTGGCGCGGC
>Ga0308157_10002240_pt1 | contig 32893 bp, 32 predicted proteins | sample PhyBR1_FD_201035 | JGI IMG/M metagenome (GOLD analysis project Ga0308157, IMG submission 201035) | Phyllosphere microbial communities from UC Gill Tract Community Farm, Albany, California, United States - DLSLB.R1 | ecosystem: Host-associated > Plants > Phyllosphere > Unclassified | place: USA...
ACTCGACCGCCACATCGGTGCCGGTGCCGATGGCCAGGCCGACATCGGCCTCTGCCAGCGCCGGCGCATCATTGATGCCATCGCCCACGAACGCGATCTGGCCATACGCCGCCTTCAGCCGGCGCACCGCGTCCACCTTGCCTTCCGGCAACACCTCGGCCACGACTTCATCGATGCCCAATTGCTTGGCAATGGCCTGTGCCGTGCGGGCGTTGTCGCCGGTGATCATGGCCACCTTCAGCCCCAGCTGATGCAGCGCCGTGATGGCCGCAGGCGTGCTGGGCTTGATCGGGTCCGCCACAGCGATGATGGCGGCCAGCCGGCCATCGACCGCGGCATACAGCGGCGACTTGCCTTCGTCGCCCAGGCGCTCGGCGGTTTGCGCGAAGGCGCCCACATCCAGGCCCAATTCACGCATGTAGCGGTCAGCGCCCACTTCCACGCGGGTGCCCCCCACCGTGGCACGCACGCCCATGCCGGTGACCGACTCGAAATCCGTCATTGCCGGCAGCGCGATGCCGTCTTCCACGGCGGCCTCGACGATGGCGCGGGCGATGGGGTGTTCCGACCGCGATTCCACCGCGGCCACCTTCGCAAGCACCTCGTTGCGGTCGAAGCCGGCGGCAATCTCCAGATCGGTCAGCACCGGGCGGCCTTCAGTCAGCGTGCCGGTCTTGTCCACGGCCACGACCCGGGCATCCTTAAGCAACTGCAGCGCCTCGCCCTTGCGGAACAGCACGCCCATCTCGGCGCCTCGGCCGGTGCCAACCATGATGGAGGTTGGCGTCGCCAGGCCCATGGCGCAAGGGCAAGCGATGATCAGCACCGCCACGGCATTGACCAGCGCAAAGGTCAGGGCCGGTGACGGCCCGAACGCCAGCCACACCAGGAAGGTCGCCACGGCGGCAATCATCACCGCCGGCACGAACCACAGCGTCACCTTGTCCACCACCGCCTGGATGGGCAGCTTGGAGCCTTGGGCCTGTTCGACCAGGCGGATGATCTGCGCCAGCATGGTCTGACCGCCCACGGCGGTGGCGCGCAGCGTCAGCGCGCCCTTCTGGTTGACGGTGCCGCCGACGACGGCGCTGCCGGCCTGTTTCTCGACGGGAATGGGCTCGCCCGTGATCATGGACTCATCCACGAAGCTGCGACCCTCGGTCACTTCGCCATCGACCGGCACCCGCTCGCCCGGCCGGACTTCCACCAGATCGTCCAGGGCCACGTCGGTGATCGGAATGTCCACGGCCCGGCCATCGCGCAACACGTGCGCAACCTTTGCCTGCAGCCCAACCAGACGCTTGATGGCCTCGGAGGTGCGCCCCTTGGCGCGAGCTTCCAGGTAACGACCCAGCAGGATCAGCGCGACGATGACGGCGGCCGCCTCGTAGTAGACGTTCACCGTCCCGGCCGGCAGCAGCCCCGGCGCGAAGGTAGCCACCAGCGAATAGCCGAACGCCGCCGCGGTGCCAACCGCGACAAGCGAATTCATGTCCGGGGCCAGGCGCGCCAGCGCCGGAAACCCCTTCAAGTAGAAGCGCCTGCCCGGTACGGCCAGCACCAGCAGCGTCAGCGCGAACTGCAAATACCAGCTTTCCTGCATGCCGATGGTGTTCATGACCCATTCATGCATGCCGGGGATGACGTGCGAACCCATTTCCAGCACGAACACCGGCAAGGCCAGCACGCTGGCCAGGATCAGGTCGCGCTTGAGTTCGGCCCGTTCGGCGTCCTTCTTTTCCGCGGCGGCCGCTTCGGCCTGCGCGCCGGTATCGACGGGACGCGCCTCGTAGCCGGCCTTCTCGATGGCCGCGATCAGGTCTTGCGCGGCCGCCACGCCATGCACGGTGGCGCGTTCGGTCGCCAGGTTCACCGTGGCCTGCGTGACGCCGGGCACCGCCTTCAGCGCCTTCTCGACGCGACCCACGCACGACGCGCAGGTCATGCCCCCGACCGCCAGTTCGACGGCGCCGGCAGGCACGTCGTAGCCCACCTTTTCGACCGCCTGGACCAACGCCATGCGATCGATCGGCCCCACCGCGACGATGTCCGCCCGTTCGGTGGCAAGGTTCACGGAAACCTTGCCGACGCCCTCGACCTTGGTCAGGGCGGCCTCCACCCGGCCGACGCAGCTTGCGCAGGTCATGCCCTCGATCGGCAGGCTTATCGTGGCGGCAAACGCGCGGGCGTCACGGGTACTTGGCATGCTCATGGCGTGCTCCCATTGTTCAAAGTAGGCATAAGGGATACGTTAAAGCTTCCAACGTTGGGAAGGTCAAGCGCTTGTTTTCATACCGCCGCTTCGGACGCGGCTCGCTTCGGCGGCGTGAAAAATACATCGGCGCGCATGCCTTCGGCGTTCAGCCCTTGCGCAAACGAACACCTTGACCTTCCAACCATTGCAGTACCTAACCTTTCCGAAAAATGCGGCAGAAACGCTTCGGAAGGGCCGACGCCCTGCTGCACGGAAGGGACTTGTACATGCGTCGAAAATTCAAGATTGCCGTGCTGGCGGGGCTCATCGCAGCGGCCGGAGCCATCGCGTTCGCCCCCGGCGACGTTTCCGGGGATGAAGGTAAACCGGGTGCGCCAACGGCGCCTCAAGTTCCCGTGGCAGAGGTCATCGTGCGGACCATCGCGCCGTCGACCGATTTCACGGGATTCCTGGCGGCTCCCAAGACCGTCGAGCTGCGCTCCCGCGTCGGCGGAGCCGTCGATGCCGTCAGCGTTCCCGAAGGGAGCCTGGTCCGCAAGGGGCAGCAGCTGTTCCAGATCGACCCGCGGCCGTTTCAGGTCGCGCTTGATACCGCCACGGCGCAATGGCGCCAGGCGGAGGTGCTGGCCGGCCAAGCCCAGGCGGACTTCGACCGGGCTCACCGGCTGGTGTCCACCGGCGCGGTCTCGCGCAAAAGCTACGACGATGCCGTTTCAGCGCGCAACGCCCGGCAAGCCCAGGTGCAGGTGGCCAAGGCCGCCGTTGCCGCTGCGCGGCTCGACCTCTCTTACGCGCGCATCACCGCGCCGATCTCCGGGCGCGTCGACCGGGTGCGGGTGACCGAAGGCAATCTGGTTAGCGGCGGCGCGGCCGGGGCCGCCACGCTGCTGACCACGATCGTGTCGATCGACCCCGTGCATGTGTACTTCGACATCGACGAAGCAACCTACCTCAACGCCGTGAGGCACGCCCGTCCCGATGCCGGCAGCGGCAATCCGGCGCTGCCGGTCGCCGTGGGGCTGACCACGGACAAGGGCTTCCCCTACACAGGCACGCTCGACTTCGTCGCCAATCAGATCGATCGCAGCACCGGCACGATCCGCGCCCGCGCCGTGATACCCAACCCCGACGGCCAGCTGGCGCCGGGGTTGTTCGCTCGGGCCCGGCTGGCGACGGGCGTCGAGCGCCCGGCCATCCTGATTGACGACCAGGCCGTTGGCACTGACCAAGGGAAAAATTACGTGCTGGTGGTCGGAAAGGACAACCTGGCCCAGTATCGCGCGGTGGAGCTGGGCCAAATAGAGCAAGGGCTGCGCGTCATCAATACCGGCTTGCAACGCGGCGACCGGATTGTCATCAAGGGCCTAGTGCGACCCGGCATGGCGGTCACGCCCAGGCCGGTACCCATGCAGCAGGCTGACGGCTCAAGCGTGCCCCAGGCGCTCGCCGCGGCAAGCGCCAAGGCAGACGACGCCGGTCTTGCAGAGGCGCGCCAATGAAGTTCCCTCACTTTTTCATCGCGCGGCCGATCTTCGCCATCGTCCTGTCGCTGCTCATGCTGCTAGCGGGCGCCATCGCCTTCTGGCAACTGCCTCTGAGCGAATACCCGGCCGTCACGCCGCCCACGGTCCAAGTTACCGCAAGCTACCCCGGTGCCAATCCCGAGGTGATCGCCGACACCGTCGCCTCGCCCCTCGAGCAAGTGATCAATGGCGTCGAGGGAATGCTCTACATGAATTCCCAGATGGCCACCGATGGCCGGATGGTGCTTACCATCGCGTTCAAGCAGGGTACGGATCCTGACATGGCGCAGATCCAGGTGCAGAACCGGGTCTCTCGCGCCTTGCCGCGTCTGCCCGAGGAAGTGCAGCGCATCGGCGTCGTCACGCAGAAGACGTCTCCGGACGTGTTGATGGTCGTGCACATCGTCTCGCCGGAGAAGCGGTACGACCCGCTCTATCTGTCCAACTTCGCCATCCGGCAGGTCCGCGACGAACTCGCGCGCCTGCCCGGCATCGGCGATGTGCTGGTGTGGGGCGCCGGGGAATACTCCATGCGAGTCTGGCTGGACCCCTCCAAGGTCGCCACGCGCGGGCTGACGGCCAGCGATGTGGTCGCCGCCCTGCGCGAACAGAACGTGCAGGTTGCCGCAGGATCGGTCGGACAGCAACCGGATACGTCGGCCGCGTTCCAGGTAACGGTCAATACACTCGGCCGCCTGGCCAGCGTGGAACAGTTCGGTGAAATCGTCGTGAAAACGGGCTCCGATGGCCAGGTCACCCGTCTTCGCGACATCGCCCGCGTGTCCCTGGGCGCGGACGCCTATACCCTGCGCAGCCTGATCGATGGCGAGTCGGCGCCTGCCTTGCAGATCATCCAGAGCCCCGGCGCCAACGCCATCGACGTTTCCAATGCCGTCCGCGCCAAGATGCAGGAGCTTCAGCGCGGCTTTCCGCAGGATATTGCGTACCGGATCGCCTATGACCCCACGGTCTTCGTGCGCGCCTCGCTGCAGTCCGTGGCCATCACGCTGCTGGAGGCCATCGCGCTGGTCGTGATCGTCGTGGTGCTGTTCCTGCAGACCTGGCGTGCGTCGATCATTCCACTTGTGGCCGTGCCCGTATCGCTGGTGGGTACCTTCGCCATCATGCACATGTTCGGCTTCTCGCTGAACACGCTGTCCCTGTTCGGGCTGGTGCTATCGATAGGCATCGTGGTGGACGACGCCATCGTGGTGGTCGAGAACGTAGAGCGCCATATGGCGCTGGGCGAGCCCCCCAAGGAGGCCGCGCGCAAAGCCATGGACGAGGTGACGGGGCCAATCCTGGCCATTACGTCGGTGCTGGCGGCGGTGTTCATCCCGTCGGCGTTCCTCTCGGGCCTTCAAGGCGAGTTCTACCGTCAGTTTGCCTTGACGATCGCCATCTCGACCGTACTGTCGGCCATCAATTCGCTCACGCTGTCGCCGGCGCTCGCCGCCATCCTGCTCAAGCCCCATCACGAGGCGGCCAAATCCGATTGGCTCACCCGCGTGATGGGAAGCACGCTGGGCGGCTTTTTCCAGCGCTTCAACCGCTTCTTCGACCGGGCTTCGAACGCCTACGTCGGGTCCGTGCGGCGGGCGGTGCGCGGCAGCGCCATCGTCCTGCTGCTGTATGCCGGCTTCGTGGGTCTGACGTGGCTGGGCTTCAGTCAGGTGCCCAATGGGTTCGTGCCGGCCCAGGACAAGTATTTCCTGGTCGGCATTGCCCAATTGCCAAGCGGCGCTTCGCTCGACCGCACGGAGGCCGTCGTCAAGGAGATGTCCCGGATCGCGTTGGCGGAACCTGGCGTGGAAAGCGTCGTGGCCTTTCCAGGACTCTCGGTGAATGGCCCGGTGAATGTGCCGAACTCGGCACTGATGTTCGCCATGCTCAAACCGTTCGACGAGCGCAAGGATCCTTCGCTTACGGCCAATGCCATCGCGGGAAAACTGATGGGAAAGTTCAGCCAGATCCCTGACGGTTTCGCCGGCATCTTCCCGCCGCCGCCCGTGCCGGGCCTGGGTGCCATGGGCGGCTTCAAGTTGCAGATCGAGGATCGGGCAGGATTGGGCTTCGAAGCGTTGGCGCAGGCGCAAGGCGAGATCATGGGCAAGGCCATGCAGGTGCCCGAACTGGCGAACATGCTTGCCAGCTTCCAGACCAACGCCCCGCAATTGGGGGTGGAAGTCGACAGGGTGAAGGCCAAGTCCCTGGGCGTGTCGCTGACCGACGTATTCGAGACCCTGCAAATCAACCTGGGATCGCTCTACGTCAACGACTTCAATCGCTTCGGGCGCACCTATCGGGTCATGGCCCAGGCGGACGCGCCGTTTCGCATGCAGGCCGAAGACATCGGCCTGCTCAAGGTGCGCAATGCGGCCGGCGACATGATTCCGCTTAGCGCGTTCGTGACCATCACGCGCGGATCAGGCCCCGACAGGATCGTTCACTACAACGGCTTCCCCTCCGCGGACATCAGCGGAGGCCCAGCGCCAGGCTATTCATCGGGTCAGGCCACCGACGCGATCGAGAAGATCGTACGCGAGACGCTGCCGGAAGGAATGATCCATGAGTGGACCGACCTGGTCTACCAGGAAAAGCAGGCAGGCAATTCGGCGCTGTACATCTTCCCCCTGGCGGTGCTGCTGGCTTTCCTGATTCTTGCGGCCCAATACAACAGTTGGTCGCTGCCGTTCTCGGTGCTGCTGATTGCCCCAATGGCGCTGCTATCCGCGATCGTGGGGGTTTGGGTTTCCGGTGGCGACAACAACATCTTCACGCAAATCGGCTTCGTGGTGCTGGTCGGCCTGGCAGCCAAGAACGCGATCTTGATCGTCGAGTTTGCCCGGGCCAAGGAAATCGAAGGCGCTGATCCGCTGGCGGCGGTGCTGGAAGCGGCGCGTTTGCGCCTGCGCCCCATCCTGATGACCTCGTTCGCCTTTATCGCTGGCGTGGTTCCGCTGGTGCTGGCCACCGGCGCCGGCGCCGAAATGCGCCACGCCATGGGCATTGCGGTGTTCGCCGGCATGCTGGGCGTGACGCTGTTCGGCCTGCTGCTGACGCCTGTGTTCTATGTCGTCGTGCGCAAACTGGCGCTGCGTCGCGTCGCCCCTGAAACCCGCAGCAGCGCAAGCGACCAGCGTGCATGATGGCTAGGAAGATATTAGACATGAAGACACTTTTCACACTCTGCCGCCCAGCCCGACCGCTGGCGCCGCTTGCCCTGGCGGCCGCCTTGGCGGGCTGCTCGCTGGCACCGACGCATGAGCGCCCCGTGGCGCCTATCGCAGCGGCCTATCCGTCCGGCGCCGCCTATGGTCCCGTCGCCTCTGCGATCCCCGGCGAGGCGGCCGCCGCCGATATCGGGTGGCGGGACTTTTTCCGCGATCCGCTATTGCAGCAATTGATCGACATCGCCTTGCGCAACAACCAGGATCTGCGCAAAGCCGCGCTCAACGTCGAAGCAGCGCAAGCGATGTACCGTATCCAGCGCGCCGAGATGTTGCCCGACCTTGGGGCGTCCGCCAGCGCCGCGACCGAGCGGGTGCCGGCCGACCTTGACGCCACGGGCGCTTCCCGTATCAGCCGGCGTTACGAGATGGCAGGCGTGACCACCGCCTGGGAGCTGGACCTGTGGGGCCGCATCCGCAGCCTAAGCGACCAGGCCCTGGCCTCATACCTGGCCCTGGCTGAAATCCGCACCGCCACGCAGATGAGCCTGGTGTCGGAAGTGGCCAATGCCTACCTCACGCTGCGGGCCGACCAGGAATTGTTGCGGCTGACAAACGATACCCTGGCCGCGCAGATGCGGTCATACGAACTGACCGCCCGGCTTGTGGAAGCCGGCAACTCCACGCAACTCGACCTGCGCCTTGCGGAGATTGCGCTGCGCAATGCCGAGACCCTTCACGCGGCCTACACGCGACAGGCGGCCAAGGACCGCAACGCCCTTGTGCTGTTGATGGGCCAGCCGCTGACGCCTGAGCTATCGCGACAGTTGGACGAGGCCATCACGCTACCCGACGGTATCGTGCCACCCGACCTGCCTGGCGGATTGCCATCGGAACTGCTTGCGCGCCGCCCAGACATTCGCGCGGCCGAGCAGACGCTGCGCGGCGCGAACGCCAATATCGGCGCCGCGCGCGCCGCGTTCTTCCCTACGATCAGCCTGACGGGGTCGGCGGGGACGGCCAGCGCTTCATTGGACGGGCTTTTCGGGGCGGGCTCGGGAGCCTGGAGCTTCTTGCCCCGGATCACGGTGCCCATCTTCCGTGGCGGCGCGCTGAAGGCGAACCTGGATGTGGCGCATGTGCAAAAACGCATCGAGATCGCCAACTACGAAAAAGCCGTTCAGGTAGCCTTCCGCGACGTGGCCGACGGCCTGGCGGGCAAGCGCACGCTGGACGCGCAGATTCGCTCGGAGCAGCTATCGGTGACGGCCAGCCGCAGCGCCTACGACCTGGCCGAGCAGCGCTTCACGGAAGGCGAAGACGACTACCTCACCCTGCTCGACGCCCACCGCATGTTGTATGGCGCGCAGCAGGCGCTGGTGCGAACCCGCCTGGCACGGTTGAACAACCTCATCGAACTGTACAAGGCGCTGGGCGGAGGCTGGACCGAGCACACGGTGCAATAAGCGGCCGTCAACGGCCACTCAGGTGGAGGCAGGAACTACATGACCTGCTTCCACCGCCGCAGCTTCGACAGTGCGTCAGCGTAGGCCATGCAGGTGAAGCACTGGATCTTTCCGCCAAGAGTCTTGATCGGCCCAACCGAGGGGTCGAAGAGCGACGCTTCCGAATGACGCGCCACGCTGTCGACGATCCGCGCCTGGCCGACCATCGTCAGTGCCTCCAATTCGTGAAGACTGCTGGCAGCGAAATGGCGTTGGAACAACGACGACAGGTGATCGACCCGGCTCAACATCGCGTCGGCCCGGTAGTAGGACGCCAAAGGGCCCGACGATAGGTCGTTCGCGAACTGCAGGATCATCGTGTTCCAGAGGATCACGTCGGTCAGCACCATCGCCGCATCAGCGTGCAGGCCATGCTCCGGCCAAAGGCGGACTGCCTGGCGAAAATGGCTTGCGGGAATGGTGGCGATTTCCAAGCGAAATTGCCGGTGCCTTGCGTGAATATTGCAAAGGAGCTCTTGCCTTGAAGCGGGGGGTTTCATGAGGTTGCCGTACCCATTCGTCGCGGGATTATGTGTCCACGGCGGGAATTCTGATGGGTACCATCGTTGGACTGTCAAGGATCCAAGCACGTAAATCAGCTACTCGCACGTCCCTGGAGGCATGCCACTTGCTGCGGACAACCTGGCGCGCAAGGCCCCGGCGCGCCGCGTGCCGCGTATCCGGGGCCAACAACCAGGAGCAACCATGGCAACACTTAAAGATCTGAACGTGGCGATTCTTGCGGTCGACGGCTTTGAACAGGTGGAATTGACCGGCCCCCGCCACGCCCTTCAAACGGAAGGCGCCCGGACGGTGCTGATTTCCGCCCGTACCGACCCCATCCTGGGCATGCATCACGACAAGCCGGGCGACCGTTTCCCGGTCGATCTGACCTTCTTGCAAGCCGCAACCGAGCCCGAGCGCTTCGACGCCCTGCTCCTGCCGGGCGGCGTGATCAATGCCGACGAAATTCGCATGCACCCTAAAGCGCAGGAGTTCGTGCAGGCGATGTTCAAGGCCGACAAGCCGGTGGCGGTCATCTGCCACGGCCCCTGGCTGCTGATTTCCGCAGGGGTGGTGAAAGGCCGGAAGATGACGAGCTGGCCGTCGCTTCAGGACGATTTACGCAACGCAGGGGCCCAGTGGGTTGACGAAGAGGTCGTCGTTGACCGGACCCTGGTCTCCAGCCGCAAGCCGGACGATATTCCGGCCTTCAATCAGGCCTTCATCAACCTGCTGCGGGCGGCTCGGCGCTGACTTGATTCCCGCTCGGGGGACGCTGCCCGCCACGAGGGGCATTGTTGCCATTGCGGCAACACGGTGGTCCCCTGGCCGGGTCTTCTGCCGATCGTGGTGCCGACCTACGATTTAGGCGTTGTCCAAGCATGCGCCGCGCCCGGCCTTTGCCGCCGGGCCACGCCAACCCATCTCCAGGAAATCACCATGAGTCAACGTCTGAACGCCTTTGCCCAATCGCCCCAGCTATTCAAGAAATTCGTGGAATTTGGCATGCTCTTGAAGTCCGGGGCGATCGAGCAGCCGATCCTGAGTCTGGTCGAGATCCGCGCCTCGCAAATCAACGGCTGCGGCTTCTGCCTGGACATGCACGTGAAAGAGGCCAAGATCCACGGCGAACGCGAACTGCGGCTGCACCACGTCGCGATCTGGCGCGAATCCACCGAATTCTCGCCGCGCGAACGCGCCTGCCTGGCCTGGACCGAGGCCCTGACGACGCTGGGCGCGCATGGCGTGCCCGACGAAACCTACGAGCGGGTGCGGGCCGAACTGTCCGAAAAGGAAATCTCGGACCTCAGTTTCGCCATCATGGCGATCAATGGCTGGAACCGCCTGAATGTGGGTTTCCGGACGGTTCCCGGTTCGGCCGATAAGGCCTATGGCCTCGACAAAGCCAAGTTCGCCTAAGGAATCGCCATGAAAATCCTCGTCATCGGCGGCACGGGCCTCATCGGCTCCAAACTCGTTAAGCTTCTTATCGAACGCGGCCACGACGCCATTGCCGCGTCGCCCGCCACCGGTGTGAATACGATTACGGGCGAAGGGCTGGACGACGCGCTGGCGGGCGTCGACACGGTGGTCGACGTGGCCAATTCCCCATCCTTCGAAGATAAGGCCGTGCTGGAGTTCTTCCAGGTTTCGGGCCGCAACCTGCTGGCGGCGGAAGCCCGCGCCGGCGTGCGCCACCATGTGGCGCTTTCCGTGGTGGGCACCCACCGTCTGGCCGAAAGCGGGTACTTCAGGGGCAAGATCGCCCAAGAACAATTGATCACGGCCGGCGGCATCCCCTACACCATCGTTCACAGCACGCAGTTCTTTGAATTCCTGGGCGGCATTGTGCAATCGGGCGCGCAGGGCGACGACGTGCGGCTGTCGCCCGCCTTCGTTCAACCGATTGCGTCCGACGATGTGGCCCTGGCCATGGCCGACGCCACGCTGGCGGCGCCGGTGAACGGCACGGTGGAAATCGCCGGACCCGAACGCGTGCGCCTGGCCGAACTGGTGCAACGCTACCTGCGCAAAACCGGCGACGCACGCTTGGTGCGGGCAGACCCCGGCGCGCGCTATTTCGGCGCGCTGCTCGACGACGACACCCTGGTGCCAGGGCCCAATCCGCGCCTGGGCAACATCGACTTCGACACCTGGTTCAGCCAGTCGGGCACAAAAAAGTAGCCACACGAGCTCTTTCATGCGCAAACCGCAGCCCCCTTCCCTGACGCTCCTGGACAAGTACCGTGGGCGGGATTTCCTTCCCCTGTACACGACCAGCGTGACGGTGCGGGGCGGCGAGGCCGCGCATGGCCGCGCCTCCGGCATTGCCATTTCGGATGATGGCGAACTGCTCGTGGAACTACGATTGCCGGTCGAAATGGGGGGAACCGGCGGTGGAACCAACCCCGAACAGCTGTTCGCGGCCGGCTATGCGGCGTGCTTCCACGGCGCGTTAAGCATGTTGGCTGCGCGGGCCGGCCTATCCATTCCGGATGCCTCGGTGACGGCCACGGTCTCGTTCGGCCGCGACCCCGTCGATGGCTTGTTCGCCGTGATCGCGAACATCAACATCCACCTGCCCGGCGTGGCCAGGGCCGTGGCCGAAGAGCTGGCGCGCAATACCGAACGCCTATGCCCGTATTCCAAAATGGCCCAGAACGGAATCGAAAGCGTGGTGATGTTGACGCAATAAGCAGGGCGTCAGGCCTGTTTCACCAACAGGCTGTCCAGTATCTGCAAATCCCGCGCGCGGATGCCTTCGGTCATGTAGTCGATAAAGACGCGTATGCGCGCCGGCAGGTGCTCACGGCTTAGAAAGCACAGATAATGCCCGCGGTCGTCCGGCGCGTATTGCGGCAGGCAGGCAACCAGGTTGCCCGCGCGCAAGTGGTCGCAAACCTGGTAACCCGCCATCTGCGCGATACCGTGGCCATCCAGCACGGTCTGCAGCACCAGATCGGCGTCGTTGAAAGTCAGCATGGCGGGCGGCGCGACCTTGCGCAGTTGGCCGTTCACCTTGAATTCCCATTCGTAGACACGCCCCGATGCGAACAGGAAGTTCACGCAACGATGGGCGGAGATTTCCTCGACGCTAGCCGGCAAGCCATGTTTGGCTGCATAGGCCGGCGAGGCGCATAGCATCATCTGCATCGGTATCACTTTCTTGGCGATCACGCGGCTGTCTTCCATGCGGCCATTGCGGAACGACACATCGACGCGGTCCGTCGTGAAGTCGGTGGGCCCGTCATCAAGCAACAACTCTACCGAGATATTCGGGTTGGCCTCGCGAAACCCGTTCAGCAGCGGCGCGACGACCTTGCGGCCAAAGCCCACGGTGGCGCACACGCGCAGTTTCCCCGAAGGCGGGCCCTCGCGCAGATCACGCATGTCGTCCAACGCCCCGATGATCCGTTCCACGCCGGGATGGCATTGTTCATAAAAGCGCTTTCCCTCTGCGGTCAGGGAGGTGCTGCGCGTGGTGCGAACGAACAACCGGATGCCAAGCTGGTCTTCCAGCTTTTGCACGCTGCGGCTGACGGCGGACCGGCCGATGCCCAGGCGGTCACCGGCCTTGGCAAAGTTGCCTTCGACGGCGACGGCGATGAACGCCATGACGCCGGCATAGCTGGTGGCGAAGCTGTCGGCCAGGGAATCTGGTCCGTTGGCCGGAGGGGAAGCTGAGACGGGTGTCGGCATGGTGGCGGCATCGCAAAGTAGGTGGGTCCTACCGATAAGACGGCGCACCGGGCCGTTTTGTGACATCGAACGCAAAAAAGCTGGCTTTCCAGGGGAAAGTCCAGCTTCGAAGGCGATGGCTGGCGGCGCCAGATGCCGAAAGCCGGGCAAAACGTTACCCGTCCCTATTTCACCAGCGTCAGGACCGGCGCCCCCTTCTTTTTGATCAACAGGACCAGGAACTTGGCCGGCTGGGTCTGGCTGGCATTGCGGCCCACGGTGTGGATGTCGTGCGGGCCCTCGTAGAAGGTCTGGCCAGGGGTCAGCGTCACTTCCTTGCCCCCTTTTACCTGCATGACGATGTTGCCTTCAAGCACATAGACGAAGCTGTGGGCGTCGTGGCGGTGGATGGGGTCGGCCGCCCCGGGCGGATAGTCGACGACGATCATCTCCGCGTCCTTGCCGGGAATGTCCGGCAGATCCTTGTTCATCAGCTCCGTGACGATGGCGTCGGCCGGCGTGGCGCCGGAAGCGGCATGGGCAAGCGGGCTCAATAGCGCGCCCGCGGCAACAAGAGGCAACCCGAACTTCAAGATTTTCAACATGGCCAATCCTTCGCAGCGTAGTGGAACCGCCATCGTAGGAGTGCCGGCCACACGGCGGTAGATCCCCGCTGGGGATCACCATGTTGCCCGGCATGCACCAACGCCCACGCAGGACCGCGGTATCAGCGTTGCGCCAGGGCGGCCGAAATATGCGCGAGCTTGTCCGGGTTGCGCTGCACCAGAACCCGCGTCAGGCGCTCACCGTCGGTTTCATAGGACTGCACGGATTCAAGCTGGCCATCGATGAACCGCAATAAGGTCCACTGGCCGTTCACCTGGACCACTTCCGTGCCCAGCCCGTCGCGGAACCGGCGCTTGCCGGCATAGAACAATTGCGCCAGGCGTTTTCCGCCCACCAGGCTGGCAAAGCTGGACACCTTACCTCCGCCGTCGCCGATCAACTCGGCGTCGTCGCTCAGCAACGCATGCAGACCGTGGAAATCGCTACGTTGCATCGCGTCGGCAAAGGCGTTCAGCAGGCGTTGCAACGTCGCGCGAGGCACGGCTTCGCGTGGCTCGCCCTGGCGCAACTGCTGCTTGGCCCGTCGCACCAGCTGACGGACCGCGACCTGAGTCTTGTCCAGCGTCAGCGCGATGTCTTCATAGTCGGCATCGAACACCTCGCGCATCAGGAATGCTGCACGGGCGTCGGGTGAAAGCCGTTCCAGCAGGTACAGAAAGGCCACCGACACGTCATCGGCTTGCTCATGGATCTGCTCCGGCGTGGCAGGCGCGGCCATCAGCATCGGCTCGGGCAGCCAGACCCCCACGTAATTCTCCCGTTCGGCCTTGGCGGCGCGCAGACGGTCGATGGACAGCCGCGTGGTGGCGGTGACGAGCCAGGCTTCGGCATTCTGCACGGCAGCGCGGTCGGCGCCGTGCCAACGCAGCCAGGCTTCCTGCACCACGTCTTCCGCCTCGGCGACGGCGCCCAGCATGCGGTAGGCGATGGCGTACAGGCGAGGACGATGACGCTCGAAGGAGAGCACGGAGTCGGTCATGGAGGGCGTCAACGCCAAGGAAGGCGAACCGGAAGCCAAGTATTCTGCCGCAGCCACGCGATGACGACAAGCGCAAGTGTGAAGCCTGGCCCTGATTCTGCCGTACCGGGCCGCACGGACTACAGCGCGATGACGGTGGCGCCCAATTCCGGCAGGTCGGCGCGGCCTTGCATCTGTTTCAGGTCCCGCTCGATCATGGTGCAAAGGCGGCTGATTGGCACATCGTTCGCGCTGCCTTCGAAGGGGTTCTCGGTGCTTTCACCGACTTGCTCAAGCGACGTGTAGATCCACGAGATGATCACGCTGAACGGCACCGCCAGCCACGCCGTCTGACCCTGCATGAAGCCGTTGATGCTCTGGCCGATCTGGTCGAACTGGGCGGTCAGGCCGAACGGCAGCGCCACGCAGAACGACCGCACGAACAAGGTGTTGATGATGGCGTACTGGCGCGGATACGGGAAATTCTTGATTCGTTCGGCTTGCCCTTGCAGATCCAGAAAGTCCCGGATACGACCGTTAAGCTCGGCAGACTCCGACGCGCTGATGACGCCGTCATCCAGCAGGCCTCTTACCGCCTGCCCTTGCCTGGCCAGCAACTGCGCGGCCTTGTCGTCCACGTGCGCCAGCGCTGCCATTTCCTGCGGCACCAAATAGCGCGACAGCGCGGAATCGAGCGGTTCGCGGCGTTCGGGAATCACGTATCGGCGTTGGTACTCCGCATTCGGCCGACTGGCCGCGTTTTCCCACACGCGGGTCTCGCGCAATTGATAGCGCAGCGCCGTCAGCCATGCCAGATGCCGGTCCATCAGCGCAGCGGCACGGCCGGAATCGCCGACATAGGCTTGGCTGATCACCCCCCAGTAGCGGCTGACGCTGACGATGTTCATCCAGATCCGTTGGGCTTCGACGGTGCGCGTATACGTCTGCACATTCTTGAATCCAACCACGAAAGTGGTCGCGGTGCCCAGCAACGACACCACCGACAACGGCAGCGTCAGCCATTTCATGCCGGCAACCTGGTAAAGCAGCACCGGGACAAGGCCCAGCGCCAACAGGTAATAAATGCTCCGGCGCGTCCACACGACGAATTCGCCCAGGCGATAGGATTTTCCCAGATGCATGGTCTCGGTCCCGCGCCCGCGGGCGCCAAGTCAACGCGCGAATCGCCGCGCCTTCATCAACGCGCGGGTAGCCGCGCCTTCGGACGAGCATGCCTTGCATCGTCGCAACGAATGCTAGAACCGCCGCGCGCATCGCGGTAGCGCCGCGCCGTGATGCACGGTGTTGTCCTGGCAGCAACGATCCGGCGCCACGCGCATTGGTGCCCACCACGCAACAGCGTGCTTCCCCCCGCGGATCTACCGGGCCCAAAGCGCCACGCCTACGATGCCCTCACCCTCCACGCAGAGGTCTCATTCCCCGCGACGCGCACCACAACAGGAGCTTCCCCATGACCCGCAACACCTTCACCACCTCGGACGGCACGCAGATCTACTACAAGGATTGGGGCGACGGCCCTGTCGTCACGTTCTCCCACGGCTGGCCGCTCAACGCGGACGCGTGGGACGGCCAGATGCACTTTCTGGCAAGCCATGGCTTTCGCGTCGTCGCGCACGACCGGCGCGGTCACGGACGTTCGTCGCAACCCTCATCCGGCAACGACATGAACGGCTACGCCGACGACCTGGCGCAGCTGATCGAGATGCTGGATTTGAAAGACATCTCGATGGTCGGCCACTCCACCGGCGGCGGCGAAGTGGTGCGCTACATCGGCCGCCACGGAACCCGGCGCGTAAGCCGAGCGGTGCTGATCGGCGCGGTGCCCCCCGTGATGCTGAAGTCGGCCGCCAACCCCGAAGGCCTGCCGATCGACGTCTTCGACGGCATCCGCGAGGGCGTGGCCGGCGACCGTTCCCAGTTCTACAAGGACCTGGCCATTCCCTTCTATGGCGCGAACCGCGACGGGGCCAAGGTCTCGGCGGGGCTGCTGGAGCAGTTCTGGCTATGGAGCATGCAGAGCGGCCAGAAGAATGCCTACGAATGCGTCAAGGCCTTTTCCGAAACGGACTTCACGGAAGACCTGAAGCGGATCGACGTGCCAACCCTTTTCATGCACGGCGAAGACGATCAGATCGTGCCCGTGCACGACTCCGCGAAGAAAGCCGCGCGGCTGGTGAACAACGCACGGGAAATCTACTACCCCGGCGCGCCGCACGGCCTCACTGCCACCCTGCAGGACCGTGTCAACGCCGACCTGCTCGCCTTTCTCCGCGCGTGACCGCGCGGCCATTCAATGCCCATACCCTGCCAGTTGCCTGGCACATCGCGGCCGGCGAATCCGGCCGCCCTTCAGGAGATACCGCTATGCTTTCCGTAGACCACGCCTTGCCTTCGAGCCCTGTCGCGCCTGTCGATCTGGTGCCGTCCCGTTACGCCGTGCGAGTGGGCGAAATCGATGCGCTGGTGGTCAGTGATGGCGTCCTGCCATTGCCCACCTCCACGATGGCCACCAACGTCGACCCCGCCGACCTGGCGGACTGGCTGCGCCACATGTTCATGCCGCCCGACGCGTTCGACTGGCCGCTGAACGTGATGGTGGCCCGCAGCGGCGACCAGACCATCCTGATCGACGCCGGGCTGGGAGGACAATTCCCCGGCTTTCCGCGCGCGGGGCAATTCCCCCAACGCCTGGCGTCAGCGGGCATCGCATTGGAATCCGTAACGGATGTCATCATCACCCATATGCACATGGACCACGTGGGCGGCTTGCTCGTCGACGAGGTGAAGCAGCGCCTGCGTCCCGACGTGCGCATCCATGTTTCCGCGGCGGAAGTCGCATTCTGGACCTCGCCCGATTTCTCCCAAACCGTCATGCCCAATCCGGTGCCGGACGTGCTTCGGTCCACCGCCACCAGCTTCTACAACACTTACCGTGACCGGTTGCAGATCTTCGAAGACCGGCATGAAGTGGCCCCCGGCGTGGTGGTCCGGCTCACGGGCGGCCACACGCCCGGACACAGCGTGGTCGACCTGGTATCGGGCGGCGAACGACTGACCTTTGCCGGCGACGCGATGTTCCCCGTCGCCTTCGATCACCCCGACTGGCATAACGGCTTCGAACACGACCCCGAGAAATCGGCCCGGGTCCGCATCGGCCTGTTCAACGAACTGGCGCAAAGCGGCGGCCTGCTGGTGGCCGCTCACTTGCCGTTCCCCTCCGTCGGCCGCGTGGCGGTCGACGGCGACGCCTTTCGTTGGGTGCCGGTGATCTGGGACTATTGAAGAGAGCATGCTCATGAAAAAGCTACTAGGAAAAAATGCCGTCATCACCGGCGGCAACAGCGGCATCGGCTTCGCGGCGGCGCAGGCCTTTGCCGCCGAAGGCGCCCGCGTCGCGATCCTCGGACGGCGGCGGCAGGCCGTCGACGAGGCGGTGGCCCAACTCGGACCCGCCGCTTTCGGCATCGTCGGCGATATCGGGGATCTATCGACGCACGACCGCATGATGGCCGAACTCGGCGAGCGTTTCGGCGCCATCGACATCTACATGGCCAACGCCGGCATGAACAACATCGAGCCGTCGGCAGCCGTCGGCATCGACAGCTATGACACCCAATTCGGCACCAACGCGCGCGCCGTCTTCTTCGGCGTCACAAAGGCCCTGCCACGGATGCGCGACGGCGGCTCCATCATCCTCACAAGCTCCATCGCCACGGCGAAGGTGCTGGAGAATCATGCGGTCTACGCCGGATCCAAGGCAGCCATTGAAGCCTTTGCGCGGGCCTGGGCGCTGGAGTTCAAAGCCAGGAAGATCCGCGTCAACGTGTTGAGCCCCGGCCCTACCGACACGCCCATTCTTGAAAAGCTGGGCGTCGCGGAATCGGATCGGGCTGCCTTCGAACAGGGCATGGCGTCGGCCATTCCGCTTGGACGGCTGGCGCATCCGGACGAACTGGCCCGCGCGGCATTGTTCCTGGCATCGGACGACAGCCGTTTCATCACGGGCATCGTCCTGCGGGTGGATGGCGGCATGGCATTGACCTGAAAGGCGGCGACTGTCCCCTAAGCGACATGGACGATCCCGCGTACGCCGACGGAGCGGAGTTGTAGTCTGACACCGTTATTCTTCCGCTGGGTCCCGGTCATCTGGGATTACTGACCGGGTCCACCGCTTAATGGCAGCGCTCTGCCGGCAAGCCGTCGCTAATCGTGAGGGCATTGGGCTCGGCAACGGGGTCGAATCGCGGTCGGCGGCATCCGCCGCCTTGCCGCATTCTGCCAGGCGGCCTGTCCGGTAGCGCCGGCCTTTGCCAGCCGCGCCAGGCGTAAGTGGCTGACCGGCCTCGGGCGCATATTCGACACCATCAAATATAATAAATAGTTATTTATTTGACCTTCTTACCCGCCATTGGTACATATAGACGCGCAACTGCACTTGGTTCCTGACTATTCTCACTGGAGGATTTTTATGAGCAAGCGAATTGTTGTCGTAGGCGGTGGGGTTGGCGGCACCATGCTGGCCAACCAACTGGTCTCCAAGCTATACCCCGAAGTGTCGCGAGGCGAAGTCAGCGTCACGTTGTTGTCGGACTCCCCTGACCATTACTACAAGCCCGCCTTCATGTATGTGGCCTTCAATCTTTTCTTCCAGGAAGAGTTGAAGCGCCCGGAGCGTTCCCTGCTGCGCCCCGAGATCCATTTCCACGTCGATAAAGTCACGCGGTTTGAGTTCAACAGCCAGGAATTGCTGACGCAACAGGGCAAGCGCTACGGCTATGACTACCTGGTGATCGCCACGGGCTGCATCCCCGCGCCCGAGCGCATAGAAGGCCTGAAAGAAGCCGGCGACCATTTCTACCAGTACGCGCCGGCGCGCCAGTTGGCCAGCCGGCTGTCCAAGATCGACAAAGGCCGGATCTTCGTCAGCGTCACCTTCCCGAAGACGCCGAACGTCCCCCACCAATGCGGCATCGCGCCGATTGAAACCACCCTGATGCTGGACGACTACTTGCGCCGTCGTGGCGTGCGCGACAAAGTCGAAATCGTCTACACCTACCCCACCACATCGCAACTCTTGCGCAACTGCCTGTTCTTGCAGCAGCCCACTTGCGAGGTGCTGCCCGCCATCTTCGAGCAACGAGGCATCAAGTTCCAGCGCGGCTTCACGCTGGCGCGCGTGGCCCCGGAGGCACGCGTCGCGTATTCGGCGGAAGGCGGCGAGCAGCCGTTCGACATCCTGATGGCGACGCCGCCGATACGCGCCGTCGACGCCGTGCTGGAGTCGGGCATGTCCCAGGCAGAGGACAACGAGGGCTGGCTGCCGACAGACCACGAGACGATGCAGGTCTACGGGTTGCAGAATGTCTACGTCATCGGCGATACGGTGGACCTTCCGGTCAGCAAAGCAGGCGGCTCGTGCCACAACCAGGCGCCCGTCATCGCCAACAACATCGCGGGCGAAATCCGCCTGGGCCACCCTTGCAGCGCCTACGAAGGCCGTGTGCAGGCCGTTGCCCAGATGGGTCTGAACGCGGGCATGCCCCTCTGGTACGACTACACCCATGACGTGCAGCCCACCCCTCCCACCAAACTGGGCGGGCTGCTTCGACATGGATTCAACCGGGGGCTGTACTGGGCGGTCGCAAGGGGAATGCTATGAACATGAATACCCATGATGAAACGCTGCAGGCGCTGGCCGGCAAGCTGCGTCCGCTTGTCGACAGCCAACGGCTGGACAACATCGTCGACCTGATCTCGCTGACTTCCGACCTGGTGGACCTGCTGGATCAGCCGATGGTGGAAAAGCTTGGGTTGCTGTCCGAGCAAGCGGCGGGCGCCGCATGGACGGCCGCCAACAGCGTGCGCGCCGCCCATGCGCAAACGCTGGCAGAAACGCATCCCCCCAGCCTGATGGGTTTGCTGGCGCTGCTGCGTGACGAGGACACGCGACGGGGGGTGGCGCTGGTGCTGCGCTCGCTGCAAAGCGTGGGGCGGCAGATGGGCGCGCAACGGGCCGATTACGCCAACTCCTGACGCAGCGCACGACTGACAAAAAAAACCCGGCATTGCTGCCGGGCTTTTTCATGCTGCCACCGCTTACTGCAACGTTCGGGTAAAGACGAATTCGCCATCCCGCCAATCCACCGGCACCACGTCGCGGGGGCCGAACTTGCCCTCCAGGATCAGGCGCGCCACCGGGTTTTCGATCTGCTGCTGGATCGCACGCTTCAACGGGCGCGCGCCAAACACAGGATCGAACCCGGAACGGGCCAGTTCCGCCAACGCCGGCTCGGTGACTTCCAGCCGCATTTCCTGCTTCTCCAGGCGTGCGCCAAGACGACGCAGCTGGATGCGCGCGATGGACTCGATGTGCTGGGCCTCCAGACCGTGGAACACGACCACTTCGTCAATGCGGTTCAGGAACTCGGGCCGCAGGGTCTGCTTGAGCTCGCCCCACACCACTTCCTTGACCACGTCGTACGGCTGGCCAGCCAGGCTCTGGATGTGATGCGAACCCAGGTTCGACGTCATCACGATCACCGTGTTGCGGAAGTCCACCGTGCGGCCCTGGCCATCGGTCAGGCGCCCGTCGTCCAGCACTTGCAGCAGCACGTTGAACACGTCCGGATGGGCCTTTTCGACTTCATCCAGCAGGATCACGCTGTACGGCTTGCGGCGCACGGCTTCGGTCAGGTAGCCGCCCTCTTCGTAGCCCACGTATCCGGGCGGCGCGCCGATCAGCCGCGCCACCGAGTGCTTCTCCATGAATTCGCTCATGTCGATGCGGATCAGGTGCTCTTCGGAGTCGAACATGAATTCGGCCAACGCACGCGTCAACTCGGTCTTGCCTACCCCGGTCGGGCCCAGGAACAGGAACGAACCGTACGGCCGCGCCGGGTCTGCCAAGCCGGCACGCGAACGCCGGATGGCGTCGGAGACCAGTCGCACGGCTTCGTCCTGGCCCACCACGCGCTTGTGCAGGAATTCCTCCATGTGCAGCAGCTTCTCGCGTTCTCCCTGCATCATCTTGGACACCGGAATGCCCGTTGCGCGCGACACGACCTCGGCGATTTCCTCGGCGCCAACGCGGGTGCGCAGCAGGCGCGGGCGCATGTCGTCGCCCTCGGCATTTTCAGCGGCCTGCGCGGCGCCGACTTCGGCGGCCTTCAGGCGCGATTCCAGGTCCGGCAGCTTGCCGTATTGCAGTTCGGCCAATTTGTCGAACTGACCCTTGCGCTGCAGTTCGGCCATTTCGGCGCGCACGCTGTCGATCTCTTCCTTGATGGCCTGCGTGCCTTGCACCGCGGCCTTCTCGGCCTTCCAGATTTCCTCGAAGTCGTTGTATTCGCGTTGCAGCTTTTCCAGTTCGTCTTCGATGACGCCCAGGCGGCGCTTGGACGCGTCGTCGGTTTCCTTCTTGACGGCTTCGCGTTCGATCTTCAGCTGGATGATGCGGCGGTCCAGCTTGTCCATCACTTCCGGCTTGGAGTCGATTTCCATCCGGATACGCGCGCCGGCCTCGTCGATCAGGTCGATGGCCTTGTCGGGCAGGAAGCGGTCGGTGATGTAGCGGTGCGACAGCTCGGCCGCGGCCACGATGGCCGGGTCGGTGATCTCGACGCCGTGGTGGATCTCATAGCGTTCCTGCAAGCCGCGCAGGATGGCGATGGTGGATTCCACATCGGGCTCGTCGACCAGCACCTTCTGGAAGCGCCGCTCCAGCGCCGCGTCCTTTTCGATGTACTTGCGGTATTCGTCCAGCGTGGTGGCGCCAATGCAATGCAGTTCGCCGCGCGCAAGCGCCGGCTTGAGCATGTTGCCCGCGTCCATCGCGCCTTCGGCCTTGCCCGCGCCGACCATGGTGTGCAGCTCGTCGATGAAGACGATGTTGCTGCCGTCGTCCTGGCCCAGCTCTTTCAGCACGGCCTTCAGGCGCTCTTCGAATTCGCCGCGGAACTTGGCGCCCGCCAACAGCGCGGCCAGATCCAGCGACAGCACCCGCTTGCCGCGCAGGCTCTCGGGCACTTCGTCGTTGACGATGCGCTGCGCCAGGCCTTCGACGATGGCGGTCTTGCCCACGCCGGGCTCGCCGATCAGGACGGGATTGTTCTTCGTGCGGCGCTGCAGGATCTGGATGGTGCGGCGGATCTCGTCATCGCGGCCGATCACCGGATCAAGCTTGCCCTGACGGGCGCGCTCGGTCAGGTCCATGGTGTACTTGGACAGGGCTTCGCGGTTGGATTCGCCTTCGGCGCCGGACACGTTTTCACCGCCGCGCACGGCGTCGACCGCGGCCTCGAGGGCCTTTTTCTGCAGGCCGGCTTCACGCAGGATGCGGCCTGCCTCGCCCTTGTCGTCGGCCAGCGCCAGCAGGAACAGTTCGCTGGCGATGTAGGTGTCGCCACGGCGGGCGGCTTCCTTGTCGGTGCGGGTCAGCACGGCGTTCAGGTCGCGGCCGACCTGAACGTTGTCGTCGCCCTGCACTTGCGGCAGCGACTTCATCGCGCTTTCCAATGCAGACTGCACGCGGTTGACCGCCACCCCGGCGCGCGCCAGCAGGCTTCCTGCGCCGCTGTCCGCGTCGGACAGCAAGGCGGAGAGCACGTGGATGGGCTCGATATAGGGATGGTCGTTACGGGCGGCCAGACTTTGAGCGTCGGCCAGGGCTTGCTGGAACTTGGTGGTGAGTTTGTCGAATCGCATAATGGTCGTTTGGCTTGTTGGAGAGCCTGACCGATACGTGCCGGCTGGCTCGATATCCTGAATATGCGGCCGGATGAGAGAATTTCAACACCGTCCGGGCACTTGTTTTGCTACGCCGTGCAGCACAATCCGACCTATGAGCATATACGTTTTTGTCTACGGCACCCTACGCGCCGGCGAAATCAATGATCTGGCGCAAGCCGCCGCCAAACGAGGCCTGCCCGCCCCCCGGCCGGTGGGCCCGGCGACGGTGCCCGGCATGCTGGTGGACTTCGGCGATTGGCCGGGACTGATCCCCGTGACGGACGGACGCCGCGTGCGCGGCGAGGTCTACAAGGTACCGCCGGCGTTCATCGCGCTGATGGATGAAATCGAGGAATACGTGCCCGGCCAGTCTTGCTGCTTTGTGCGCCGCGAAATCGTCGCGCGCCTGGATTCCACGCCGCAAGACCCCCTGGACATCCTCTGCCAGTACTACCCCATCGACCCGGCGTGGCGTGGCGCCGCCACCGATATCGACGGCGAAGACTGGATCGCGCACCGGCGCGGGCGGGCGAACGGCGCAACCCCGTAAGACGGCCGTAGTAACAACAGACTACAATAGGCGTTGTCTTCACGCTTTACACCCGTTTCGCCCCCTTGGCTGGCGACGGGCACTATAGAGGTCATCGTATGCAAAAACGGGTTCCCGTCGCCCCTGATGGCGCCCACTGTTCCACATGCATGTTGGGACACGTGTGCGTGCCCGTGGGAATGGCCGCCGCCGAAGTGGAAAAACTGGATGAGCTGGTGAAAGAGCGTGTTCGCCTGGAAAAGGGCAAGACGCTGTATTCGCTGGATCATCCGCTTGATGCCGTCTACAGCGTGCGCTTCGGCAGCATCAAGACCCAATTGGAAGACGCGACCGGCCAGATCCAGGTCACGGGCTTTCATTTGCCCGGCGAAATCGTCGGCATGGACGGCATGCTGGAAGGCAAGCACGTGTCGGCCGCCGTCGCGCTGGAAGACTCGGAAGTCTGTGTCATCCGCCTGGCCGACGTCGACCGCGTGGCCGCTCACCTGCCATCGCTGCAGCAGCAATTCCGGCGCCTGATGAGCCGCGAGATCACGCGTTCGCACCAGATGCTGGCGTCGCTGGGGTCCATGCGTTCCGAACAGCGTCTGGCGGCCTTCCTGCTGAACCTGTCGCAACGGTATGCGTCGCTGGGTTATTCGTCGACCGAGTTCGTGCTGCGCATGAGCCGCGAGGAAATCGGCAATTACCTTGGCTTGACGCTGGAAACGGTCAGCCGTCTGTTTTCGCGTTTCGCGCGCGAAGGCCTGATCAAGATCAACCAGCGCGAAGTCCGCATCCTGGATCTGCCCGCGCTCAAGCAACTGCTGGGCCTCGAGATCTGCTGACGCCACGCCGCGCCATGCGCCGCGCCTTTGCTTCCTTTGCGCCCGATCAACTGCCGCCCGCCCGCGCGCGCCGGTTTTCCGGACGCCGCCTGGGCGCCGCCCTGGTGTTGGCCGGCGCGTTCGCGCCTTGCGTCCTGCACGCCCAGACGCCGCTGCCCGATCCCTACGATTACGACGAAACCGTTCCCGCGCCCAAACGTGCCACGCCGTTGCACTGGCAGACCGTGGAACTGGGCAAGCCAGGGCATCGGTACAAGATGCCAATCTATGCTAACCGCAACCTGGCCCGGGACGACCTGCGCGATATCAAGCAGGTCTTGATCATGATCCATGGCGTGAAGCGCGACGCCGACCGCTATTACGACACCGCCACCGGCCTGCTGGCGCAGAACCCGGACCGGGCGCGCGACACGCTGGTCCTGGCGCCGCGCTTTCCCGGATCCATCGATTCGGGCTTCGGCGGCATGGCCGCGTGGCGCAAAGCCACCTGGGAAGAAGGCGAAGAAAGCATCCAGGCCGCCGGACGGCCAGCCCCGGTCACCTCGTTCCAGGTGCTGGACGACCTGTTGCGCAGCCTGGACGACCGCAAGCGCCTGCCGGCGCTGGCCACCATCGTGCTGGCCGGGCACTCCGCAGGGGGGCAGCTGGTGCAGCGCTATGCCGTGCTGAACAACACCGACGGCCCGTTGCGCCGCGACGGACTGGCGCTGCGCTACGTAATCGCGAACCCCTCGTCCTACCTGTACCTGACCAACGAGCGCCCGCGCGCCGACGGCAAAGGCTATGCGCCCTACGAGCGCGGCATCTGCCCCACCTACAACCAGTACAAGTACGGCACGGACAAACTACCGCCCTACGCGCGCGAAACCGACGATACGCGGCTCTTCATCCGCTATGCCGCCCGCGACGTGACCTACCTGCTGGGCGGGGCCGACAACAACCCCGAACACCGCCTGCTGGACAAGACCTGCGGCGCCGAAGCCCAAGGCGCCACGCGGTTGGCTCGCGGCACGGCCTATGTGCAGTACGAGTACCAACTGGCGGCCCGCGGCGCCAAGCCCGTGCCGCTGCACCGCAACAGCTTCGAGGTCGGTGGCGTCGGCCACGACAACAAGGGCATGTTCGGCTCCGTGTGCGGCGCCCGAGCCTTGCTGGGCAGCGACGCCCAGGCGGGCGACCGAGCCGCCGCCTGCGACATCATCAAGCCGCGCGGCAAGTAACCGCCCGCGGACGCCCCCGGCAAGACGCCGGCGCACCGCCGATCCTGACAAATTCCTGAATACAAATCGTTTGCAAGCACGTGCATTTCTGCGCGCGCAGGCGCAAGATACCGCGATGCGTGTTCCATTTCGCGGCTGGCCTTGCGATCTTGACGGGCGAGGACAAGGCGCGGTCGCGTGTCCGGCGACTCCCGACAGCTCATCCAGAGAACAGTCATGACGCAAACGTATCTGGCCATGCCCGACGCCAAACGCCGCATCAAGGCGATCTTCGTCGGCTCCATGGGCAACCTGGTCGAGTGGTACGACTTTTACGCCTATACCGCCTTCGCCCTGTATTTCGCCCCCGCCTTCTTCCCCTCGCACGACCCCGTGGTGCAGCAGTTGAATGCCGCCACCTTGTTCGCGGCCGGCTTCATCGTGCGCCCGCTGGGCGGCTGGCTGTTCGGCCACATCGCCGACCGCCACGGGCGGCGGATATCGCTGATGGTGTCGGTGGTGATGATGTGCGTGGGGTCGCTGATCATCGCCGTGACGCCCACCTACGCGACCATCGGCTTCGCCGCGCCTGCGTTGCTGGCCCTGGCCCGCGTGATCGAAGGCCTGAGCCTGGGCGGCGAGTACGGTGCCAGCGCCACGTACCTGACCGAGATCTCGGACCCCGAACACCGCGGCTTCTATTCCAGCTTCCAGTACGTCACCCTGATCGGCGGCCAGCTCTGCGCGATCCTGGTCCTGCTGCTGTTGCAGAACGTGTTCCTGACCCACGAACAATTGGTGGAATGGGGCTGGCGCATCCCGTTCGTGATCGGCGCCTTGCTGGCGATCGTGACCGCGCTGATGCGTCGCGACATGCCCGAGACCGATTCGTACAAGGAAGCCCAGAAGACAAAGCCGAAGACCAGTTCGCTGCGCGGCCTGATGAAGTATCCGCGCGAAGTGGCCATCGTGGTCGGACTGACGGCCGGCGGCACCGCGGCCTTCTACACCTTCACCACCTACATGCAGACGTTCGTGCGGCAGACCTCGGGCTTCTCGGACATCACCACCACCTACATCATCGCGGCCTCGCTGATATTCGCGCTGATCCTGCAACCGCTGTATGGCGCGCTATCGGACAAGATCGGGCGCAAGCCGCTGCTGATTTTCTTCGGCGTGGCGGGCGCGGCGTTGACGGTGCCGATCCTGATGACCCTGTCGCACACCCGGTCGCCCTTCATCGCGTTCCTGCTGATCTGCGGCGCATGGGTGTTCACGGCGGGCTATACGTCGATCAACGCCGTGGTGAAGGCCGAGCTGTTTCCCACCAATATCCGCGCGACCGGCGTGGCCGTGCCGTATGCGGTCACGGTATCGATCTTCGGGGGCACGGCGCCCGCCATCGCCCTGTTCTTCAAGCAGCAAGGGCACGAAGAGTGGTTCTACTACTACCTGGCGGGCGTGATCTTCCTGTCGCTGCTGGTGTACGCCACGATGCGCGACACCAAGCATCAGTCGGCCATGCACCGGCACGATTGACCTAGGGAAATTCCCGACGCTGCCGGCTTGACGCCGGCAGTTTTTCGGATCAATACTTAACCTTATGGTTAACTTAAACGACGATACGCTGGACAGCCTCTTTTCCGCCTTGGCCGATGGCACCCGGCGGCGGGTGCTGGCCGACCTGGAACGGGGCACGGCGTCGGTCAGCGAACTGGCTCGCCCCCACGCCATGTCGCTTCCGGCGTTCATGAAGCACCTGCGCGTGCTGGAAGACGCCGGGCTGATCGCCCGCGCCAAGGACGGCCGCGTCGTCAGTTGCACGCTATCGCCCGAACCCATGCGGGCGGCGTCCGACTGGCTGGCGCGCTACGAGAAATTCTGGAACGGCCAACTGGATTCGCTGGCCCGGTACCTGTACCACGACGAGGAGATCCACCCATGCCCACCGCCCCCATCGAACTCCGCCTTACCCGGCGATTCGCCGCCCCCGTCGACCGCGTCTGGCGCGCCTGGACGGACCCGCAAGCGCTGATGCGCTGGTTCGGCCCCGCCGGCACGCGACAAGTGCTGGTGGCCGACACCGATGTGCGCGTGGGCGGCGCCTACCAGGTGGGCTTCGTCACGGAAGACGGCCAGTCGCATTACGCCAGCGGCGAGTACCGCGAGGTGCAACCGCAGCGCCGGTTGGTCTTCACCTGGGCCTGGCGCGACACCCCGGAAGAAGGGTCGCTGATCACCCTTGAATTCGCCCCCTCGCAGGGCGGCACCGAACTGGCCTTCCTGCAAACTCCGTTTGTCGACCAGGCAACCCGCGACAGCCACGAGAACGGCTGGGCAGGCGCGATGGACCGGCTGGCGGACCATCTGGCAAGCGAGGCGTGAACCGCCCGTTTGCCCGCCCGGGCCCCACCGGCCCGCCATGCAAAGGAGTCGCACCATGCAAACCCCACATCCCGTCGTTTCCCGTCCGCAATGGGACGCTGCCCGTCAGGCCTTGCTAGACCGCGAAAAAGCCATGACGCGGGCCCAGGACGCCCTGGCGCGCGACCGGCTCGACCTGCCATGGGTGCGGGTGGACAAGCCCTACCAATTCCAAAGCGCCCGCGGTCCACTCGGCCTGGCTGACTTGTTCGCCGGCAAACGCCAATTGATCATCTATCACTTCATGTACGGTCCGGATTGGGACGAGGGCTGCGTAGGCTGTTCGTTCCTGGCCGACCACCTGGACAGCGCCCTGACGCACTTGCGCCATCACGACGTATCGGTGGTGGCGGTGTCGCGCGCGCCGCTGGCCAAGCTGGACGCCTTCAAACGGCGCATGGGCTGGCGCTTCGATTGGTTCTCGTCCGAGGGCTGCGACTTCAACTTCGACCTCCATGCGTCGGTGCCGCAGGCCGATGGCAGCGTGGAAGAGCGCTCGGGCGCCAGCGCATTCTTCCACGACCCCGACGGCGAGATCTTCCACACCTATTCGGCCTTCGAACGAGGCGTGGAACGCTTGGTCGGCGCGTACAACTATCTGGATTTCGCCCCGCTGGGCCGCAATGAAACCGGCCCGCACTTCAACCTGGGCGACTGGGTCCGCCACCATGACCGGTATGACGACGCGCCCAAGGCGTGCCACGCCTGCGCCTGACGGCGCGCGCGCCATGGCAGCGCTGTGGCTCGCCTGCCTGGGAGCCATGGCGGTGGGTCTGTGGATCGACACCCGGCTGACGCCTGCGGCGCTGCTGGCCAGCGAATGCGGCGCGCCAGGCGGGCTGTTTGACATGGCATGGCGGCACGGCGCCCTGATGCCCGCCAGTAGCGCCGCGATGGCCTTGGCCGCGCTGGCGCCATGGCCGGGGGGACGCACTTCCGCCCCACCGCTTGGTCAACGCCTGCTCTGCGCATTGGCGATGGCGATCGGGATGGTGCTGGGCGCGCGGCTGGGCGTGATGGCGGCGCTTGCACTGGGCGCGCCGCCATTTGGCGGCATGGCGCTGGGCATGGCGGCCGGCATGGCCGTTGCGCTACTGCCGGTTTTCGCGTTTAGCGCCGCGCGCCGGTAAGGGGCCGGGCCACAGCCGGGGTGGCGGGCGCGGCGTCGATCGCCGCCGCCAGGGGCGCCTGGATCTCCAGGGCCGACGTGGCGTGCGCCACGCAAGGCAGGATCCAGCCTTCTTCCTTTTCGTCGCGCGACAGGCCGGGCCATTCGATGCCATAGGCCACCGAGCCTTCAAGCATCAGGCACATGCAGGCACGGCATGTGCCGTTGCGGCACGAACTGGGCAGCTTGATGCCGGCCGCCTGCGCTGCCAGCAAGACGGGGGTGCCTGCGTCGGCGTCGAAACGCAGTCCGGCGGGCTGGACCAGGACCGGGAATGCAGGCATGTCAGCCGGCGTTGTCCTGCCAGTCCAGCTGCCATGCGCCGGACAGCACGTTTTGCATCCACAGCACGCAGGTCAGCGTCTTGGCGTCGGTGACTTCACCTTTGCTGCAGGCTGCCAGCAATTCGGCCGGGTCCGCGCTGATCACGTCCAGGAACTCGTCCTGATCCAGTTGGCGCGGCCCCGGGCGCAAACCGCGCGCGAAGAAGATGTGGATGATCTCGGTGGAATAGGCGATAGCCAGATGCAAGGCGCCCGCATGCGCCCACTGGTCGGCGGTATAGCCCGTTTCTTCCAGCAGTTCGCGCTTGCCGCAGACCAGGGGATCTTCGCCCGGGTCCAGCTTGCCGGCCGGAAATTCGGTCATGACGCGCCCGATCGGATAGCGGAACTGGCGTTCAAGCAAGACGCGGCCGTCGTCCAGCAAGGGAATCACCACCACCGCGCCGGGATGCACGACGTATTCGCGCGTAGCCGTATTGCCGTTGGGCAAGCTGACGGTATCCCGGCGAATCTTCAGGAAGCTGCCTTCATAAGGCGCTTCGCTGGTCACCAGTGTTTCAACAAGATGGGTATCGGTCGGGCGGGTCATGAGCGCGCGTAGGAGTCTGGGAGTCTTGGAAGAGGCGGGCGCCGCAGCGCCTTCGGCAAGCAATGCAGCTTACCATCGCCGCCCGGGCGGCTGGCGTCACGCCCCGCCGCCGCCCGATCAGTCGAACTTGCGGCGGGCGTCCAGCGCCAGGCCAGCGCCAATGCTGCCGAACAGGTCGCCTTCGACGCTACGCGCGCCCGGCACCAGCGCCGACACGGTTTCGCGCAGGCGCGGCACGCGGCTGGAACCGCCGGTGAAAAACACCGTATCCACATCGGCCGTGCTTACGCCGGCGTCGCGCAATAGCGCGCCAACCGTCGTTTCGACCTTTTCGATCAAACGTCCCACGCAGGCGTCGAACGACGGGCGCGTTACGTCCACCCCCAGTTCGGGCGCGATGCGCGAGAGGTCGATGCGGGCCGACGGCGCTTCGGACAGCGCGATCTTGGCCTCTTCCACCTGCACCGCCACCCAGTGGCCCGCGCGTTGCTTGACCAGGTTCAACAGCAGGTCGATCTTATCGCGGTCGCCGGCTTCGGCGCGAATGTAGGCGAAATGTTCCGCTGCCTTGCGCGTATAGGCCTGGTTGATGGTGTGCCAGCAGGCCAGGTTGCCGTACTGCGTGGAAGGCACGTCCTTGCCGCTGCGCAACTGGCTGCCCAATCCCAGCAGGGGCATGACGTGTGCCAGGCTCAGTTGCTTGTCGAAATCCACGCCACCGATATGCACGCCGCCATATGCCAGGATGTCGTCGCGGCGGTCGGCCTTGCCGGCGCGGTCGGGACCCAGCCGGATCAGCGAGAAGTCGGACGTGCCGCCGCCGATGTCGATGACCAGCACCAGCTCTTCGCGGTCGATCTGCGATTCGTAGTCGAATGCGGCGGCCAGCGGCTCGAACTGGAACTCGATGTCGGTGAACCCGACGCTGCGCGCGATTTCGCCCAAGGTGTCCTGGGCGGTCTGGTCGGCGGCGGCGTTATCGTCCACGAAGAAGACGGGCCGCCCCAGCACGGCACGCGTGAAGTCACGGCCCGCGGCCGTTTCGGCGCGACGCTTCAATTCGGCGATGAAACGCGTCAGCAGCACGCGGAACGGGATGGAACGCCCCTGCACTTCCGTCGACCCATCGATCAGCGAACTGCCCAACAGGCTTTTCATCGAACGCATCAAGCGCCCGTCGTAGCCCGCTAGGTAGTCGGAAATGGCGGCGCGGCCATAGCTGACCTCGGCGTCTTCGTCATGGAAAAAAATGGCCGACGGCAAGGTGGTCTTGCCGTCTTCCAGGGCGAGGAGCGCGCGTTGGTCGGGGCGGCTCCAGCCTACGGTGGAGTTGGACGTACCGAAGTCGACGCCGCATGCAGAGGAAATCATGGAGAATTCTGGGGCTTATAGCAAAACGGCGGACAAGTGTACTCGCTTCGCGGCCAGTAGGCTGCTGTCGTCCCTGCCTGCCCTTTCCCCACGCGACGCCCTTACTGCTGCCGGCGCTGTTCCAGTTCTTTCAGGCATTGCGCCACGCCGGCCTGCATCTGCGCGTTCGACACCGCGGCGCGGTCCGAGACCTCGCGGCAACGGACATACTGGGCCTGGCTTTCTGGGGAATCCCGGATGACCGCGGGCGCATCGCCCGGCGCCGGCGTGACCGTCATGCGCAACGTGGAAGGCGGCGACTGGCTGCCGTCCTTGGACGGCAAGCTGGGATATTGGTATTCCCGCGTGGCCTGCACGGCGTCCTGCGCCTGCGCGGCGCCGGCCGCGCACAACGCGGCGAACAGGAAGGCGGAAAGGGTGTGTTTTTTCATGGAGGCCTCTCTTCGATAAGCAATCGCCCTGGCCTGCAACGACGGCGGCACGCCCCGGGCGAATCGCCTTATCGTAGCGTCCCCCGCCAGCGGGGGACGTGCCAAGACGCTACAACGGCAAGCAGAGTTGTTTCCCGCCGTTTCGTGCGCCGGCGCTATGCCTTGGGCGCGGCGGGCCGGGATTTGCGCAGCGGCGCCAGCAACGACGACAGGCCGTTGTGGTCCAGTTCATGCATCAAGGCCAGCAAGCGCCCCAGTTCGCCGGGGGGAAACCCCTCGCGCGCGAACCAGGCCAGGTACGGCCCCGGCAAATCGGCGATCAAACGCCCCTTGTACTTGCCGAAGGGCATCTCACGGGTGACCAAAAGTTGGAGGAGTTCAGGATCCATCGTTTGGAAAGCGCCGCCTTAGCGAGGCGCCGTCGGCGAAAAGACGATGTCGGCGGCGGGCACGGCTGCGATCTTGACGCCGAAGCTCGCTATCGCGGACAGCGTGGCGTTGTGGTGCGCGCGGATCTGCGTGCCCGTCGCGTGCGGTTTGTCCTGCGTGGTGTGGGCATCGGCGGCCAGCGTGACAGGCAGCCCCAAGCCCGCCGCGCGGCGCACAGTGGTGTCCACGCAGAATTCGGTGGCGTACCCGCACACGACCAGCTCCGTCACGCCGGCATCGGCCAGCGTCTGGCCCAGGGTCGTGCCGTGAAAAGAGTCGGGCGTCGTCTTGCGCACGCGAGCGTCTTCGGGCAATGGCGTCAGACGCGTATCGAGCTCCCAGGCAGGCTGGCCGGGCATGAACGGGCTACCGGCGCTTTCGTGCTGCACATAGATGACCGGCACGCCGGCAGCGCGCGCGCGGTCGGTCAGGCCATTAATGCGGCCCAGCACCGCGTCGGCGTCGGCGGGCGGCGGCGACGCCTCAAACAAGGCGCGTTGCACGTCGATCACTATCAAAGCGGCTGTCATGGCTATCCAGGTTCTTGGGGTGCGAAGCAGTCTACCTTACCGTGCGCGTCAGAATTCCAGCCGCCCCTGCAATTCGCCGAACGGCACCATCACCTGTCGACGATACGCAGGTCGTGCCTGCAACCGTTCGTACCAGGCGCGCACGTGCGGCAACGGAGCATGC
>Ga0308157_10002243_pt1 | contig 32846 bp, 29 predicted proteins | sample PhyBR1_FD_201035 | JGI IMG/M metagenome (GOLD analysis project Ga0308157, IMG submission 201035) | Phyllosphere microbial communities from UC Gill Tract Community Farm, Albany, California, United States - DLSLB.R1 | ecosystem: Host-associated > Plants > Phyllosphere > Unclassified | place: USA...
TGCTCAAGAAGGTCTCCGGCCGCATCATCAACGAAGTGCGCGGCATCAACCGCGTCACCTATGACGTGAGCACCAAGCCACCAGCAACCATCGAGTGGGAATAAAGGGCTGTCGTGAACTGACACGCAACCTTTAGACTTTTTTCTCATGTAAGCCCGTGTTTTCACGGGCTTTTTTCATTTCTATCTAGCTCTATCCGGAACTAGCCGGTCTTACGAAGTCGGTGGGTTTCGATGGCACTTTGCATGGTACCGAGCGTCGCCCATACCATCCGCCTCGTCGATACCATCAACCCTGCTTTCTGCAGTTGATGGTATCAAAATCACCTAAGTCTTTGATTTTAAAGACGATACCATGCACAAAAACGCACTTGTTTGCTGATGGTATCGAAGCAGTGAAAACGAGGCCAAACCATGCTCACCGATACCAAGATCCGCTCTCTCAAGCCCACTGGCAAGCTGTACAAAGTCTCCGATCGAGATGGCCTCTATGTGGCCGTAACCGCTAGTGGAGCAATAAGCTTTCGCTATAACTATAGGATCAATGGGCGCCAGGAGACGCTCACGATCGGCGCGTATGGTATCGGCGGAATCACGCTTGCTGAAGCGCGTGAAAAACAGCTGGCAGCAAAGAAGCTGGTTCAAGAAGGCATCAGCCCTGCTCGCGAGAAGATCCGCACCAAGTCACGCGATGAAGCGGGCGGGACGTTTGGCGAATGGGCCGACAAATGGATGAAGGGCCACAAGATGGCCGACAGTACCCGAGATATGCGCCGATCCGTCTATGAGCGCGATGTCCAGGGCCGGTTCGGAAAGCTGCAACTGCGGGAGATCACCGGGGAAGATGTGCGAGCCATGGCTGATGCCATCGTCGCCCGCGGCGCCCCAGCAACTGCTGTGCATGCCCGAGAGATCACTCTCTTGGTGTTTCGCTATGCCATCGAGCGCGGACAAAAGGTTCTCAACCCAGCGGAGGAAGTGGCACCAAGCACCATCGCGACCTTTGAGCCCAAAGATCGCGCCCTTTCTAAAGAGGAAATCGGACTCTTCTACAAGTTCCTCGAAAAAGTGGGCACAACACCCAGCATTCGCGCGGCATGCAAGCTACTCCTCCTCACCCTGCTACGCAAGGGCGAACTGACCAACGCCATGTGGACGGATGTGAGCTTCACCGAAGGCACCCTCACCATCCCGGCGGCCAGAATGAAGGCTCGTCGCCCTCATGTGGTGTTTCTCTCTCAACAGGCTATCGACCTGCTGCACGCCTTGAAAATGTTCGCTGGCGGTTCTGAATATGTCTTTCCGAGCCGCTACGAATCCCACCGCCCGATGAGCGCTGCTACTCTGAACCGAGTCATGACCTCCAGCTGGGAATATGCCCAGAAGGACCATCAGCCGCTGGGAAAGTTTGGCCCACACGATATGCGCCGCACAGGCTCCACGATCCTGCATGAGGCGGGCTACAACTCGGACTGGATTGAGAAGGCCCTGGCTCACGAGCAAAAAGGCGTGCGCGCCGTCTACAACAAGGCGGAGTACCGGGAGCAGCGCAAAGAGATGCTCCAAGACTGGGCCAACATGATCGACTCCTGGACAAAGACCCAGTAGAGCACTGTGCTCTGCCCGGTCCAGAGCTCACCAACAGTGACACCCTGGGTGTGTGACGCGAGGAATCAGGCCAATACATGGCACCAAAGTGGATTCCTAACACCTGACTTTGATCAATCTATATACTGTATGCATGTACAGCAATCGACTCTTGAGCGGCATGCCCGTCCAACTCACTGCCAGCCCAGTTGCCTTGCCTCTGGCAGATTGCAGCGTGCGCGCGGGCTTCCCTTCACCAGCCGAGGACTTCTCTGGCAAACGGCTGGACATAGCTGAGCTGCTGGTTGAGCACCCCCAGGCCACGTTTCTGCTCCGCGTGGCCGGCCCTTCGATGCGCGAGTACGGCATCGATGACGGCGACATGATCGTGGTCGATCGAGCACTGCGCCCACGCCATGGCAGCATCGTCGTGGCGATCATCGATAGTGACTTCACTGTAAAGGTGCTGCATACCGCCAGCGGCTCCTGCAAACTCAGGGCCGGCAACCCCACTTACCCAGACATCGTGCCCAAGGAGGGGCAGACTCTGGAAATCTGGGGCGTCGTCACCAGTTGCATCAAGCGTTTTGCCAGGTGAACACATGCACATACCCGCCCGAAGAAGGCCAGAGTTTGAAGCGGCCCGCGTCTACGAGTACCCCGAGCACCTGCTCGCGTCGTTAGAGGGCGTGCCCGCCGCACCGGGCGTCTATATTTTTCATGCCGCCGAGGGGGAGTTGCCGCTATACATCGGCAAAAGCATCAACCTGCGCGCTAGGCTACTCTCGCACTTTCGCACCGAAGACGAGGCCCGCATGCTGCGCCAGGCTGCGCGCATCAGCTTCATACGCACTGCCGGCGAAATCGGGGCCCTGCTGCTGGAAGCGCAACTCATTAAGCAGCAGCAACCGTTGTTCAATCAGAAGTTACGCCGCAACCGGCAACTGTGCGCGCTGCGGCTGGCCAGCAATCAGCCGGAAGTCATCTACTCGCGAGACATCGACTTTGCCAGCACACCCGACATTTTTGGTCTGTATGCAAGCCGTCATTCCGCCCTTGAGGCGTTGCGTGATCTAGCCGACCAGCACAAGCTTTGCTACAGCGCGCTGGGCCTGGAAAAGCTGGCCAAGGGCCGCGCCTGCTTTCGCAGCATGGTGCGCCAATGTGCCGGTGTCTGCCATGGCGCAGAAACCGCCGAGCAGCACCGGGCCCGGCTCATCGAAGCCCTGGAAGGCCTACGCGTGGTGACCTGGCCCTATACAGGCGCCGTCGGCATCGAGGAAAAGTGCGAGGACATGCGGCAGATCCATGTCATCCACAACTGGTGCTACCTGGGCAGCGCCCCGACCGTGCCAGCCGCGCGCAAGCTCAACAGCGTGGCCGCCGGCTTCGACGCGGACGGGTACAAGATCCTGTGCCGCCCCATCCTCGGCGGTAGCGCCAGGATCACCCCCTTGTAGGGGGAGCCCATGTTTGCACTCATCGACGGCAACAACTTTTACGTCAGCTGCGAGCGGGCGTTTAGACCCTCTCTGCAGGGCATTCCTGTTGTTGTCCTGAGCAATAACGACGGCTGCGCCATCTCACGCTCCGATGAGGCCAAGGCCTTGGGCGTGAAGATGGGGCAGCCGTTTTTTCAATTGCGCGATCTGGTCGAGCACAAGGGCTTGGTGTGCCTCTCTCCGAATTTTGAACTGTACGGAGACATGAGCGACCGCATGATGTCGCTGGCCGCCGGCCTTGGCCCAACCCAGGAGATCTACAGCATCGATGAGTCATTCATCGGGGATCTGGACGGCGTGCGAGATCTGACGCGCCGGGCCTTTGCCATTCGCGCACGCATCCTGAAATGGACGGGCATTCCTACTTGTGTGGGTCTGGCCCCCACCAAGACCTTGGCCAAGCTCTGCAACCATGTTGCCAAGGACTCGGAGCGCAAGCCGGGAAGCTACCCAGCCGAGCTGCAGCGGGTCTGCAACTGGGCCGAGCTATCCGACCAGCAGCGCACCGACATCCTCGGCCGCACGCCTGCCGGCGAGATCTGGGGCGTGGGCCGGCGCATCTCCGCCCAACTGGCCGAGCATGGCTTGCTGACTGCGCTGGACCTGGCCGGGCTGCCAGCCCATGCCGCGCGTGACGGCTGGAACGTAGTGCTTGAGCGCACGGTGCGCGAGCTGCAAGGTGTGAGCTGTATCACCTTGGAGATGGCCCCGGCAGCCCAAAAGCAGATTGCCTGCACCCGCAGCTTCGGTCACCCCATCACCACCCTACCCCCATTGATTGAAGCCGTGAGCGAATTTGCAACCAGGGCCGCAGAAAAGCTGCGCGCTGGTGGCTTGCGCGCAGGCGCCCTGCATGTTTTCGCGCACACCTCGCCATTCAGGCCCGGCCCCAGGTTCTACAAAACGGCCTTGATTCAGCTGCAGCCCCCGTCCTCCGACACCAAGGCTCTCGTGAATGCAGCAGTACGCGGCTTGCGCATGATTTATGAGCCCGGCTACCAGCTCTCCAAGGCCGGGGTGATGCTGCAGGATCTGTGCTCGGCAACCGTTCAACAAGGCGACCTGCTTTTCGAAGAACCTGCCCGCGACCAAAGCAAGCTGATGGAAGCCATGGACAAGGTCAACAAGCGCTTTGGCAAGGGCACGGTGCATGTCGCCAGCACTGGAGTGCCAGAGCAGGACGAGAGCGGCTGGCGCATGCGTCAAGAGCGCCGCACACCTCGCTACACCACCAAGATTAATGAAATACCCATTGCGAGAGCCTAGGAGTCAAGGACTTAAACCGGCCATAAGCGGAATTTCGGATGAATCGACCAGTCTTGATCGTGTTGGGCTTTGCTAGCGGCAACTCCTGAGTTGGCCACCCTCACCTTCATCTCCTGTGAGAGAATTCTTACGCTAGAGCCCGACTGGTCTTCTAGCAACCACGCATGGTGGACTCCCAGACGGTCCTCGCGCACTAAGCCTGCTCAGCCACTCCGTTCGATTCGTACCGCAGCTTAATGAGCCGGGCAACGTACTCAATAGGAAGCAGGGAAGTTCCGCCTGAATAACTCCCAAATGCGGAAGAAAATTCTTGCAGACTGGCATTCCCAACTGGTCTGTGCTGACAATCATTTATCTTACGAAAACCATGCCAGCCTACGCTCGTAAAAGCTACATTGTCTCGTTATTAGCCCTGTTGGTTTGCATAGTTAGTGCAGTTATTGCGAACAATGGAGTGGAGGCTTCCTGGAGGATCGCACAGGAGTCTGGGAGCCTCGATAAGGCATCCTGGGAGATCGGAATTGGAGGGTTTCCTCTAGTAACTGGAAAGGATAACTTCGTACTTGTCGGTGCCGCTGAACTGGCGAGTGACAAGATACCTGTTATCGGCGCGATTCCTTTTATGTTGCGCTCTAGTGGCAAGAAGTCTCTTGACGCGTTGTACGTGGATTTTCAGTACCACGAATTTTTTAATCGCGAAGCTTTGGAGGCATTGGAGTCCAAAGTATCAGGTGCCTTCTCTGCAGTTGAGTTGAAGAAGAGGACGTCTTCCGAGGACAAGAGATTTTTTGTCTCCTATTCGCTCGCCATGTTGAACCCCGGGGTAGAACTTCGACTCTCCGAGCCCCTTTTTCTCGAAGAAACGGTGCTACGCGAGAAGGTGAATGCTGTGACCAAGGATGGCGTCAACGTTAGCGTTCCAGTCTCCGCTTCATACTCCAAGAAGTTTGGTATGGCTGCAACCGCGCGTGACACGCAAGTTGTTGGCTATTCAATTTCAGTTTCAGTCGAGCACGCTAGCTCTCTTAAGGCACTCCTGAAATCGTCTCAGCTTAGTAAGCACATCTCACAACGGCAGAAGGAGATCAGGGAGGAACTTACCTGGCTTGCCTATCTATCAGCGCTAATCACGTCCTCACCAAAAGAACATGCAACGCTGTTGTATGTGCCGCTCACTAAAGTTGATGTGGGTGACAGGGTAATCTATGGCCCGGCACCAAAGCAGGAAACCGGTCAGGTGCAATTTGACCTCCTTAAGTGGGCGCTGCTTTTCAAAACTGGCGCGTAAGGTCAAACCCAGCACTTTAAGTCTCAGCGAATGAAAGCTTTGTAGAAGTAGCCGATCTTTTTGATTGCGCCTACGCCCTAATGTAATCGCTGCGCAGCAGACATTGCCGGTAGCAACTCGAACGACCACAACGGGTCGATCAGCGACAGTCACAGCCGGCCATTTCCGGACACTCCGTGTTTGGTGATCTATCGGTTCTCTGTGTATCCTCTTCGTTCTAAAGACACGAAACAGGGAGATATGAAATGAGCGATTGGGATTTTCTGCATGACATGCGCAACGAGGGCTACTCAGCAGATGAAATTGCAGATGCGGCAGCCGTTGGTTATGCTCCGTGGCAGGCCAAATACATTGACTTCGAAGATCAGCCAAAGAGGCAGCCCTCGGATAAACAAATTGCAAAGTACCCCACTGGAGAAGCAGGTCCGGCATCACAAACAGCAAAAGCAATCCAAGCTATGGAAATGCTCCGACAAGCAGGAATTCTTACTCGGCCTCAGTTCTTAGCTTGCAAAGCTGCCATTCTCAAATGACCGCAATTAGTTGCCCTCGCAACTTAACGAACGACTAATGCAGCCGCTCGATGAGCGCCCTGTCAACCTGCACCTGCCCCTTCAGCGCCTTGACTTGGGCGTCTCGGCGCTCGACCAGGCCGCCAAGCTCGCCAACCAGACCTGCGCCCTCTGCAGCAATGGCTGCGAGTCGCTGGTGCTGATCTGCGAGATCTCTGCTGGCAGCGGCGTCACTGGCAAGCTGGGCGTTGCGGGTGGCAGCACTGCGGATGTCGTGCTGCAGGCCTGCAATGCGGGCAGCATCAGCAGCGCGACCAGCTTCCAGGCGAGCCACTTCTTGCGTGTATTCATGGGTGTTTTCCTGTTGGGCGGCGCCGTGCGTCACTACTGCAACCGCTTTCGTTTCAGTAACTGCCTGGGATTGCTGGGCAATCTCTACAGCCTGCTTTGCTTGGGCAACCTCAACCTTGGCCAGCCGTTGGGTCTGAAAAGCCAACAGCAGGGCAAGCGCCAAGGCCAGCCAGGGCCAGATACGTGACGCGCCGGTCATGCCAGGCCCGCCTCGCACAGTTGGCGCTCAGCCGCGCGGCGCTTGACCAGGCCGGACAGCTGCTTGCCGCCGGCGTAGGTCCAGCGACTGAGCTCGGCGCAGGCGCCGTCAATGTCGCCAGCATTGGCCTTGCGCACCAGAGTGCTGCGACAGAAAGCGTCATCCCCCACATTGAAAGCAAAACTCAGTAAGGCTGCGCGCTGGCCGTCGGTCAGCGGCGCGCTAATGCAGCTCAGCGCATCGGCATGCTTGGCCAAGTCCTTGTAGAGCATCTCCTCGCATTGCTCGCGGGTGTAGGTCTGACCCATCTTGAGCTCGGGCCCGGTGTGGCCGGTGCAGGCCGTGATGATGCCCACCGGGTCGCGGTAGCTGCGCAGCACTGTGCCCTCGTACTTTTCCACGAGCGGCACAGCCAGGACGACCGCAGCGCCGCCGATGGTTGCAATGAGTTTTTCTTTCCAGTTCATCGGCTTGTCACTCCCTTGATTGCGGTCCAGAAGCCCACGCAGGCCCCACCGAACATGACAATTGCGGCAAGCGGCTTGGCAACCTTGCCCACCCAATTCAGCACCTTGAATGCGCCTTTCATGGCGGTGAAGAACTCCAGCATTTCGGCCAGCTGTTGCTTGAGTTCCTGCAGCTCCTGGGCTACTGCCTTCAAATCTCGCTCGATGGCGGCCATACGTTCACTCCCCTTGTCAAAGCGTTCATTCATCTGCCGGCGTGTAGTCGCTGGCAGCTCATCGCCAAAATCGTCCATTCCCTCTCCTTTCGGTTTTCGCTTCAGACCTCAATCAGCACATAAGCCATTTCCGGGGCCGAGCCCGTAACTTCTCCCCCCCGCACATACACACGAGAGCCACTTGCCTTTCCCAGCGGGTTGCGCACGCGCAGCAGGCCTGCGGCACCTTCAAGCGCAACCAGCGCAGTGCCGTCGGCAAACACGGCGCTGATCTGTCCGGTCATGACGGGGTCATCGGGCAGCAGGGCCTTGAGGCGCTTGTAGAGGTTGGTTGTCATGCCGCCACCCTTTCGACAGTGACCTGCTGGCGCACGCGAGGCATGGAGGCGCTGACGCTGACGCCGCGCACCAGGCCGCGCCAGGTGCCGTCGGTGTCGGCAACCTCCAGCAGCTGGCCGGGGTTCAAGATGCCGGGGTTGGTGCTGCCCGTGAGCACGGGCATGCTGATGCTGTGCTGCAGCTTGTTGCCGCTGGCGGCCAGCGCCCAGCTGCCGCGCATGCGGGCGGCGTCGGCATGGGTGATGAGGTCGTCCTGAATCTGCGGGGCCAGCTTGTCGCGCGCGCTGAGGCTGCGCACCACATGGCCCAGCACGCCGCCCACGCTGCCGCCGGCGACATAGATGGCGTTGTATTCGGCACGCGGATCGGGGCGCAGTTCGTCGGTGACGATGACGGCGGCGGGCATTTGCACATCGGGCACGGCCGCGCCCCACTCCCACGGCAGCACCGGGTAGCGCGGCGCAACGATGAGCTGCTCTGCCGAACGGTGGCTACGCACCACGGCATTGACCGACTGAGCCATGCGCAGCACGGCCTGCAGCGGCGTGCCCTGAAAGCTCCAGGCGCCGGCGGGCACCTGCCAGTCGGGGATTTGCCAGTCCAGATCCACGCCACTGAATTCCAGCGCGCTCACCGCGAGCTGCTGCGCCGTTGCCACCGAGGTGGAGAGCCAGGCCTGCTTGGGCATGTAAGGGCTGCCCAGCATGGCCGTGACGCTGATGCCCTGCACCGCCACGCGGCGGCGGTCAAACGAACGGCTGCGCGCCGTGCTGGTGACGGCAAAGACAAACTGCATGCCGTCGATGCCGACCTGCAGCCGCTGCGGCAGCCCGCCCACGGGCGCGAGCTGGTCGAGCAGATGCACGGGGCCGTTGGCCGACAGGCTCCAGCAGTAGCTGTCGTCGTCGGCGGCAATGGTGACGTCAGTGAGCACTACGGGCTCAAGGCTCGGCAGCAAATGCGCCGTGAGGTGGTGGACTTGCATATAGACGGGCAGCAATGGAATGACAAACTGGGGCTGCGGTTCGGGCCCGACAGGCTTGCAGCAGATGAACAGCAGATTGGCCGAGGCAGTCCAGGGCCTGCAGAACAGCAAACGAATGGGGCCGCCCACCAATTGCTCATGGCAACCGGGCTTCTCCGGCTCGGGCGGTTGGGTTTGAGACTTGCCAGCAGGCGGCTTCATGGCCTGCTGATAACGGGCCTGATAGCCCCGGTACAGAGGCATCGACGGGCCAGCGCCAGTGGTGAGGAGGTATTGCAGGCCTATCGCATCCTGTGCCGCAGCCTCCAGCAGCAGGCGGCGGTCGCGCAGGCTTTCCTGAAACCGCACCGCCCAACCCGCGCGCATGGGCGCGGCGTCCTCAGCCGAGGCCTCCAGGCCCACGCGCACGCCCTGGGCCTCTTGCCACCGGGCCTGCGTTGATGCGCTAGGCAGTGCCCGCGCCTGCTGAAACCGCCCCTGCACAGCCACCCCTTGCCGCTGGCCGTCCTGCCAGGCGACGCCGAACTGCTCCCGCAAGGGCATAGCGTCTTGAGCGGTCGACACCCAGCCCGCAGGCAGTGCGTCCGTGTCTTGCCAGCCTGTGACCCAGCCTTGCTCCATAGGCCTCGCCTGCTGGGCGCTGGCAGCCACCTCGGCCACCACGGGCCGAGGCGTGTCGGTGTGGTAGCGCACGATCGCGCTGCAGCGCAGGCCAGGCATGCGGCCCGCAACGACCAGATCCTTGCGCATATGCACCAGGGAGCGGACCCGCAGACCCGGCATGCGCCCGGCAACTGCCAGCGTTGCATCGGGCACCTGAGCGCCACCGCCGTCATCGCCAAACACCAGCTCGACCGGGTTGCCGGTCTTGAAGGTGCGTTTAAAGATCAGGTCGACGGCGGCCATCAGGCGATCCTTGTCTCGCCAAGAATGGCCTTGCCGCCCGCATAGATCTGGGTGCCAGTGCTGCCAAGCAGCTTGAAGTGCCCCGCGCCCGCCTCATCCGTGACCAGGCCGCGCCCCACCAGCTTGCCGTCACTGGTGCTCCAGACGCCGATAGCGGCCTGCCCGCTGCTCAGAATCATGTCGCCGCTGCCGCTGGCCTGGGTCAGCAGCAGATAGCCTGCCTCAGTGATCTGGCCGCAGGGCTTGGTCAGCGTCAGCGTCACCAGCAGTTGCTCGGCGGCGTCATAGAGGTCAATGGTCGAGGCTGCAGGCCCGGAGTCCGCAAAGTTGGCCGTAGCCTGCAGGCGGGCCATCGCATGGGCCGCAGAGATCTCGAAGGCTGGCAGATCACTCATGCGACCTCCGCGAGCTGGTTGTTGGCGACGGTCGAGTACTCCTGCAGCTCGTGATCCCAGGCGATCACATCCCACTCATAGCGCGTGGAGATCTCGCGGAACTCATAGGAGCCGTCAGCCTTGCTCCAGGTCTCGCGGGCGAGATACCCGTCGACGCTGCGATGCAGGCGCACGCGCCGACGCAGCGGCACATTGGCAGGGGTCTCTTTGCGCGAGACCGTGCCGTAAATGCGTCCCAGGCCGCCACACTCCACGTCGATCAGCTTGCGGGTACGGTGCGCGCTCGTGGCCTGAAGCCCTTGCGAGACGGGTCCAGATCCCAGGACAGACAAGGGACGATCCAGCTGCATGGACAGCGTGCGCGTGACACGCGGGTCACTGGAGACCGCAGCGACCTCAGCAGCCGACAAGGCACGATTGAAGATCGCAAAGGCGCTTATCAAAGAGCCAGCAGGCAAGCCGACATCGCCAGCGCGCGAGCCCACATGCAGCTCCGAGCTGTTGTAGACAGGACCTCCATAGCTGCCATAGTCCCTGGAATTCAGCACGCCATCGACATAGAGCCTGCGCCCGCTTTGCGCGCTATAGGCAAACACGATGCGGTGGGGCCGACCGTCATTGATCGTCCCTGTCGTCATGGTCAGCCCGCCGCCGGCATTGAATCCGCAAGCCACGATGATGCCGCCCGGAACTGCGCCATATAAGGCCTGGCCTGGGCCTGCGGTTTGCAAAGACCAGCCCTGATTGTTGGAGCCGTGCTCGGCAATCACCAAGTTATCCGAGGTGTCGGTCTGCAGATCGATGACGAGAGAAAAGTCTCCCCCATCCACGCCCTGGGCAGGAATCACCACCAGCCCGGTGGTCTGGGGCTCAAATGAACCCGACAAGCCGACTGTGATGACCGTCGAAGAGGTGACGCCACCCGAGCGGGTGCCGGTACGCGATCCGACCAGATCGGCCTGAGTAGCCCCCGCGCCATCCAGCCCCCAGGCTCCTGCCGGCATGGCTGCCAGGATTGAGTACAGCACGTTGCCACTCTCCCGAAACCAGGCACCGCCAGACACCAGGGCGGGCCATGCGGTGTACGGCTGATTCGCACCGGGACGCACTACGGTCATTCGGGCAGGAAGCAAAGCCCCACCGAGAAAGACCTCATCCACGCGATCGCCAGCGAGATCGACCTGTATCCAGAATCCAGGCGCGCGGACATCTGAGGCGGCCCAGCGGCAGCCCGTGGCGGCGTTGCCGTCGAGCAGGCTGGAGACATCGCCAGCCACCGGGGGCAGGCTGCAGGAAATCGTCGCGCCCGCGTCGACACGCTGGCCTTGCGCCCAAAACTGCAGCTCGGAGATATCCAGCTCTCCCCCCAGCGCATCGATCCCGATCAAGCGAAACGCTGCCATCTCAAGACCTCCAGGGGCCGGTCACATCCAGGAAGGCCAAGCCCTGACTGCCGGCGTTCGGCTGGCCGATCTGCACGGAAAGCAACTGCTTGCCAGTAAACGGCCCCTGGCCCTTGGTGATGGCAACATCCGAGCCGAAGCCTGCCAGCGCCCCGGTCTGCGCACAGTGGTATGCACCGGGCATGCTGCCGCGTGGAGATGCAGAGTTCACGCCATCGGTGAGCAAAATGATCGAGAGGTGAAGCCCGTTATCCACCGATGACGGGAATGCGCCCAGCGTTGCGTCGCTGCCTGACCGAGACAACACGTCGCCAAAGACTCTGCGAAAACACTGGGCTGCGGTTCCGATGCCATGTGACAGGCGCTTTAGCGTGAAGCCAGCACTGGTCGAGGAGCAAAAAACGCATCCTGTCGTGGTGGCGTAATTGGTTCCCTCAATGCCTGTCAACGCTGCAGCCCACGCGTCGCCGCTCCGGTAGCCATTCAAATCCCCCATGAAATGCGACAGAAGGGCCGTATTGCCGCTGCTTGCCGCCCCGGATACCGTGCTGGCACCGATCACACAGTAAAAACCGCGTGAATCACCCGCCAGCACCCAATAGGACGACTCGGTTCCACTGGACTTTTTGTGCCAGTAGTAACCACCAGAGACGGTCAGCGGCGCTGCCCCGGCTCCGCTGTCCACGTCCGTCATGGACTCGTACATCTGCACTCGGGCGTATTGCGCATTCGTGTCGTCCACGCGGTAATAGGTGCGGGTCGACGCCGGGTCTGCTGGCCTGTAGACGGCTTTGTTCGTTCCAGCAAAGACCTTCTCCCACCCGAGCGGCGCCATCTTGAAGCTGATGGAGCCGGTAACAGCACCGTCTGCCAGGTCGGTCTTGAACTCCACCCAGCCATTGGCAACCGCCGTCACCTTCTGCTCGCCATTCAAGGCCGAAGGCGTTGCACCGGCCACCAGAATGACGGCATGGGCCTCGGCCGCACTCTTGCCGCTGGCAAAGCTCAGGCGGCAGATGCCGTTGCTGATGACCGCCGAATCCACAGCCTTTGCGCCCCAGCCGTTGACCAGGAACGCATCGAGTGCGCCGATGAGCGAGCCTGCGGTGCCGCCAATGGCCGGTGCTCCGGTCATGGAGCTATATGCGTGCTTGACGCTGGTGTCTACGATGGATGCCATATCTCTCTCCGCGCTCTCGGGTTCTTCAGTTGGACTGCGGGCGGTTCACATCACCGCGTGCCAGGATGGAAAAGCTGTGCTCGATGCCTGTCTCAGGACCTGGCTGGATGGTTCGCACCACCCAGAAGGGGTAGATGGCCCCCACGGTGTTGAGGCGCAGGATGTTTCCCACGGCCCAGCCGCTGCCCCAACCCAGCGGCTTGATCGTGAAATAAGGCTTGCCCGTGGCCGGGTTCAGCGGCGAGCAGACGCTGTTGATGTCCCCCGTGGCAATCACGCCCACATGCTCGCCAATCACCCTGAATTGGCTGGTCGAGGTGAACTGCAGCACCCAGCGCTCGGTGCTGCCGCCGGCGTTGGTGATCTCTATCGGGGAAACGCTCTGGTCATACTTGGCAGCAATCCCTGGCCCACTGGGGGCATCGGCCCAGGCGTTATCGATCCAGGTCTGCTGCTCAAACACCAAGCTCACCCGCGCGAAACGGTCACTGGCCTGCAGGGCGCTGGAGACATAGGTGCCGTCCTTGGGGAAGTCGTGGGTCAGCGCCCGGTTAAAGGTAATCTCTCCCGAGATCTGCACATCGGTGGCGACGGCCATGTCCTCGATCCGGTCCTCGATCGTCACCGGCATGGTCATGGCCGAGACATCAGTAAAGGTGACCAGTCCGGCCTCCAGATCCACGGAATAGCCGGTATTCAGGGCCTTGCCGTTGGCATCGCGCACCACCACACGCGACAGACGCACGCGGGCCAGATTGATGGTCTGGTTGTTGCTGACATTGAGCTGGGCGCTGGTCTTGGTGTGACCCACCACGCACAGCGAGCCAGGCCTAAAGATCGGAACCTTGCCGTCGCTGGGCAGGCGCACCGGGTCGATGCCGATGATGTCGGCGTTCATGGGCAGATAGGCATAGGCCACCGCCGTGTAGCGCAAGGCGCTGGCAACCACGGGCTGCGGTTTAAAGATCCTACCGTCCGGCTGGACGTTGGCCGCGTCATACCAGGGCTCGGCCTCATTGCCTGCGGCCACGACCAGGGCTCCGAAGCCCAGACGCACCAGACCAGTCTCATAGTCCACCGTGCCAACCACACCAAGGGCCGTGATGGTTCCGTCAATGCCCGCGCTGACGTTCTGAGAGCCGCCCGAGGCCCTGGGCACCTGCACCGTGAGGGAGCCTGGGCGCAGCGGCGCTGCCGCAGTGCGGAACACATAGGCGCTGCTGATCGCATCGCCCAGCGTGGTGATGCAGCCTGCCCGGCGCAGCTGGTTCGCATTGCCGGGCGTCCACGAGGTCAGGCCCACACGGCCCGTGGCGTAGTTGACCGAGCCGCGCGTCACAAAGCCGCCCGAGGTCAGCACCCGCAGCACGCCCCTGCCGTCATCGCTCCAGGGCTGACCGCTGGAAGGCATGAGCACGACCGAGCCAGGCACGACCGGAGCCTGCACGCCCGTGACCAGGTCAAACTCGGGCGCAAACGTGACCTGCAGCGTGCGGCGCGTTGCGCTGCCCGTGGTGCGAAAGCGGATCTTGACGTAGCCGCTTTCGTCGTTGGGGTAGATCGATGGGGCATTCAAGTACTCGATGCCCTCATAGTTGAGGCGGTACTGGGCGACCTCGCCATTGAAACCGCCGCCGCTGACCTGGCTGGACGAATAGACCGGCTTGGGGATCTTGATGACCACATCGGGATTGAAGTCGACCGCTCCCGTTGCATAGGTCACAGTACCGACCTGCACGCCGTTCAGCATCAGCGTGCCAGCACCGTCATCGCGTGCGATTTGGAGCGGGTCGACCAGCGTCACGCCCATCTCGCGGAGCTGGTCGCGGGTGTACAGACTCAATACGCTCTGGTCGGTCAGCGTGTTCCACTCGACCTCGACCGTATAGGGCACCAGCGCACCCTGGCCTGCCGAGACCGCTAGGCGGCCCTGACCGTTGCGGGACGGATGCGCCAGATTGACCTCCACCGCAGGGGCCGTGTCGACCGTGACATCCAGCACCGTACCCACGGCGGGCAGCAGCTTGGGCGAAAACAGCACCTCGGAGCGCCCGACCCGCACCTCGCCCGTGGCATCGCCCTGCAGCTGCCAAGCAGCGGTGGCTGTAGCCGTGCGCTGGTTCGTGCCATCCATCCAGGTCATGGAGAAAGCGCCCGGATAAAGCGCCTGGCCCGCAGGAAGCTGCAGCGCGATGGTCTGGCTGATCAGGAGATCGGCTGCAGGTTGCACCGTTTCCTGCGTGGGCACGCCCCAGTGCTGGACGATGGAGCTGCCGACATCGGGCAAGGCCCCCAGCGTGACGACAAAGCTGCCGGTCTCGGCGCTATAGGTGCCCGCACCATAGCTGGAGTCCGTGCCGCGCAGCGCACCGTCGCCGGCGTCAGACAGCACATACCAGCGACCCTGCGCCCGGTAGCTGAAGCTCAGCGTGCCGCGTGCCGGCAGCGGCGTGATAAAGCCCGTGTAGCTCTGGCTGCGGTTCTCTGCCGTGATGCGGATCTCGCTGGACTGCGGCATGCGCTGCATGTAGGCGGCTGGCCGGTAGCTGATGGTCTTGGTGCCGCCATAGCTACCCGAGCTGGAGGTAACAATGCCGTTGGCATAGTCCACCAGACCGATCTGCTGGGTGCCCGACATCAGAATGCCGCCCTTGTCGGTGAAGGTGACGCCGCCAACCGCAATGCTCAGCGAGCCGGGCAAGCAACCGCCAGGCAGGGCCATGCTCGTGGTGTTGCTCCAGGCCTGATCGGTGTTGAAGGTCACTGCCTCGGCCGCAGAGACCGGGAAGCCTGCCGCTGCATAAGGAATGGTCGCGGGGATGGGCGTCTCACTCTGCGCCGAGGGCACGATCTGGGTCATGACCGTCTTGGCGATGATGGTGAAGTCGCCCAGGGCCGCAGCTTTCTGCAAAGGCGTGACGCCCACATAGCTGCCCGCATCGGCCACCACCGTGTCACGCAGATGAGCGCTATTGATCTGCCGGGCAAACTGGCGGCTGGCCGGGGAGCCGGTGAAGTCATAGCGCAAGGCATCCGACAGCTCCATGGTCACGATCAAGGCTTGGTAGTCCTTGTCTATGTCATAGGTGAAGGTGCGCTCCAGGCTGGTCACGCGAATGGCGCGGACATATTGCTCCTGCTCGTTGGCCAAGCCTTCATTGCCCACCAGCACCAGCGTCTTGCCCACGGCAGGCAGTTCGGTACCGGGGCGCTGGAAGATCTGAATGACGCGCTGGCCCTTGATGTGGTTCTCGTAGAGGTAGCCCGCCCACTCAGCTCCCTTGTTGAGGTAGGCCTCCAGCCGGGCCTGCGCCTGGGCGCGGGTGTCATAGACGCCGCCCGTGGCAAACAGTGTGATGGAGACATTGGGATCTTCGGGCGGCTTGGCCACGATGACATTGCTGCCCTGGTAGGTGTCGCGGTCTTGGGTATCTACGCCCACATGCACCTGACGCAGGTTGGCGCGACCCGTGGCGCGGTCCATCTGCGAGATATCGGGCATGACGGCGTTTTCTTGGCCGGACTCGATCACGACGTTGGACGGCCCGCCTCCGCCCTCGGGTACATCGTCCATGACTCGGCTGGCTCGCAGCTGGATGTCGCCTTGCAAAATGGGCATTGTTCTTCTCGCTTAAACAGTGATCAGCCGCAGCGTGGCGACATAGGGATGGGTGGCGGCGGGCAGCTCAGGCCGGGAGATGGGCACAGCGGCAATCGGGTCGTCTGCCGCAAACTGCACGGTGAATTCACGGCCGTCAGCCAGGCGCAGCGGGTACTGCGCGCCTGGCTCGTCGGCCAGGGCCTGCACGGTCAGCAGCGTTGCCCGGCGAATCCAGCCCTGGTCTTCCACGGCCTGCAAGGTGATAGGGCGACCCTCGATACGGGCAGCGGCATCGATGATCTGGGCGCCGGTGATGCCGCGCTCGACCGTCTTCTGCACGGCAGACCAGTTGAATTCGTCCACCCACAACATGCCGCGCGGCAGCTCGATACCCGCGAGAAAATGACCAGCCATCAGTGAACACCCCCAGACAAATTGGCATCCCGCTCCAGCGCCGCCATCAACTGCTGCATCTCTGAGCTGCCTGCCGCATCCGTGCCCACGTTGTATTGACGGCCGCCGATCACGACCTCATGCCTGTGAGTGATGACGGATTGGGGAGCTGCTGCGGCAGGGGCCGCAACAGGGGCAGGCGCCCGTGCCCCTGAGCTGGGAACGCTCACTTTGCGCTCGGCCTCCTGCTTGGGACGGGCATTGGCGGCGGCCTGCTGCAGGTCGATCGCCCTGCCGGCCTGATTCACTGCAAACTGGGTCAGGTCATATTGATAGTTGCCCAACGCGCCGCTGCTCCTGACGGAGAAAGGGTTGTCCTGCGCATACTGGTTCTGCCATTGCTTCCACCAGGCATCGAGCTCCTGGCGGGTCTGGAATTGGGGCACCAGGCTCAGCGGCCCAGTGTTCTGGTGCATGATCCCTTGCGAACCTTGCACGCCGGCATTGCGCTCCTCGACAAAGTTACGTGGGCCGCCTTGCCCCCACTCGCGGGCAGCATGGGCAGCTCGACCCGATGCACGCTCGATGCCGCGCATGCTCTCCTGCACGCCGTCGGCTGCATCGCGCACCCTTCCCATGCCGCCCACCATGCTGCTGACGGCTCTTGCTGTGGCACGGTCGGTGTTGACCACGGCCTTGCCCGCATCGTCCACTGCGACCTCGAAGCCTTTAACCGCTGCCTGGGTCTTGAGCCATTCCGGAGCAATGCCACCATTGGCCGCAATTACCTTGTCGGCCATATTTTTCCAGGCCTCGGCAATGCGCATGGGCGGCTGCTTCCCGTCCGCCTCAAGCCGATCAAACGCCGCCTTGGCGTTGCTTGCCATGTCCTGCAGATCCTTGTTGGTGGTCATGCCCAGATCTTTGTAGGCCTGTTCCAGCAAGGCCGTGGACTGCGCCGCATCCTTCGCCGCTCCAGCAGCTGCAAGCTGAGCCTTAGTAATTTCTTGCAGCTTTCGGCCAGCAGCATCCAGGCTACCGCTGGCGATCAGCTGTTCATATTCGGCTCTGAGCTTTTTTAGGTTCTCGGCCGCAACGCGGTCGGCCTCGGCCTTGGCAGCAGCCTCCTTGGCTGCTTTGGCAGCTGCCTTGCCCGTGGCCTCAATGCCAGCAGCCACAGCCTCAATCGTGGGAGCAGCCACTGCAGCAGCATTGCCGACCGCAGTCACTTCCCCCGTCAAGCCGCCCCAGGCATCGCGCGCTGTCTGGGCGCCGTCGGCCATGCGCTGCAGAGACTCTTGAGCCTTGGCCTTGAGGGCATCTGCTGAGGCTCCAAATGCGCCCGCCATCTCCTCAGCATCGGCAGCAGCCAGGCGAAAGCTCTCGCTCAAGCCCCCAAAGGTGACCGATGCCAGGCCGCTGCGCAGCTGGGCCACGCCCTCCATCACCTTGGATGCGATCTGCGCAAACGCCGCGCCCAGGCCGTAGATGGCAGTCAGCACACCATTGACGCCCGCCGTCATCACGCCCCAAGCCAGCTGCACCGTGTTGCCGGCGTTCGTCGCGTACTGGCCGATGCGCTGCAGTGTCTCGCCCGTTTCGCTGGCAAAGACCTGCAGGCGCAGCACCACAGCGTCGAAGTTGACGTTGGCCGCAAACGCGCGGAAGAACTTGAGGCCGTTCTCAAAGGCCGTAGCCAGGGCCTGGCCGAAGCGCTCCACCAGACCGTTCTCGACCGCCTTGCGCAACGCGCCTGTCAGCTCATCCACGCCCTTACGCACCACCGGCAGCACGGGCTTGCCCAGCACCTGGGTCACGGTCTCCCACATACTGCCCAGGCCCTTGAGGGAGCCGTTGAGGTTGTCGGCCATGGTCTTGGCCGTAGCCTCGGCACTGCCGCCCGCCTCTCGCAGCTTGCCCGTCAGCTCATCCAGCGCACCCATGCCCTGATTGAGCAAGGCGCGCAGCGCAGGGCCAGACTCCAGGCCCACGGCATTGATGGCTTTCTCGCCGTCCTTGCCCTTGGCGGCCAGTTGGTGCAAAGCCTCCTCAAAGTTGGTGGTGACAATGCCTGCAGCACCCAGCTCCTTGCGAAACTTACTGGTCGGATCGGCAAACTGACTCATGATGGAGTTCAGCGCCGTACCCGCACGGCTGGCGTCAATGCCCGCGTCGGCAAACTTGCCGATGATGGCGACCGTACTCTCCAGGCTCACGCCAAGGGAGTTGGCAACGGGCGCTGCATAGCTCAGCGCCTGGGCCAGGCCTTCCACGCTGGTGTTGGTGGCGTTGGCGCCCTTGGCCAGCACGTCGGCCACGCGGCCGGCATCGTCAAACGCCAGGCCCATGCCCATCACGGCCTTGGTCACATACTCGCTGGATTTGCCCAACTCGATATCACCCGCCTGGGCCAAGGCCAGCACAGCGGGCAGCGCCTTGACGGAGTCGCCCGCGCTCAGACCAGCTTTAGCCAGGTTCTCCAGAGCACCAGCCGCCTCTACTGCGGTGTACTTGGTATTGCTGCCGGCATCCTGAGCAGCCTTGGTCAGCGCGGCCATTTCTGCGGCCGAGCCTTCAGTGGCGGCCTTGACGCGACTCATGGCGGCTTCAAAGTCTGCGGCGCTTTTCACCACACCGGCAAATGCCTTGATGCCGAAGTAGCCGGCAATTGACGCACCCAAGAGCTTCAACTTGCCCTCAAGCCGGCTCAGCACCGCAGACGCATCGTCCTTGGCGTTGATCACAATTTGAATGGGCTTGAAGGCCATGGCGTCGATGCTTTATTGAAAGTGGTTGCTTCGGTTTGCATTGCAGCCGGCGCATGCTGGCCACAGTGCAAACCGCCCCGGCATGCCGGGCGGTCTGAAATCGGAGAGTTAGGGAATCACTGACGCGCGGCCGTCCACATAGACAGCCTCGCCGTCCTCGGGCTTGAGCACTTCCACATCGAGGCCGAACTGGCTGTAGTCCGTGCCGTCCTGAATCAGCGGGAGCTCGCCCGTGGGCGACAGGGAGACACTGGGGAACCACCAATCACGATTGGTGCCGTGAGCGTTGTCGGCAATCAGCTGCAGGGCACCCTTGAGATCCGTGCCGTTGCCGGACTTGATGCGCTCCCAGGTGGCCTCGGCGGCGGTGTAGCCCACCTCCACCTCGGTCAAGGTGGTGATCGCGCCGCCCTCGACGATCTGCAGCAGGCCGAGGTCGACGTCCACGAGGTAGTCAGTGCCTACGTCATAGGGAGTGGAACCAGACTTGCTCTTGACCGTGACCGCACTGAGCTTGCGTGCACCGGTCGGAGCTGTAGGGCTGACGCCCAGACGGTAAATGCCGCCTGGCTCTACCTTGTGCGGCTCTGCCGTCACCGTGGCCGATGCCTGAGCATGCGTCTCGGAGGTGCCCGATAGAAAAATGCGCAGATTTTTGCCGCTGATGTTGTCAGTGGTGATGGCCGCCTTGCGGGTGATCTCTATCAGGACATCCTCATCCTTCTCGCGCAGGCCACCCTGAGAGCTGTAGTGCGGGGCCTTGTCGCCCTCCACGCTCAAGGAAAAACCAGGGCAGTTGCCGAACTGGTAGCCACCCCCAGGGCGACCATCAGAGTCGAACGGATAGAAAACAAGGCGTCCACGCGGAATCTGGTATTCCTTCTTGACGCGGGGCAGTGCAGCCATGGCTAACTCCTATGAAAGATTGAACGGCGCCGGCCTCAGGCGTCCAGCGACTCGAAAACAGAGACGGTGGTGAACTCCACCGCATAGCCGACCAGGCCGGCGTCCACAAACTCGGCCTCGCGCACGCCGGCCGCGCGCAGCTCGGACCAGGCCCGGCCACCCGCCACCGCAGGCCGCCAGCCATGCAGACAGCCCACCACCTCTTCCATGGCAGCATCCAGCTCGGCGGCAGCAGTGGCGCTGCGCTTGGCAACCAGCACGCAAGACCAGCGCGGCTCCAGCTGGGCGGCCTCGCGTGAGACATCGCCTAGGCCCGCGTCAGACATGCGCACTTCGATGGCCGGCACCTTGGTGCGATCGCACAGCTCAGAAGCGCCGCGCACCTGCCAAGAGGCAAGCGCACTGCGCCCTGCCAGGCGCGACTTGATGACTTGTTCAAGCAACAACATGGCGATCAGTTCAGAAAGACGATGGGAAAAGTGGCCCAGCCGCTGGCATCAGCCACCACCGGGCCTGTCACTTCGCAGGGCTGCCCCGACAGAACCAGGGCCGTGCTGCCCTCGGCAATGCCTGGGGCATTGGCAACGCACAGCGATACAGCCCTGCTGACCCCGGTAACGGCATCGCCCATGAAGCCTTCGAGCTGCGAGCGATCAAAGATCACACCGAACGGCTGACCGCCCTGCCAGGTAGCAGTGGCATTTGCCAGACGGCGCAGCACTGAAGCATTGAGCCGAGACTCAACCGCTGCGAATGGGGCAAGAGATGCAGCCATGTGCCTCAAGCCTGCACAGTGCCGGGCACGCCGGTGAACTTGATATGCACCACTTCTGCGTTAGCTGCGGCCGCAGCGAAGGCCAATGCACATGCACCAGAAATGTCACCGGCTGCGGCTGCAGCCCCGGAGAAAGCACCCTCAGCCGGCTTGAATACAGGCACGGCGCCCTGAGCAATGGCAGCACCTGCCAATTTAGGGACGGCGAAGACACCATCGATCTGGACAGAGCCAGCTTGACCAGGCGCGATGTTGCCCAGGGCAACACCCAGAATGACGCCGACCAGCACGACTTGCCCGCTGACCACCGCATCAGCGGTGGTGTTCACATAGTCCAGCACCTTGCCGGGCTGAATGAAGTTATTTGCCATTTCAATACTCCTTTATCAGCCGCAGGGCTTACTGGCCGGCGTTGGTGGCGATGCAGCGGTGGTCGTGAGCACCCACGCCGTAATCGAGGCGAACCTTGAAGCGCGCACCGTCGGTATCGAATGCGTCCTGCTGCTCGATGAATGGCGTATCGACGCCGTCGAGGAAGGCAACCTCCAGGGCTGCACCTTCATTGACATCGGTGAAGGCGTAATAGCGAGTGCCATCCAGTCGAGGGCTGCCAACGATGTCGCGGAACATGCCCAGACCGACGTTGGGCGTCAGGGGGTTCACATCGGTGCTGATCTCGTACTCAGACTTGTTGATCAGCTTGGCGCGCCCCTCCAGACCCACGGGGCCCAGCCACACTGCGGGGCGCAGATCCAGGAAGTCATTGCCGCCTACATCCTTGTGCTTCGCCATGAGGATGCGGAAGGCTTCAAAGGCAGCACTGGAAGGCGCCGCAGGCTCTGCCACCACATTGCCATGGTCTGCATGCAGCAAGGGCTTGCCGTCGAGCATCGTGGGGCCCAGGCCGCTGTTTTCACCCAGCAGCGCATAGACATCAGCCTCGACCGTGCGGGCAGCACTGCGGCCCATGGCGGCAGCCTGGTCGGTGAACGCGCCCAGGTCATCGTTGATGATCATTTCGCGCGACAGGTTGATGATGAAGCCCTTGGTCGCTGCTGAGATGCTGGACTTCTCGCCGTCGGGAATGCTCACATTCTTGTACTCGCCGTTTTCACCCTTGGGCTGCAGGTTGCCCAGCGAGCCGACGCGGAAACGATGGTGCTCGCGGAAGTCCGACACCTGACCGCGTTTGCAGAAGCGCTGCCAGGTCAGTGCCTGCACCGCGTATGCGGACAACAGCACACGGTGGATGGCATCGGTGAGCAGAATGGGGAAGTCGCTGGTGGACTGGGTGAAGGCTGCAGCGACGAGCTCGCGCTTGTCCTTGCCCTTGGCACTGACGCCGGCGGATTCCAGCGATGCACGGGCCATTTCCACCAAGCTCATGCCACGGTATGGATTGCCGCTGTGGGCGGAGACCTGCTCCTTGGTGGCGTAGCCAGCACGCACCAGCAAGGCGGATACAGCGGCATCACGGCGCTTGTCGCCCTCGTCTTCCACAGTGGTGACGTTCAAGCCCGCCACAGGCGTGGCCTGCGAACCCAGATGCGCCAGCAAGCGAGCACCAGCTGCGGCCGCAGAGACTGAATGATCATCCTCGCACTGGCGCTGCAGATCCTGCACACCATCACGGCCGGCGAAGGCGGCAAACGATGCACGAATGGATTGGCGGCGCGTTTGATCAGCCGCCAACACGGCAGTCTGCGCAGCGGCGTCGGGCACAGGCGTGGAAGCGGCAGCAGCGACGGGAGCAGCAGCGGCTGGTGCGGCGCTTCCGCCACCAGCTTCCGGAGCGCCAGATGCGCCAATGGCGTTCATCAGCACATGGGTGCGGTTCTTTTTCATGTTGTCCTCATCAGGAGCGGATTGCGCGGCAGAAGCCGCAGAAGTACCCCCAGCCCGTTGCAAAGCAGCAGGCAGGGAGCGGTAACGGGAAAGGGGCAAGTCACGGGCAGCACTGGCCGCGACGGGTGACGCATCGGTGATGGAATCAATGAAGCCGTCTGCCAAAGCCTCGGCAGCGGTAAAGAAATGGTCTTTGCCGTCTGACAGCAAGGCCATGACGGCATCGTGATTGCCGGTTTTGCGGGCGTAGCTGGTCGCCATCGCTGCGGCCCAGGTATCCAGCTGGTCGGCCATGTCGCGCAGCTCAACCGCATTGCCTGCGGCGTAAGTCCAGGGCGCATGCACCATGAGCATGGCGTTTTCAGCCATGCACACCTTGTCGCCACCCATGGCGATCAGGCTGGCAATGCTGAAAGCCATGCCATCCACCTCGGTGGTGATGGTGGCCGTGTGGCGCTTCATGGCGTTGTAGATGGCAAAGCCATCGGGCACGCTACCGCCCAGACTGTTGATGCGCACCGTGATGGCCTGCACATCCAGGGCCTGCAACTCGGCTACAAAGTCGCGGGCATTGGTGGTCTCTTCCCACCAGCTCTCACCGATGTCGCCGTAGATCAGGATCTCTGCCGCCGACTGCACACCCGCAGCCGCTGCAGCCTGCGCAGTCTTGCGGCGGATGGCGAACCACTTTTGCGATGTGCTCATGAAAAACTGCCTGCATTCGTTGTCGCCTCAAGGGCGGAATGCAGGCAGTTTCTGGGTTTCGCTGTCTCATTTCATGCCGTGAAATGAGACAAGTTGATCAACTTTCTGCCTACAAAGCATTGATAGCCAGCAATCACTCTCGTTACAGCCAGTAAATATCAACACCTCAACTAAAAAACATCGACGAAACCAATTGTGATAAATTGTTATCAGTTGTTGCGAATAATCACCTATCAAAGGCACTCGCACACGAAGACGTAATGTTTCATACAAATCATGGAGGTTAAAATTAAAAATTTTGTATTCTTCTCCACAAGTTGGTCATCGCAAAACGGTGGTGTTAACTCCATTAATTACGATATTACTGTAGCACTTAGCAAAATAACAAATAATATATATTGTGTTGTTTTGAATGCTACCGAGGATGATCACTCCACGGCCTCAAAATTTGGAATACGTCTGATAGTCGCACCAGAAGGATATGATAAGTCACATGTCTGGTTGCCAAATATAATAAAAGATATTGACAACATCAATGACCAATCCGTGTGGGTTGGCCATGACGCAATTACAGGCGGCGCATCCCTAATTGCGAAAAGTATCAAGGGAGGTACTTCAGTAGTTTTTCATCACATGGACTACTCAAACTACTATCACCTAAAGAATTCTAAAAGCTCGGAAAAAATCTCTAACCAAAAATCATTAATCAAAAATGCGGACATTGTATTTGCAGTAGGCCCCAGATTACTAGCAAATGCAAAACGCTTACGAGCCAAGTCTGAAACCTTCATGTTTGAGCCAGGTCGACCAGACCAAGCACTTATCTCCACATCTAAGTTTGACTATAGATTTACTATTTGCGGGAGATTATCTGCCGAAGAAGATCCTGTAAAAAACATATCTTCCGCAGTTAAAGCTATTGCCACCATACTGGATCGAGATGACAACCGTGGTGCAATAACTCTCATCGGCGCCAACGAAGGAGAAACAAAAAAATACTTATCGCTAAGTAATAACAAATCGCTAGCCATTAATGAAATACCATATATTAATGATAGAAATCAGTATTTCAAAGAGTTGATAGACAGCGATATTATTCTAATGCCCTCTGTCAAGGAAGGCTTTGGTTTAGCCGCGTGGGAAGCACTATCGTTCGGTATTCCAATACTGATTAGTAAATCTTCCGGGCTCTATGAGTGGCTTGTGACAAATGATCTCGCAGATGGTGTTATAGCAATAAAATCAACCGGTATTCACTCGATTGATGAAATAACCATAAAAACAAGTCTAATGGATTTTATTGAAAACTATGAGAGTTACAAAAACAAAGCCAAGCAATTAGCTTCAAGTACAGCAATCAAGTCTTGGAGCGAGGTTGCCAATAGATTTCACTCTCTTATAACCGGAGATGAGTTAAGTATAGAGAAAATTACCGTAGAAAAATCCAAAACTCAAAAAACCCAAGAGAAAGAGAAAAAGAAGGCAATCTCAGTTGAAAAGGACAACCCGGAAGGAGATTTCAATCGCTTTGAAGATCTGCTCTCAATTAGCTGTAGAAAAAGACAACTAGCCATCCCAGTTAATGAGAGCACAGATTACTCAAAGGGGAGAAAGATAAAATTCGAATTCTGGCTTGGTTTTAATCCAGGACCACAGTATTTTTTATACATAAACCCATATGCCAACATATCCCAGACAATTCAACGTTTAGGTGAATGCCTCAAAAAATACAATATAAATACAAATACCATTTACGTTCTTCGCAGAGACAATGGTGCGTCAGGATATTTGAAGCGCATCTTCACTGCCAATAGCATTAAAGCTGAGCCATGTGAATATTCTATTAAAGACTATTTATGGGAATTCTGTATTGACGAAGACTTTAAGACTCAAATAGTCTCAGAAGAGCTTACGAATTACGTTGATCAGTCGCTGATCATAAACCTACAACAAGAAAATATTCATACTGAATCATCAAGGAAATATCTCACCGAAAAATTGTGCTCAAAACCCGAGCATTCCGCACTACTTGTCGAAGCAGCTGGTGGAATGGGTAAAACATGGCTTTGTCGTTCTCTAGCTGTTGCAGTACAAGAAAAATTAGGAAACACTGGTTTAGTAATATCGATACAAGCCGAAGTTCTTAGAGGGTATATTTCCGAAGTTGGTGCCAACAATTTAGAAATTAAAACACTATACGACTTATATCTTTTGTATGGAAAATCTGTTAGCGATGCCCGCTCATTTGATAAAGCAACATTTGATCTTGCGGTCATTTCTGGCAATATAGTTGTTTTGATCGACGGATTAGATGAACTAGCGACAGTACTCCAAGATCGATTCCATCTTGAAAGTTTCCTTGCATCTATTGATGATCTGAGTTCAAGTCTAAAAAGTAGCCAAGTTCTTATAACAAGTCGAGACAGTCTAATAGTTGAAGGCTTAGATCTTAGTTTATACCGAATTCAACAGCATACGTTATTAGGTTTCTCTCCAAAAGATCTAGAAAATTATGCCACCAAGAGATTTCGAGACCCAAAAACAAAATCAGATCTTGCTACAAAACTTAGTCGCACCTTAAATCAAAATGGTCTAGCAAGCCCCGAAAACAGAGTTATTCCATTTTTAGCAGATGTTGTTGGTTATATCATAGAAGAAGAAGCCAGTAAAAAACTAGACCCTGACTTTGAGTTAGTTGAGGAACTAACTCCCTATTATTCAAATAACGAGACTATCGATCGAATCGTTTATTCAGTATTTAGACGTGAAATAAGACGACAGGATATCGGATTAGAGATAAAAGACCTAGTACTCTTTTTGTCTGAACTCGTCTCTGCATCAGGAAAAAGATTTGAAGGTGAAAATTTACGCCATCATCTTGCTCTTTATTATCATGATAGAGCCGATGAGCTATACACCAAGCTAACTCTTAATCCTCTACTAAGAATTGAAGGTAATCTCATTTCATTAAAGTATGACTTTCTTGAGTCATATTTCAGAGGGATCTATGCAATTGACTGTATACAACACAAAAGATCAGACAGCGATGCACTGGACACCCTATCTAAAATTAACTTAAATTCAAGCCCAGAGCTGGATTATTTAAAAAAATTCTACACATCAAATTTACCTGAATTTGAAGAAGCCCTAGATCTGCTGATAAACAAAATTGGCTTATCTATTAAGCCAACAGAAGATAAAAATGATGTTGCGCGAAGAAAAATAGAAGCAGCAAGAAGAGCAATGTCTGCGTTACTAAAGATATATTGCCTCGTGAAAAATTGCACTGGAGCAAGGTTCTCTGAAAAGCTAATCGATCTATTTTCCCTTAATTCATCAACCCCACGCATTGATGGATTAAATCTCTATGGAGATTTTCCTCCACTAGACTTAACAAGCGTGCATGTAATCAATTCAAGATTTATAGAATACAAAAAATTCCCATTCTCTAAAGTTAGAGGTGCGAAATTTCAGTACTGCACTTTTGAAAGATGCGCAGAAGGAGAGATTGTGGACGATTCATTCAGCTCTGCCGAATTCGATCCAACATGCACACTAGGAGACATGGATCGATTAATCAAAAATGCTAAAGAAAAAACGAGCGTATCAATGCAGCTGGCTGAAGCAGAGGCATTTAACTTCGTGAAATCATTTTTCAAACGCGGGGTGCCTTATGATCCAAAAAAATCCTGGATAACTTTTTCAAATAAGGTGCAAGGTTTAAGAAGTCAAAATTTTGATGACTTAATACCAACTTATGTGAACATAAAGAGTGCAAAAGCCGATGAAACCTATTACGAGTTATCTAGAGAATTCGCAAGAAGTGCAAAGAACTATATTGACAACAATCAGAAAGACAATATGTTTAGAAAATTTATGAAGGAAATAATGGATTGATCTAGATTATCATTAAGTAGTCCTTTCAAAGGACTACTTATAAAATAGTCATTAGATATTATTAATTTCTTTTATTAAGTGGATTAGAAGACATTTTCAGGTTTCTCTCATCCGCCTCTAATCGATACTGCTGCATCTGGTCCTGCACCTCCCGGGGATTGCCTCCCCGGCGGCGAATGACTTCCACCTCACTCGCAAAGCCTGCTTGCACCAGCTTTTCCCAGGCATTGGCTTCCTTGAGCGGGTCGATCCAGGGCATGGACTGGCCGATCAAAAGGCAGTCATCTTCTGAGCCTAGTTTCACATCGGCAGGGATCGGCAGAGCACCGCTCAGATGGGCAACCCGCACGAACATCTCCCAGACAGGCAGACTGAACTGGCCCGCAAAATCATCGGTCAGCACGGCATAGTGCACCCACTGCTCCACCAACTCTTGGCGCAGTGAGCTGTAGGTGCCACCATAGTCACGGCTGATGCTGCTGTAGCTGGCGCCAACGCCGGCAGCGTAAGCCTTGAGCTGGCCCGAGCGCCAGGCTACGAGATTAGGGTTAGGCCGGTTGGTATCGATCACGCCCACCTCTTCACCCACCATCAGGTCATCGAAGATCATGCCGGGCTGCAGGCGCAGATCTCGGGGCAGCGGGTTGCCATCAGCGTCCTTTTCACGGGAGTCTTTATCAGGGTCGAAGCCTTCGACACCCGGCAAGCGTTTGACGTAGGCCGCCATGCTGGCAGCGATCTTGGCGGCAATGCGCTCGCTTTCCTCGTAGTCCTTCAGATCCTCCACGCGGTTGAGCACGCTGGCCAGCTCGCTGATGCCGCGCCACTGATGCAGACGGTCCATGGTGGAGACATGCAGCATGTTGGCCGCAGGAATGGTTTTGAGATCCGCCGGCGTGATCCAGGCACCAGACTCACGCGGGTCACGCTTGAAGACGTGATAGGCCAGGGGTCGCCCCCAGTCACTGACCTGAATGCCTTGGCGGATCTTGCGGCTGAGGTCCGTGAAATCCAGCGGCACAAAATCGGGCTCCAACAGCTCCAGGCTAAAAGGCACCTTGCTGCCATGCACCAGGCCCGGCGCATTGCCAACGACCTGCTGCGCAAACACCTCACCATCTCGCAGCCAGGTGTAGGCTGCCATGCGCTCGGCCTGGGCCCAGTGCATGCGCCCGGTCACCTCGGGAGCTTTGCTCCACTGGCGGTGCAGTTGGCGCAGCTGGTCTGCATATTCCTTGTGAATGGTTCCATCGCGGCGCCGCGGCTGCGGCTCGATGCCGATGCCGTTGGGGCCCACCACGTTATTGACCAAAGTACGCAGCACACCACGGGTGATATCGTGATTGCGCTCCAGGTAGCGCGCATGGTTGCGCAACGCCGAGGCGCTGCGGCCGACCAGCAGATTGGGCGACGGGTTGGTGTTGCGGTTCTTGCGCAGCCTACTGGGCTGCGCGGCCTCGTAGTGAGAAAGCACCTTCCTGGCCTGGGCGCGGCGCAAGGCCGCCTCGGGTGCCACGTAGCTCACCAGGCTGTCAATGATGTTGGCCATATGTGAGCTCCTTCAATCGCGGTCAAAACTGGCGAGGCCATAACTACGGCCGCCAAACGTGGCCGCGCCCTGGCGCGACTTCTGCGCGAGCAGCCGCGCGATATGAGAGCGCGCCTTGAGCAGCGCATCGGTGGTCTGATATGTGACGTTGCGCCCCTGATAGGAAACGCTGAGCTCGCCGCTGGCAATCGCCAGGTCGAGCAGATCAAGATGCTCTTGAGTGATGATGGTCATGTGTTGCCTGCCTTTGTGCAGCACGCTACGAGGTTTGCTGTCTCATTGCATGCCGACAAATGAGACTTTCTCAAGGCGCCTTGGCGCTGGACACACCGATGCGCGCAGATCCGGCCTTGGCAGAAATGACTCGATAGAGCGTTGCACGCTGGATGCCATGGCGCCGCATGACCTCCAGATGGTTGGTGCCGTCAAACTCCTCGCAGATGGCCTTGTTGCGCTCAGCCTTGCTGGGGGAGGGAATGTAGATGGATGCCCCGCGCCCACCCATGCGCATGCCGCCGTAACGCTTGCGCAGGCCATGCACAAAGGCCTGCGCCACCTTCAAGGCTTCGACTTCACTGATGCCCAGCTCTTGTCGCGCAATCTCCACCAGATCGCACTCCAACTGCAGCACGGAATCGGCCACTTGTGCGGCGTCTGCTTGGGTCTTGTTAGTCGTCACTGTCATAGTCTGCTGCTCCATTCTTCGCTGGCAAAAGAGGATCGGGGGCGGCGCTGGGCCGCTGGTTTTGGGGAGACGGTTGGGGTGATCACACGCGGTGGCGGTTCTTCCAGAACTGGAGCCGCATCGCTGGCATCGGCCTCTGGCGGGCTGAAAAGGTCGCGCGGCGGCTGCACAGCCTGCTCAAGCTGCTGCCACTTGGCGTCAGACCATTTGTGCAGCCCCTGTGCCATGGCGGCATGCAACGCATAGTTGCGGCAGTCCAAGATCTCATTGCGCTGCCGGCGCTTCATCCAGCGAAACACATCCTTGCCATTGATTCGCTGCAGCACGCGATGCTCGGCCGTCAGCTGCTCGTACCATTCGCGTGGTAGCTCATGGCTGAAATGCAGGTAGCCTGGGCCAGGCACCTTGATGGCCAATTGACCCAACAAGAGATCCTTGGCGTTATCAACGCCTACGTTCCAAAGCTTGACCCCGCGCGCAATCTTGCGGCCGCGATAGTTGACCTCTTGAAGCGTGACAGGCCCCACCAGGGCAATGCCTGGCCGGCCCTTAATGGCGCGCAGGTTGGGAATGACGTTCTGCGCCTTGGTCACCCAGTTGTAGACCGCCTGCGTCTGGTCGCCGCTGTCCACATTGGTGGCCGTGATGCCCATGCTGCTGCCGTTCCATAGCTGCTTGAAACGGCTTTGCAAATAGGCGGTGACCGGCTCCCAATCGCTCTCATTGGCAGGGTTGCCCTCGATGATGTAATGGTCGACCACCCAGCTCTCCAACCCCCTGCCCCAGGCCCAGACGCTGATATCCCACCATGTATGCTGCACGTCCACACAAGCCGTGAGCATCAAGCCACCTACAGGCACAGTCTTCAGCTTGTAGGGCTCGGCGCGGGCCTGCAGCTCATGCTCGTCAGCCGCTTCGCCCTTGAGCTCCCAGGCCTGCCCAAGGGTCTCGTTGGTGAAGCTGGTCATGGGGCCGGCATCGCCCTCTTTCAAAGCGCGGTCGGCCTTCTCAAATTCGTCTGCAATCGTTGACCAGGGGCGCTGCGGGCTGTAGGCCGCCCAGATATGCACACCCAGCGTGCGCGGTGGCCGGCACGGTTCACCACTGGCATCGCGCCAAATGCGGTCAGCGCCGAAGCGCTTGCCGGAGCGACGGCACACCCAGGCGCCCACCAAGGGCCAACCGCCCGGCATGTAGTCGGCCTGGGTGATGGACTCACGGCAGTGGGGGCAGACATGGCGCACGGTCTCGGGCTTGCCTCGCTCCCACTTGAAACCGTGCAGCACCGAAGGCCCGCCCCATGTCAGCGTATGCTCTACGCCGCAGCGCGGGCACTCGATGAAGTAATCCACCTCATCTTCTGAATCTTCGCAGGCGCGGGAAACGTGGCACAGCCCCATGATGCCCGGCGTGCTGCCGCCCACAAATTTGGGGTATGGGGCGCCCTCCAGCCGCCCCTTGGCCAAGCTGCCAGGCGAGCCCGCAGTCTTGTCCTTGCTGGCACCAATGGTCTGGTCAAAGGCCGTCCACTCATCAAGGATTGCCACTGCGACCGTGATACGGCGGTATGCCCGCGCAGCCTTGCCGCCCAGCAGGTGCAGCACGCTGTCGCGGAATGGCTTGTATTTGATGGTCTCTTCGATGCGCCCGCCACGCTTGCGGGCAGCGAGCACGGACGGAACACCGTTCACAGGGTCGAGCAGCGGCTCGATTTCAGACTTGACGAAGCTGTCGCGATCATCATCTGTCGGCTGCCACAGTGCTTGCTTGCGCCGGCGGTGAGCGATGTTGTAGCAAATGAAGGCTGTGATCATCTTGCTATAGCCCACCCGTTTGGATTTCTTGACCGCCAGCTCCTCGATGCGGTCATCGCTCATGAAATCCAGAATGCCGATCTGAAACGGCCAGGCCACCCAGCCGCCCTTTTGGTGACTGGACTCACCAGCCAACAGGAAATGCGCAGCAGCCCATTCCGACAAGGTTTGCGGAGCCTCTGCCCGCATGCTGGACATTCCCAGCGCTGCGGCAGCCTTGATAGCCTCCATGGCTTCGACGGTGACAACGCTCATTCACCCTCCTCCACTTCTGGCTGGCCTGAGTCCTCTTCAAAGCTCAAGGCCATTCCTTCGATCTGTTCTGATATCTGTTTTGTCGTGACTCGGATCCACTCATTGCGAGCGCCAGCCAGCACACGAAGCACGACAACCAGGGCGTCATAGGGCAGGTCCGGGCAGGCCTTGCGCATCTGCCCCTCGACTTGATCCATGTGGTCGACCACCGCAGAGCTAGCCAGGCCCAACACGTCAGCCAGCAAGCCGATGGGCGCGAACTTTCCGCGTGCCACCTTGTTCTTGAGGTCTTGCGCCTCACGTTGCGAGCGGGTCAGCAAGGCACGCTCATAGGCCAGATCGGTGCCATCGCTGCCGGCACGACCTGCCGAGACATCACGCAGACGCTCGCAGTAGCTGAGCAGCCACTCGTGGGCCGTGTCGCCTCGCGTGATCACTTTTTCACTCACCAGCTGGCTCACACGGGCCTCGCTGACGCCAATCATTTCTGCAAATTCCGCTTGCGAAATAGGAGCATCCAAGTAAGGCAGGATCTTCACTTAACCCCCCTAGGAGCACTACGCAACAGTCCAAACATGCGGCTCGAATTACCCGCTTCGGAGGAGGCTGGGGAGGACCCGCGCACCTCGGACTGCTCATTTTTCAGGCACATCATCAGGCGACCGCCTCCTGCGACCGGGCAAGGGCCGAGCGCACCATGCCCTCGTAGCCCGAGAACACGCGCGGCGGTTCGCTGGCGCGACGGGCATCGGCCCAGTCCTGATAGACCGGAAGTCCAAGCTTCGCGGCCATGGCTTCGACACCGCCGCGCGATGCTGCCCAGTCCACTGGCACGGCGGCGGTTTCCTGCTCGCCTGCCAGGTCCTTCCAGCGCTTCTCTCGCAGCCAGCGCAGCATCGAGGGAGTGTGCTTGCCGCCGTCCTCGTTGAGCAGATCGCGCTGCCGCTCGCCTGCCGCCAGCAGTTCCTCGCCAGTCACCTGACCACTGGTGACAAACTCTGCGACCAGTTCTGCCACCTCGGCCAGCCTTGTGCGCCGCAGGTCGGGGAAGTTGGCTCC
>Ga0308157_10002244_pt1 | contig 32846 bp, 34 predicted proteins | sample PhyBR1_FD_201035 | JGI IMG/M metagenome (GOLD analysis project Ga0308157, IMG submission 201035) | Phyllosphere microbial communities from UC Gill Tract Community Farm, Albany, California, United States - DLSLB.R1 | ecosystem: Host-associated > Plants > Phyllosphere > Unclassified | place: USA...
TTCCAGTACGGCGAAGAGAAAGTCATCACCTCCTTCTTCAACCTGGTGCTGGCGTATAACAAGGGCGCGGCCTTCAGCTTCCTCAGCAACAGTGGCGGCTGGCAGCGTTACTTCTTCACCGCCATCGGCATCGGCGCGGCGATCTTCATCATCTATCTGCTGAAAAAGCACAGCGGCCAGCGCATGTTCTCGTGGGCGCTGGCGCTGATCCTTGGCGGCGCGGTCGGCAACGTCATCGACCGCCTGCTGTACGGTCACGTGGTCGATTTCCTCGACTTCCATTGGCCAGGCCTTGGCCACTTCCCGGCGTTTAACGTGGCCGATTCGGCCATCTGTGTCGGCGCCGCCCTGTTCATCCTGGACGAACTGCGCCGGGTGAACAAATAACGGAGCTGCACCATGATGGAACTGACTGGTAAAAAAATCGTCCTCGGCCTGTCCGGCGGCGTGGCCTGCTACAAGGCGGCGGAACTGTGCCGCTCCTTCACCAAGGCCGGCGCCACCGTGCAAGTGGTGATGACCGAAGCGGCCACCCACTTCATCACGGCGGTCACCATGCAAGCCCTGTCGGGCCGCCCGGTGTACACCGACCAGTGGGACGCGCGCGTCAACAACAACATGGCCCACATCGACGTGACCCGCGATGCGGACGCCATCATCATCGCGCCCTGCTCGACGGACTTCATCCGCAAGCTGGCGCACGGCGCCTGCGACGACCTGCTGTCGACCATGTGCGTGGCGCGTCCACGCCATGTGCCGCTGCTGATCGCACCGGCGATGAACGTCGAGATGTGGCAGAACCCTGCCACCCAGCGCAACGTCGAACAGCTGCGCGAGGACGGCATCGTCATCTTCGGCCCGGCGGCCGGCGACCAGGCCTGCGGCGAAGTCGGTTTCGGCCGCATGCTGGAGCCGGAACAGCTGCTGGAAGAAGTGATTGCCGCCTTCCAGCCGAAAGTCCTGGCCGGCAAGCGCATCATGATTACCGCCGGCCCGACCTTCGAACCGATCGACCCGGTGCGCGGCATCACCAATCTGTCGTCGGGCAAGATGGGCTATGCCGTGGCGCGCGCCGCGCGCGAAGCCGGCGCCGAAGTGGTGCTGGTGTCCGGCCCGGTAACGCTGCCGGTACCGTTCGGCGTGCAGCGCATCAGCGTGCAGAGCGCGCAGCAGATGTATGATGCGGTGATGGCCGATGTCGAACAGCAGCACATCTTCATCGCGGTGGCGGCAGTCGCTGACTGGCGCATCGCCAACGCCAGCGACCAGAAACTGAAAAAGAACCCGAACGGCACCGCGCCGGACCTGAAGTTCGAGCAGAACCCGGACATCCTTGCGTCGGTGGCTGCACGCACCAACCTGGCCGGCCATCCGTACTGCGTCGGCTTTGCCGCCGAATCGGAAAACCTGGTGCAGTTCGGCGCCGACAAGCGCGAGAAAAAAGGCATCCCTCTGCTAGTAGGGAATATCGGCCACCATACCTTCGGCCAGGATGACAACACCATCATCCTGTTCGACGAGAACGGCCACACCATTTTGCCGCGCGCCGACAAGCTGACACTGGCGCGCCAACTGATTTCCGAGATCTCCAAGCGGATCTCCCAACACTCCTTGTTCGCCAAATAAATGAAAACTGTAGATGTAAAAATTCTCGATCCGCGCATGAAAGACCAGCTGCCGGCGTATGCAACGCCTGGCTCGGCCGGCCTGGACCTGCGCGCCTGTATCGATGCGCTAATGGTGATCGAGGCCGGCCAGACCGTGCTGATTCCAACCGGCCTGGCGATCCACGTCGGCGATCCCGGCTACGCCGCCATGATCCTGCCGCGCAGCGGCATGGGCCACAAAAACGGCATCGTGCTGGGTAATCTGGTAGGCTTGATCGACTCTGACTATCAGGGCCAGTTGATGATCTCGACCTGGAACCGCGGCCACAGCGCCTTCACGCTGCAGCCGATGGATCGCCTGGCGCAGCTGATCATCGTGCCGGTGCTGCAGGTCGGCTTTAATGTAGTAGAAGAATTTGATAGCAGCGAACGGGGCGCCGGTGGTTTCGGCAGCACCGGCAAACACTAAGAACGGAGACGGAGCGCAGGGATGAACAAGACGAATACATTTGGCACTTTATCCCTGGCGATGGCGGCAGCAGCTGCCACGCTGACCGGCTGCTCCACTTTCCAATCACAGCCGGCCGCGCCGGAGCCGGCGCCTTCGGTGGTCAGCACTGCAACCGAAGCCGCACCGCAGGTCACCGCCAAAATGGCCGCCGCGCGCCAGCAACTGAGCCAGATGGTGGCGCTGCAGGATCGCCTGTATCGCGTCGCCGGCCCGCTGCTGATCAATAACGCGGACCTGTGCCGCACGCAGGCGCGCAACCTGCTCGGCTTCACCGCCAAGAACAAATACTCCTACCCTGGCGAATTCGGTGACGCCGCAGCGGCGGTGCTGAATTACAGCGACCGTCTGGAAGTCGCCACCGTGCTGGCGGGCAGCGGCGCAGCCCGCGCCGGCCTGCGCAAGGGCGACATCCTGATCGCCGCCGACGGCAAGCTGCTGCCGGTCGGCGCCAACGCGGAAACCGAAGCGGCTGCCGTTCTGGGCCCGCTGGTCAGCAACAACAAATTCCTCAACCTGACGGTGCAGCGCAGCGGCGCCAATCAGCAGTTGCGCGTGCCGGTCACGCGCGCCTGCGCCTTCAAGATCGACATCGGCAACGCCGACAACGTCAACGCCTATTCCGATGGTCAGCGCGTGATGATCACGCGCGGCATGGTCAACTTCGCGCAGAGCGACGAGGCCATCGCCTACGTGCTGGCCAAGGATATCGCCCACAATGTGCTGGGCCACGCGGCCACCACCAAGCAGGCTTACACGGTGGGCGGCATCATCGACAACCTGGTGGCGGTGCGTCCCGACCTGTCGATGCTGATCGGCACCGCCGGCGTCAAGCCGATGCCGCAGGAGCTGGATGCGGCGGCCGACAACCTGTCGCTGTACATGGTGGCCCGCGCCGGCTACAACGTGCAGGGCGCACGCGCCTTCTGGCAGCGCCTGGCCACCCAATATCCGGCCTCGGTGTTGAACGGCTATACTGCCAACCACCCGGCCGTGAGTTATCGCCTGAGCGTGATCGACAAGACCGTGTCCGCGATCCGAAGCAAGCAGGCCGCCAAGCAGCCGCTGGTCCCTTGATGACTGAGAGAGCGCCATGAACAAGTCCGGCCTGATTGCAATCGCACTGATGTTGACGGCCGGCTGGGCGCAGGCCGCAGTATGGCTGAAGGTGGGCGGCACCCGCAACGTCACCTATTACATGGACAAGGCCAGCGTCATCAAGACCGACAAGACGCGCAAGGCCTGGTCGATGCAAACCTTTACCCGCATGCAGAAGACGCCTGATGGCAAGCTGTATCGCTCGGTGAAAATGCTGCACGTGTACGCGTGCGAGGCGCACACCACTACCCTGCTGGCACAAGTCTACTACCCGGAAGCGATGGGCAAGGGCGAGCCGGTGGAGAATTACAAGTTCGAGAAATTCACCCCGGAAGACATCGTGCCCGACAGCGCCTTCGACAGCGTACTGCTTGCAGCCTGCAAGGACTAGTTGGGGAACTTAGTTGGGAAAGTTCGGGAATACCGTCGCCATCAACCATGTGAGACCGGCGCACAGCAGCACTGCACAAATCAGCACGATCAGTAAACGACCGAATTTGGGTGATCCGTCATCTTCCTTCTGAGGCATGTCCGATCCCTGCAAGGTTTAATGAGCCGTAGTATATTCCATTCATGGACTCTATCGACCTCGAAGTATTAAAAACCAGCGCCGCATGGATCGCAGCGGGCCGCCGCTGTGAACTGATCACTGTCATCAAGACCTGGGGTTCCAGCCCGCGCCCGGTCGGCGCCACGCTGGCCATCTGCGAAGACGGCACGGTGGTCGGCTCGGTGTCGGGCGGCTGCATCGAGGACGACCTGATCGCGCGCGTGCGCGACGAGGGCATCAGCCGCGCCGTCCCGGAAATCGTCAGCTACGGCATCACCGCCGATGAGGCGCACCGTTTCGGCCTGCCTTGCGGCGGCACCATCGAACTGTCGATTGAACCGCTGTCGCAACGCAGCCGTATCGGCGAACTGCTGGAGCGGCTGGAACGCCATGAGCTGGTGCAGCGTCGTCTCGACCTGCGCAGCGGCGAGGTCGAGCTGTCCAAGGCGGCGCCGGGCGCGCAGATGCAGGTCAGCGAGCAGGCGATGGTGACGTTGCATGGGCCACGCTGGCGGCTGCTGATTATCGGCGCCGGCCAGTTGTCGCGTTTCCTGTCGCAGATCGCGCTGGCGATGGACTACAGCGTGATTGTCTGCGATCCGCGCGAGGAATACCGCGCCGGCTGGCATGTCGACGGCGTGCAGCTGGTGCACGAGATGCCGGACGACGTGGTGCTGGCGATGAACCTCGACCGTCGCAGCGCGGTGGTCGCATTGACCCATGATCCCAAGCTGGATGACCTGGCGCTGATGGAGGCGCTGAAATCGGAAGCCTTCTACGTCGGCGCCATTGGTTCGCGGCTGAACAACAACAAGCGCCGCGAGCGGCTGCTGGAATTCGACCTGACGCCGGAACAGCTGGCGCGCCTGCACGGACCGATCGGCCTGTACATCGGCAGCAAGACACCGTCGGAAATCGCCATCTCCATCCTGGCCGAGATGACCGCCATCAAAAACGGCGTGCCGACCAACCTGATCGTGCCGCACGCCTCCGCCCCGACCAAACCAGGCGACGCCGCCTGCGTGGTGGAAAGCGGCGCCGTCTAGGCCGCCGGCGGGCAGTGCCAACGAATTCCAGCGCAAGAATCGGCTAGTACCGCGCGCGCGGATACGCGACAATAGCGGACGGACGCGCCATTCCGCATTGCCGCCTCACATTCTGGATTCCGCATGAGCACCGCCAACCTGTTACGCCTCATCCTGCTAGCCGCCATCTGGGGCGGCTCCTTCCTGTTCATGCGCATTGCCGCGCCGGTGCTGGGCGCCGCCGTGCTGATCGAATACCGCGTGCTGTTTGCCGCCATTTTCCTCGCCGTGGTTGGCCTGTTCCTGAAAAAGTCGCTGGACTGGAAACAGCACTGGAAGCACTACTTCATCCTCGGCCTGTTCAACTCCGCCCTGCCCTTTCTGATGTTCGCCTTCGCTGCGCGCACGCTGTCGGCTTCCGTGCTGGCGGTGCTGAACGCCACCACGCCGCTGTGGGGCACCTTGATTGCGGCTGTCTGGTCGCGCACCATGGTCAGCGGCAAAGTGATGCTTGGCCTGTTACTGGGCACTTGCGGCGTCGCGCTGCTGGTCGGCTTTGACCACGTCAGTTCCAAGCCGGGCGCCGGCATCGCGATTGCAGCGGTGCTGTTCGCCTCCTTCAACTACGGCATCGCCAGCAACTACGCCAGGCAGGCCAAGGCGGTCGAACCGTTCGCCAACGCGCATGGCTCGATGTGGGCATCGGCGCTGATGGTGCTGCCGGTGGTGCCGTTCTTCCCGGCGCCGGGCGAGCACACTGTCGGCATCATGGGCGCGGTGATCGCGCTGGCGGTGCTGTGCAGTGGCGTCGCTTACCTGATCTACTTCCGCTTGATCCAGGACGTCGGCCCATCGTCGGCGCTGACGGTGACCTTCCTCAGCCCGCTGTTTGGCATTCTGTGGGGCGTGCTGTTCCTCGGCGAGACGGTCGGCTGGTACACCTTCGCCGGCGCCGCCATCGTCATCACCGGCACCGCGCTGGTCACCGGCTTCCGCTTCACCAGGCGCGCCACATGAAGCCCTACGCGCTGGAACTGCCTGCAGACTATCGCCTGGATGACGTGCTGGCCTTCCACCGCCGCGACGCCGAAAGCATCGCCGAAGAAGTCAGCGCCGAACGCCTGCGCAAAGGCGTGCTGCTGGATGGCGTGCCCGTCGTGCTGGACATTGCGTTGCCGGTCACCGACGCGCCCGCGCGTGTCGGCACCTCCGCCCACGCAGACCACGCTGCGGCCTACGCAAACATCGCTATCCACGCGGACGGCACGCTCAGCGCAGCGGGCCGCGAGCAGGCAGGCGACGCGGCGCTGAACATCCTCGGCCTGCGCATCGATCCCGCGCCGTTCTATGCCTTCGTCAAAAAGGACAAACTGTTTGCCGCGCTGGCGCGCCGCCAGCCCGGCCTGCGCATCGTCCAGTCAGCCACAGTGTTTGAAGCACTGACCTGGGCGATCATCGGCCAACAGATCAACCTCTCATTCGCCATCGCGCTGCGCCGCACCTTCATCCTGCAAGCTGGCCGCCAGCACAGCAGCGGCTTGTGGTGCTACCCGGACGCCAGCAGCGCCGCCGCATTGTCGGTTGACGACCTCACCAGCCGAAAATTCTCGCGCGCCAAAGCCGAAACCCTGCTGCGCCTGGCCACGCTGGTTGCCGACGGCACGCTGCGGCTCGACCTCACCGACGACAACAGCATCGAACAAATCTCGGCAGCCCTGCTGGCTGTCAAAGGTATCGGTCCATGGACCGTCAACTACGGCCTGCTACGCGGCTACGGCTATGCAGACTGCTCGCTGCATGGCGACGTCGCCGTCCGTGCGGCGCTGCAAACGCTGCTCGGCGAAGAGGTCAAGCCGGACATCAGGCGCACCGAGGAAATCCTCGCCCGCTACAGCCCTCACCGCACCATGGCCGCCGCCCACCTGTGGGCCAGCCTCCACCCACGCGACTAAAAACCGCTTGAGCCTCACGCTACGTGAGGCTTTACGCTCTCCTTCACATCAACCAGGAGAGCATATGCCACATCCCACCCCGCCCAAGCCCAGCGCCTGGATCACCGCCACCGTGCGCGCCGCGCACCAGCTGTACGACACACCACGCATCTTCGACGACCCGCTGGCATTGCGTATCCTCGGCGCCGAACGCGAAGCCGAACTGCGCGCCGACGTCCAGCGCCAGCAACATCCACTGGCTGCCGCGATGCGCGCCACCATGGCCGTCCGCGCCCGTCTTGCCGAAGATAGCTGGCACACCGCGCAGCAAAAAGGCGTACAGCAATACGTCATCCTCGGCGCCGGCCTGGACACCTGCGCCTATCGCAACCACAGTGGGCAAGTCTACGAAGTCGATCTGCCAGCCATGCAGCAATGGAAGCGCGACTGCCTGCGCGCCGCCGGCATCAGCGACCCGCCACACGCGCGCTACGTCGCCACCGACTTCACCGCCCCATCGCTGCTGGAAGACCTGCAGCAGGCCGGCTTCAACGCCGCGCTGCCCGCGTGCTTCTCGTGGCTGGGCGTCAGCATGTACCTGAAGCCGGATGTAGTCATGCGCACGCTCGGCGAGATCGCCGACTGCGCACCGGGCAGCAACATCGTGTTCGACTACTGCGTACATCGCCAGCATCTCACCGAACAGGAATGCGCGGGGCTAGACGTGATCGCCGCGTCGCTGGCCGCACAAGGTGAGCAACTGCACAGCAGCTTTGAACCGCAACTGCTGGAGCACATGCTGCGCCACTACGGCTACCGTCACATCGAACACTTCGGCACGCCGCAGCTGGAGAAGCTGTATGGCGCAAAACTGAGCGGCATTTTCCGCCTGATCCGCGCCACGGTTTAAACTAGGCGGCATGGAAAAAAACGTACTTAAAATCGGCGCACTGGCCGCGCGCTCAGGCCTCACCGTGCGCGCGCTGCACCACTATGACGACATCGGCCTGCTGAAGCCATCGGCGCGCGCCGATTCCGGCTACCGTTTGTACAACCGCGACGACGTCGAACGCCTGCACAAGATCCAGGCGCTGCGCAAATTCGGCATGTCGCTGGCCGACATCGCCACCTTCCTCGCCAGCCCCGACGCGCCCTTTGCCGACGTGGTCTCGCAGCAGATCGCCGCCCTCGATCAGCAGATCAAACAAGCCAGCACGCTGCGCGAACAACTCACGCGCCTGCAACAACAAATGAACAGCGACCACGCGCCGGCACTGGAAAGCTGGATCGGCGCGCTGGAACACATGAAATTATATGAACAGTATTTCACGCCGGAAGAATTGAAGCGGCTGCCGTTCTGGCAGCAGGAAGCACGTCGCAACGCTGTCTGGCGCGGCATGGTCGACGAGGTGAAAACACTGATAGCGCATGGCGTTCCTTTCAGCAGTGCGGAAGCCAGCGCGCTTGCCCTACGCTGGATGGAAACGCTGGAACACGATACCGCCGCCAACCCCGAGTTCGCGCGGCGCATGACGATAATGATGCAGGATGATCGCTTAAGCCAACGCCATTCGCCGATTCCGCAGGATGTTCAGCAATACATCGGCGAGTCGTTCAACGAACGCAAGATGACCTTGTATGCAAAGTATTTAAACGCTGAGGAGATGCAGTACATCCGCGTCAACAGCCGCAAATATTTTCACGAATGGCTGGCCTTGCTGGTCAAGGTACACGCGCAGATGGAAAGCGGTGTCGCGGCGAACCATCCGGAAATGCAAGCGCTGGCGCGTGAATGGATGCGCCTGTTCCGTGCGCGTGCCGGTAGCCATCCTGACACCCAGTCACGCATCCGCCTCGCACACGAAAGCGAGCCGGAGCTGCTAAAAGGCACATGGGTCAGCCCGGCCACCCTCGCCTATATCCGTCAAGCCGTGGCCGCTTGCGAACAAGCTTAATCCAGCATAAAGTGAACTACCGATCCCCGCTCTACGATGGTGCCCTATGGACGATCATCTCAACAGCCGCTACGAAACCGATGCCCTGATCTGGACCGACACCCAGATTGCCCTGCTGCGCGCAGGAAAATTCGATCAGCTGGATGTGGAGAACATCATTTCCGAGCTGGGCTATCAAGTGCGAAAAGACAAGCGCGAGGTGGCGACCCGCATCCGGCGGCTCTTGCATCAGTTACTGAAATATCAGTTTCAGCCGGTTCGCATCTGCAATAGCTGGCGCCAGACGATCAGGACGCAGCGCGACCAGAACGACGTGGTGCTCAAGGGAATGCCCAGCTTGCGCCGCATGTTGGATGAGTATGCCGAAGATGCCTACCCCAAAGCCGTCAGGGATGCGGCCGAAGCAACACATCTGCCGATCTCGGCCTTCCCACCGACGATTCCATACACCACCGACCAATTACTTGACCGCAGTTTTTATCCCGGCGAAAACGAAAAAGCCGTTGAACCTTAACGGTATCAACGGCTTTAGAATTTGGTTGCGGGGACAGGATTTGAACCTGTGACCTTCGGGTTATGAGCCCGACGAGCTGCCAGACTGCTCCACCCCGCGTCTGTGCCGTTATTATAGGGCAAATCCCCCGCTTAGGCAATATCAATCCCCGAAAGAATCGCGATAGATCGAATAAATGCCGTGCCAACCCGTCCGCACGCATGCCGCGCAGGCGGCAATCGGTGTAAAGTAAGCATAAAACCGACCTGACCACTTGTTTATGAAATACTGTTCCGAATGCGCTTCCCCCGTCAGCCTCAGCATTCCGGCTGGCGATAACCGTCCCCGCTATGTGTGCGCCAACTGCGCCGCCATCCATTACCAGAATCCGAAAATGGTGCTGGGCTCGATCCCGGTATGGCAGCGCGACGGCGAACTGCAGGTATTGCTGTGCAAGCGCGCCATCGAACCGCGCTACGGCTACTGGACGCTGCCGGCCGGCTTCATGGAAAACAATGAGACCACCGCCGAAGCCGCGATCCGCGAAACGGAGGAAGAAGCTGGCGCCCATATCAAGCTTGGCAATCTGTTCACGCTGCTCAACGTCGCCCACGTCCACCAGGTGCATATGTTCTACCTGGCCGAACTGCTCGACCTTGATTTCCAGCCCGGCGAGGAAAGCCTGGAAGTCCAGCTGTTCAGCGAAAAGGACATTCCGTGGGACGACCTGGCCTTCCCCACCATCCGCACCACGCTGGAACTGTTCTTCGCCGACCGCATCAAGATCCGGGAAGGCGGCAGCTACGGCTTCCACACGCAGGACATCACACGCGCCATGCGCGCCGATATCGAACCAGCCGCGTGACGCATCCCCTATGATTCCGTGGCTCGACACCCACACGCCGTTTCCCGACGTCTCCGAAGCCTTGACGACGGACGCGCCCGGCCTGCTGGCGGCCGGTGCCGACCTGTCGCCGCAGCGCCTGCTGATGGCCTACAGGCGCGGCATCTTCCCGTGGTTCTCCGAAGGCCAGCCCATCCTGTGGTGGAGCACCGATCCGCGCATGGTGCTGATGACAGAAAACTTCCGCATCACGGATTCATTAAAGAAAACCTTGCGCAAAGTCCAACGCAGCATGGATGAAGGCGGCCGCTGGCAAGTGCGCTTCGACAGCGCCTTCGAGCAAGTGATGCGCGCCTGCGCCGCGCCGCGCCGCGACGGCCCCGGCACCTGGATTTCGGAAGACATCATTGCCGGCTACACCGGCCTGCACCAGATGGGTTACGCCCACTCGGCCGAGGTGTGGCTGGATGGCGAACTGGTCGGCGGCGCCTACGGCGTCAGCATCGGCCGCATGTTCTACGGCGAATCGATGTTCGCGCGGGTCACCGACGGCTCGAAGATCGCCTTGTCCTACCTGGTGCGCTTTCTGCGCCAGCACGGCGTGCAGATGATCGATTGCCAACAGGAGACCGGCCACCTGGCCTCGCTGGGCGCAGCGCCGATCCCGCGCGCCGCATTCCTGGCGCATCTGCGCAACAGTATTGAATTGCCGCAGATCACCGCATGGGAAGCGATTGCACCGCTGGCCCCGGCCAGTTAAGCTAACATAGAGACTCAACCAAAGCCGATAGGACGTGCATGACGTACCTGAACGACCTGCCTTTCGCGACGCTGCAGTTTTACACGACGGCGCCCTACCCTTGCAGCTACCTCGACGCCCGCCAGGCGCGCTCGCAGGTGGCGACGCCATCGCACCTGATCAACGCGGACGTCTACTCGGAGCTGGTCAAGAACGGCTTCCGCCGCAGCGGCATCTTTACTTATCGTCCATATTGCGACGGCTGCCAGGCGTGCATCCCGGTGCGCGTGGTGACCGACGAGTTCAAGCCCAGCCGCACCCAGCGCCGCGCGTGGATGAAACATGGCGACCTGCGTGCCGGCGTCGCCACGCTGTCCTTCTCCGACGAGCATTACGATCTCTACCTGCGCTACCAGAGCAAGCGCCACGCCGGCGGCGGCATGGATCAGGACAGCCGCGACCAGTACGCGCAGTTCCTGCTGCAAAGCCGCGTCAACACGCGGCTGGTGGAATTCCGCGAGCCGGGCGGCACGCTGCGCATGGTCAGCATCATCGACGTGCTGTCGGACGGCCTGTCGTCGGTGTACACCTTCTTCGATCCGGACGTCGAGGGCGCGTCGTATGGCACCTTCAACGTGCTGTGGCAAATCGAACAAGCCCGTGAGCTCAAGCTGCCGTATGTCTACCTGGGCTACTGGATCAGGGAAAGCCCGAAAATGTCCTACAAAACCAACTTCAAGCCGCTGGAAGCGCGGGTAAAAGGCGTGTGGAGCGTGCTGGACGCCTGATAAAATACGGGCGAATTACACACCACACGCCCGCCCATGTCCAAATTCCTGTATTCCCTGGCCCGTCCGATGCTGTTCTCGATGGACGCCGAAGCCGCCCACCACCTCACCCTGCCCACCCTGAAACGCGCCGCCGCACTGGGCCTGACCAAGCTGGCCAGCCAGCCGCAGCCCGATCCGCGCACCGTGATGGGCATCACCTTCAAGAACCCGGTCGGTCTGGCCGCCGGCCTGGACAAGGACGGCGCCTACATCGACGCGCTGGCCGACCTCGGCTTCGGCTCAATCGAAGTCGGCACCGTGACGCCGCGCGCGCAGCCGGGCAATCCCAAGCCGCGCATGTTCCGCCTGCCGGAAGCGCACGCCATCATCAACCGCATGGGCTTTAACAACGGCGGCGTCGACGCCTTTGTCGCCAATGTGCAGGCTTCGCGCTTCTACCAGAACAAGGAAGGCGTGCTGGGCCTGAACATCGGCAAGAACGCCGCCACGCCAATCGAGAACGCCACGGACGACTACCTGCACTGCCTGCAGAAGGTCTATCCCTACGCCAGCTACGTCACCGTCAACATCTCGTCGCCCAACACCAAGAACCTGCGCCAGTTGCAAGGCGGCTCGGAACTGGACAGCCTGCTGAGCACGCTGAAGGACGCCCAGCTGCGCCTGGCCGACCAGCACCAGCGCTACGTGCCGCTGGCGCTGAAGATTGCACCGGACATGGACGGCGACCAGGTCAAGAATATCGCCGACGCACTGATACGCCACAAGATCGACGGCGTCATCGCCACCAACACCACGCTCAACCGCGACGCCGTCACAGGCATGCTGCATGGTGCGGAAGCGGGCGGCCTGTCGGGCGCGCCAGTGTTCCAGTTCTCCAACAACGTGATCCGCTTGCTGAAGGCCGAGCTGGGCGACGCATTGCCGATCATTGGCGTTGGCGGCATCATGCAGGGCGCCGATGCGCGCGTGAAAATGGAATGCGGTGCGCAGCTGGTGCAGCTGTACAGCGGCCTGATCTACGCCGGCCCGGCGCTGATCAGGGATTGCGCCGACGCCCTGCGCGGCCGCTAACAGGAGTCTTGCATGGACAAGGTACAACTGGGTAACAGTCACCTGAACGTCAGCAAGATCTGCCTTGGCAGCATGACCTGGGGCGAGCAGAACAGCGAAGCGGAAGCGCATGCGCAGCTCGACTATGCGTTCGAGCGCGGCATCAACTTCATCGACACGGCGGAAATGTACCCGGTGATGACGCGCGCGGAAACGCAGGGCGCGACCGAGCGCCACATCGGCAGCTGGCTGAAAAAGACCGGCCTGCGCGACCAGGTGGTGCTGGCCACCAAGGCCGCCGGGCCCAACGCCAGCATCAGCTGGATACGCGGCGGCCGCGCGCGCAACTTCGACGCCGCCAACCTGAAGGCGGCGGTGGACAGCAGCCTGCAGCGGCTGCAAACCGAGCATATCGATTTATACCAATTGCACTGGCCCAGCCGCAACGTGCCGGTGTTCGGCAACAATGTGTTCAATCCCAAGCAAGAGCGCGCCTGTGTGCCGATCGAGGAAACGCTGGCCGCGCTGGACGACCTGATCAAGGCCGGCAAGATCGGCGCGATCGGCGTGTCGAACGAATCAGGCTGGGGCGTCAACGAATTCATCAAGCAATCCGAGATGAACAGTCTGCCGCGCATCGCCACCATCCAGAACCTGTACAACCTGACCGCGCGCCACTACGAAACCAGCCTGCTGGACGAAACCTGCTACCGCGAGAACGTCAGCCTGCTGGCGTACAGCCCGCTGGCTTTCGGCCAGTTGACCGGCAAGTACATCGACGATGCGAAGGCGCATGGCCGCCTGACCATCTTCCCGTCCAACTGGAGCCCGCGCTACGTGCGTCCGGCCACGGTGGCGGCGGCGACACGCTACGCCCAGCTGGCGCGCGACAACGGCCTGACGCCAACGCAACTGGCGCTGGCTTGGTGCTACTCGCGCTGGTTCGTGGCCTCGACCATCATCGGCGCAACGAATCTGGAGCAGCTGAAGCACAACATCGACGCCTACGCTGTAGAACTGCCGCTCGACCTCATCAAACAAGTCGACCAGATCCACGCCGAGATCACCAACCCCGGCCAATAAAAATCCAGATGCGACACGATATCTAAAACTTGAATATGATTAGTCATAACGATTAGTGGGCAGCATCAGCACCTGCTGATATGCTTTTTGCTATCCATACTTTAAAGAGACTATCGATGTTACGTCCACTGCTGCTGACCAGCCTGATTTCCTCCATCGTCATCCCCGCTTTCGCCCAGGAACAACCCGTCGACGGCGAACTGCAATCCATCGTTGTGACCGGCACCTACGCCAAGAACCGCCGCACCATCGATACCGAATCGCCGGTCGACATCATCGGCGCGCGCGAGCTGCAAGCCAGCGGCTCGACCGAGCTGGCCACCGTGCTGGGCCGCGTGCTGCCGTCGCTGAATTTCCCGCGCCCTTCCGGCGCCGATGCCTCCGACGCGGTGCGCCCGGCGCAGCTGCGCGGCCTGTCGCCGGACCAGGTGCTGGTGCTGGTCAATGGCAAGCGCCGCCATGCCTCGTCGGTGGTCAATGTCAACGGTACACAGGGACGCGGCTCGGCGCCGGTTGACCTGAACGCGATTCCGCTGTCGGCCATCGACCATATCGAGGTGCTGCGTGACGGCGCCGCCGCCCAGTACGGCTCCGACGCGATTGCCGGTGTCATCAACATCATCCTGAAAAAAGGCGCGGCCGGCGGCGATGCCGAGATCGGTTTCGGCGAATACCAGGAGCGCGATGGCAAGCAAGTGTCGCTGCGCGGCTCCACCGGTTTCAACCTCGGCGACGATGGCTGGGTGCGCATCGCAGTCGACGCCGCCGACCGCGATCCGACCAATCGCGCCGGCGCCGACTACCGCTACCCGACCGATCCACGCTACGGCAAAGTCAACCAGCGCTTCGGCGATCCTGAAACCAAGCCGCGCGTGCTGTTCGTCAACGGCCAGTACCGCGTCAGCGACGATATCGACTGGTACGCCTTCGCCAACTACGGCCAGCGCGAAACCTCGGCGGCCGCCACCTGGCGCAGCTTCGGCCGCAGCAGCATCTTCCCGGAAGGCTTCCTGCCGCTGGAGAACAGCAAATCGACCGACACCTCGCTGGTGACCGGCCTGCGTGGCGAAGCCAGCGGCTGGCGCTGGGACCTGAGCGCCAACTACGGCAGCAATGAATTCAAGCTGGACCTGGACAATACCGTCAACCTGACGCTGGCGGACAAGAGCCCGACCCATTTCTACGCCGGCAAGCTGAAGAACACGCAAGCGCTGCTGAACTTCGACGTCGCCAGGGAACTCCCGATCGACGGCTTCAGCGGCCCGCTGACGGTGGCGCTGGGCGCTGAATACCGCCACGAGAAGTATGAGATCGGCGCCGGCGATGAAGCCTCGTACACCGGCAGCGGCGCGCAAGGCTTCTCCGGTTTTCGGCCAGTGAACGCTGGCAGCAACACTCGCCACAACGAATCGATCTATGCCAACTTCGAGGCCGAGATCACCAAGCAGTTCTCCGCCTCGGCCGCGCTGCGGCATGAACGCTACAGCGACTTCGGCAACACCACCTCGGCCAAGGCCTCGACCCGTTACGCCTTCAACGACGCGGTATCGCTGCGCGCCACGGCCTCGTCCGGCTTCCGCGCGCCGTCGCTGGCGCAGCAGTTCTACACCATCACCACCACCAATTTCTCGGTGGTCAACGGTGTCAATACGCCGATCGAAACCGGCACCTTCGCCGTCGGCAGCGCCGCCGCAGCAGCGCTGGGCGCGACTCCGCTGAAGGCCGAGAAAGCCCGCAACTACAGCCTCGGCCTGCAGTTCCAGCCGAGCCGCAACTGGACCGCGTCGATCGACGCCTACCGCATCGACATCGACGACCGCATCGCGCTGTCAGCCAATATGACCTTGAACACGGCGCTGCAAAACACGCTGGCCGCGCAAGGCATCCTGGTTGGCGCCGGCCGCTACTTCACCAACGCCATCGACACCCGCACCACCGGCGTCGACATCCTCAGCACCTATCGCTGGGAGACGCGCGACGCCGGCCGCTTCGACTTCACCGCCGCCTACAACCACAACAAGACCTCGCTGGAGCATGTCAACGCCAACCCGGCAATCCTCAGCGCCAATAACCTGACCCTGATCGATCGCCAGACCATCAACCGCATCACCGTGGGTTCGCCGAAGGACAAGTTCAGCCTGGCGACCGACTGGTCATTGGCAAACTGGGGCGTGCGGGCGGTGGTCACGCGCTACGGCAGCTTCACTGTGCCGCAGAACAACCCGGTACAGGACCAGACCTACGATCCGCAATGGGTGCTGGACCTGTCGACCAGCGTCAAGCTGGGCAAGAACTGGCGCCTGACGGTGGGCATCGACAACGCCACCGACCGTTATCCGGACCAGGTCACGTCGGTGGCCAATCTGAACAACAACGGCATCAACCCGTATAGCGGCTGGGCGCCGAATGGCTTCAATGGCCGCTACTACTACGCCAAGGCTGGCTTCAGCTGGTAAAAACCCTCCCCGCACGGCGGCACACAGGGGTCTGACCCCGTACGGGCTCCCCCGCACGGCGGCCCGCCTCAACGCTCAACCCGGTGAGGCTCACACCACCGCCAGCCGGCGCGCTGGCGGTTTGGCTGGCGGCGGGCTTCCCGCCAGCTTGAACACGCTGACCGCCTGCGCCAGCAGGTCCGCCTGGTCGCGCATGCTCTGCGCGGCAGCAGCAGCTTCCTCCACCAGCGCCGCATTCTGCTGCGTCACATCATCAATCGATACAATCGCCTGGTTCACCTGCTCGATCCCCGTGCTTTGCTCACTGCTGGCGGCGCTGATCTGCTGCATGATCTCCGCCACCTGCCGCACCGACTGCACGATGCTCTGCATGGTGCTGCCCGCCTGATCGACCAGCGCCGCGCCGGCATCCACCGTCTCCACCGAACGCCCGATCAACTCCTTGATCTCCTTGGCCGCCGAGGCCGAACGCTGCGCCAGGTTACGCACCTCGGACGCCACCACCGCAAAGCCTCGGCCCTGCTCGCCAGCGCGCGCAGCCTCCACCGCTGCATTCAAAGCGAGAATATTGGTCTGGAACGCAATCCCGTCGATCACGCTGATGATGTCGACGATCTTGCTGGAACTCTCCTTGATCGCTCCCATCGTCGTGACCACCTCGCCCACCACCTTGCCGCCCCTGGTCGCATAGTCGGACGCCGCCACCACCAGCTGCGTGGCCTGGCGCGCGTTCTCCGCATTCTGCGTCACGGTCGAGGTCAGCTCCTCCATCGACGACGCTGTCTCTTCCAGGCTGGACGCCTGCTGCTCGGTGCGCGACGACAAATCCATATTGCCACTGGCAATCTCGTTCGACGCCGTGGCGATGGTGTCCGTGCCCGAACGCACCTGCCCGACCGTGCGCGCCAGCGACGCATTCATGTCGATCAGCGCGCGCAGCAACTGGCCGGTTTCGTCGGTGGTGTGGCACTCCATGCGCATGGTCAGGTCGCCACCGGCCACCGCCTGCGCCATGCCGACAGCGCGATTCAAAGGCTGGGTGATGCTGCGCGTAATCACAAACAGCACCCACGCTGCCAATGCAGCCGCCGCCACCGTCAGCAAAATCATCGTGGTGCGCGAACTGGCGTAGGATTGCTCGGCCACCGCAGCCGTTGCCTCCACCGCCGCCGTCTGATACTTGACCATCTCGGTCAGCGCATTCAGGTAAGCCGTCTGTTCCTTGCGCACCGTGGTCAGCAGATACTTGACGGACTCGTCGCGCCGGCTGGCATCCGGTGACATTTTCAGAAAGGCGCCCTGCACCACTGCGTATTTTTCGCGTGCATCGAGTACGGCTTGCAGCTTGGCGCTTCCCTGGGCATCGTTGTCGTCAGCGATCAGCTTGCCCAGCTTGTCGAGGCGCTCGCCATTTTCCACGCGGCGCTTCTCCACCCGTTCCAGCTCGGCCTTGACCACCGCCGGATCGGTCGACAGCATGGCGTTGCGCATGGCGCGGGCGACGTCGTTCAAACCGCCTATCGTTTCGTAAGCCAGTATGACCTTGGGAACCTTATCGACCGCCAGATCCTTGGTGTTGTCGTTCAGACGACCAAGCTTGGCGATGCCTTCGACGGAAATGCCGATCATGAAGATGATGGCCACGCCCAGACCGGCTGCCAGACGGTAGCCGATTTTCCAATTACCGAAACCCATGACGCGCTCCCCGGTGTTGGTTGCAGGGATTCAGTATATGGTTATTCCGGCATGGAAATTAAAAAAATTGAATGACTGTTTTGCCGCCGCCACAGTCATGTAGCGGCGGCAATATCATCAACAGGATCAGGACAGTTCCCCGCCGTTGAGGGCGGCGTCGATGTCGGCGCGGCTCAGGTCCGGCGCGAATTGCTGGATGAAATGGTAGGCATACGAACGCAGGTAAGCTCCCTTGCGGACTGCCAGTCGCGTGGTGTTCTGCGCAAACAGGTGCGACGCTTCCACCGCGCGCATGCCCTTGTCGCGCCCATGGTCAAACGCCATCGAGGCGACGATGCCGACGCCAAGGCCCAGCGACACATACTGCTTGATGACGTCCGAATCCATCGCGGTCAGCACGATGTCGGGGCGCACGCCGGCCTGCGCGAACGCAGCGTCGATGTGGCCGCGGCCGGTGAAGCCGACGTCATAGGTAATCAGCGGGAACTCGGCCAGGTCTTCCAGCCTGATCGGCGAGCGCGACAGCAGCGGATGGCCGTCCGGCACCACGATCAAATGGCTCCAGCGGTAGCATGGGAAGGACACCAGGTCGGGGAACTGCGACAGGCCCTCGGTAGCGATGCCGATATCGGTCTTGCCGGACAAGATCCACTCGGCGATGTGCTCGGGCGCGCTCTGCTGCAGGGCGATGCGCACATCCGGATACGCGCTGCGGAAGCTCTGCACCACTTTCGGCAGCGCATAGCGCGCCTGCGTGTGGGTGGCTGCCACGCTCAGCGTGCCGCTTTGCTGGCCGGTGTATTCCAGGCTGGCCTGTTGCAGGTTCTCGGCCTCGATCAGCAGGCGGTCGATGATCTTCAGGATGCCCTTGCCCGGCTCGGTCATGCCGGTCAGGCGCTTGCCGTTGCGTTCGAAGATGACCACGCCCAGTTCGTCTTCCAGCTCGCGGATCTGGCGCGACACGCCAGGCTGCGAGGTGAACAGGGCATTTGCCACTTCGGTCAGGTTGTAGCCGCGACGCGCGGCTTCGCGGATGGACCGCAGCTGCTGGAAATTCATATGGATGCTCCTTCGTCAACGAACACGCGCACGCGCTTCGGACGGACTACCAGGGTTTCGCCCTCCTTCAGGCCGAGGCTGCTAAAGCGCTCGTTCGGAATGACGGCTTCGATCAGTTCGGCGTTGTCGCCGCGCTCCAGGTCCAGCTGTGCCAGCGGGCCGATCGCATGCGCGCGGCGCAGCTTGACCACGATGCCTTCGGCGCCCGGTGTGTAGCGGTCCACGTCCAGCTCGTGCGGACGCACATAGGCTGTGCCCTTGCCTGCCGCGCCTGGCTCGGCGGGCACGTTGAAACTGGTATCGCCGGTGGCCAGCACGCCATCCTGCACGCGGCCGTGGAAGACGTTGACGTTGCCGAGGAAGCCGTAGACAAACGGCGAGGCCGGGTGGTTGTACACCTCGTCCGGCGCGCCGATCTGTTCGACGTTACCCTTGTTCATCAGCACCACCTGGTCGGCCACCTCCAATGCTTCTTCCTGGTCATGGGTGACGAAGATCGAGGTGACATGCAACTCATCGTGCAGGCGACGCAACCAGCGGCGCAGTTCCTTGCGCACCTTGGCGTCCAGCGCACCGAACGGCTCGTCCAGCAGCAGCACGCGCGGCTCGACCGCCAGCGCGCGCGCCAGCGCGATACGCTGACGCTGGCCGCCCGACAGTTGCGGTGGATAGCGGTCCGCCAGCCAATCCAGCTGCACCAGTTCCAGCAGGTCTTTCACCTTGCGGCGAATCTGCTCTTCCGACGGACGCTCGCTGCGTGGCTTGACGCGCAAGCCGAAAGCAACGTTCTCGAACACAGTCATGTGCTTGAACAGCGCGTAGTGCTGGAACACAAAGCCTACCTGGCGTTCGCGCACATGGCGGTCCGACGCATCGTTCCCGTCAAGCACCACCTGGCCGGAATCCGGATGTTCCAGCCCGGCGATGCAACGCAGCAGCGTGGTCTTGCCGCAGCCCGACGGGCCCAGCAGCGCGGTCAGTTCGCCTTGCGGAAAATCCAGCGAGACATTATTGAGCGCGACGAAATCGCCGAAACGCTTGTTGATATTTTTAACTTGGATCGTCATGGTATTACTCCGAAGTACGTTTGTCGTCGGCGATGGACTCGTTCAGGCGCCAGGCGATAAAGGATTTCACCACCAGCGTCACCAGGGCCAGCAGCGCCAGCAGCGACGCCACGGCAAAGGCGGCGGCAAAGTTGTATTCGTTGTACAGAATCTCGACTTGCAGCGGCATGGTGTTGGTTTCGCCACGGATGTGGCCGGACACCACCGACACCGCGCCAAACTCGCCCATGGCGCGGGCGTTACACAGGATCACGCCATACAGCAGGCCCCACTTGATGTTGGGCAGCGTCACGCGGCGGAAGGTGTCCCAGCCGGACGCGCCCAGCACGATGGCGGCCTCTTCTTCCTCGCTGCCCTGCGCCTGCATCAGCGGGATCAGTTCGCGCGCCACAAACGGGAAGGTGACGAAGATGGTGGCCAGCACAATGCCCGGCACTGCGAACAGGATCTTGATGTCGTGTTCCATCAGCCACGGACCGAACCAGCCCTGCGCGCCGAACAGCAGCACGTAGATCAGGCCGGAGATCACCGGCGACACCGAGAACGGCAGGTCGATCAAGGTCAGCAGGAAGCTTTTGCCCCAGAATTCAAACTTGGCGATACACCACGATGCCGCCACGCCAAACACCAGGTTCAGCGGCACGGCGATGGCGGCGGTAATCAGCGTCAGCTTGATGGCCGAGATCGCATCTTCTTCGACGATGGCGGTGACGTAGGCGTCCCAGCCTTTTTTCAGCGCCTCGAAGAACACCGCCACCAGCGGTATGAACAGGAACAGCGTCAGGAACAGCAGCGCGATGGCAACCAGCACGCCGCGCACCCAGCGCGGTTCCAGGATATCGGCCTTCGACGGCAGTTCGCCGCGACGGACTTGCGTAACAGGTGTCACAGGAGCTCCACTCATCTTATTTCCCCGACTTTCCGCGCGCCCAGGCTTGCAACAGGTTGATGGCCAACAGCAGAATGAAGGACACCACCAGCATCACCAGCGCAATCGCGGTGGCGCCGGCATAGTCGTACTGCTCCAGCTTGGTAATAATGAACAGCGGCGTGATTTCCGACACCATCGGCATATTGCCGGCGATGAAAATCACCGAGCCGAACTCGCCGGTGGCGCGCGCGAAGGCCAGCGCAAAGCCGGTCATCAGCGACGGCAGGATGGTCGGGAACACCACGCGCGAGAAAGTCTGCCAGGCGTTGGCGCCCAGGCTGGCAGCGGCCTCTTCCAGCTCACGCTCGGCGTCCTCCAGCACCGGCTGCACGGTCCGCACGACAAACGGCAGGCCGATGAAGGTCAGTGCGATCACCACGCCCAGCGGCGTGAACGCCACCTTGATACCGAGGTAGCCTTCGATGAACTGGCCCAGCCAGCCGTTGGCCGAATACAGCGCGGTCAGCGTGATGCCGGCCACGGCGGTCGGCAGCGCGAATGGCAGGTCGACCAGCGCGTCAACGATGCGCTTGCCGGGAAATTCATAGCGCACCAGCACCCAGGCGACGATGCCGCCGAAGATGACGTTGATGAAGGCGCCGATCAGCGAGGCGCCAAACGTCAGCTTATAGGAAGCCATCACGCGTGCCGACGTCACCGTGGTCCAGAACGAATCCCAGGTCAGGGTGAACGTTTTCAGAAATACGGCCGACAGCGGGATCAGTACGATCAGCGTCAGGTAGAAAATGGTGAAGCCCAGCGACAGCCGGAACCCCGGCATAACGCGGAATGGCGCGCCCCGTTTGGCCACTGGCGTGGCGGCTGCGGACGCTGCAAGAACAGCAGACATGGATGCTCCCTTATTACAAAACCTTCTATAAGGGCTGCATGTTCTCATCAATGCTTCATAATACAAACGAAGCATTAGTCATTTGATTAGATGATTCAGCTATATACCAGCTTGACCGCCACAGCAACGAGCGTTACCGCGAGGATAGCGCGCAACAGGCGCTCGGGTACGGCGCGGGCGGCGTAAGCGCCCAGGGTGATGCCGGGCACCGAGCCCACCAGCAAGGTCAGCAGCAGAGTCCAGTCGATCGAGCCCAGCCACCAATGGCCGACGGCAGCAATCGCGGTCAGCGGCACGGCGTAGGCGATGTCGGTGCCGGCAACTTCTGCGGCCGTCAGGCGCGGATAGAGCATCACCAGCACGGTGGCGCCAATCGCGCCAGCGCCGATCGAGGAAATCGTCACCAACACGCCCAGCACAGCACCGGTGAAGACAGTGGCGTTGCGCAGCGCCCCGCCCTGAAGTTGCCGCTCGGGATGGGCTGTGATCCAGGCCAGCATCTTGCGCTTGAATAGCAAGGCCACGACGGTCAGCATCACCGAGCCGGCAATCGTGTAGCGGATGATCTGGCCCATCTGGTGGCTGAGGGTGCCGAAATGGCTGAGCGCCACGCTGGCCAGCAAGGCGGCCGGCAACGCGCCGAGGCACAGGCGGCCAACGATGTCCCAGTGGACCGTGCCGCGCAAACGATGGGTGAAGGTGCCGACGCCCTTGGTCAGCGAGGCAAATGCCAGGTCGGTGCCAACGGCCACGGCGGGCGTGACGCCAAACATCAAGGTCAGTAGCGGCGTCATCAGCGAGCCGCCGCCGACGCCGGTCATGCCGACCAGCAGGCCAACCGCGAATCCTGACGCAACAAACTGCACATCCATAAAGTTTCCCTAAAGTAGGAGGCCCGAAGGTTACCTATTCCAGGGAAAGATCCAAACAACGGAAAACTTATAAGCTTATTTGTTCGGTTGCGGGGTGACGCGCAGATATGGACGCTCGGCGGTAAAGCCTTTCGGATATTTCTGCTTCAGCACTTCCGGGTCTTGCACGGTCAGCGGGATGATGACGTCATCGCCGTCTTTCCAGTTGCCTGGCGTGGCTACCGTGTAGCCGTCGGTCAGTTGCAGTGCATCGATGACGCGCAGCACTTCGTCGAAGTTGCGGCCGGTGCTCATCGGATAGGTGATGGTCAGACGCACTTTCTTGTTCGGATCAATGACGAACAGCGAACGCACGGTGGCGGTGGCCGACGCTTCCGGGTGGATCATGTCGTACAAGGTCGATACCTTGCGGTCGGCATCGGCAACGATCGGGAAACCCACCACGGTCTTCTGTGTTTCCTCGATATCCTTGATCCAGTTCTTGTGCGATTCAGCCGGGTCGACCGACAGCGCAATCGCTTTCACATTGCGCTTGTCAAATTCCGGTTTCAGCTTGGCGGTCAGGCCCAACTCGGTGGTGCAGACCGGCGTAAAGTCGGCCGGGTGCGAGAACAGCACCACCCACGAATTGCCAGCCCATTCATGGAACTTCAGTGGGCCGATGGAAGAGTCTTGTTCGAAATCGGGCGCGGTATCGCCCAGACGGATGGTCATGGTAGGGTCTCCAGGGTAGAAAAGGTCGCGCCATTGTGCGCTTGCTCTGCCAGAAAATACAAGGTTTCCAGCCCTTCGGGCCAGTCGCCCAGGCCGGACTCCGCATTGATGTGACCGAGCGGCCCGCCGTTGATGAACTGGCTTTGCCAGCGGCGTGCCCACAGCTCGGCGCGCGGCGCCGCCATCCACGGATCGTTGGTGCTGCCGACCATGATCGACGGCACCGGCAACGCTTGCTGCGGCAGCAGCGAGGCCACGTTGAACTTGTCCGGATCGGCGGGCGCCACTAGCAGCACGCCCACCACGTTTTCCGGATCGCGCGCCACGCTGTGCACGGTGGCCAGCGCGCCGAAGCTGTGGCCGACGATCAGCGTGGGACGCGGATCGCGCTGGCGCAACTGGTCCACCCTGGCCGACCAGCGCGGCAGGTCCGGGGCTTCCCAATCATCCTGTTGCACCCGCTCGAAAGCGGGGAACAGGCGTTGCCAGCGGCTTTGCCAGTGATCCGGTCCGCTGTTATGCAGACCAGGCGCAATCAGCACGCGAAACTGTTCAAAGGCGCTGGTCATGAGTTGCTTCCTTGCTTACTTGTACTTACTTGCTAGGCTGGTAGATCTGGTCGAACAGGCCACCGTCGGCAAAGTGGGCCTTCTGCGCCTTGGTCCAGCCGCCGGCCACTTCCGCGATGGTGAACAGTTTCACGTTCGGGAATTGCGACGCGTATTTCTTGGCTGCTTTCTCGGTGGCTGGACGGTAGTAGTTCTTGGCGATGATGTCCTGCGCTTCGTCGGTGTACAGGAAGTTCAGGTAAGCCTCGGCCACCTTGCGGGTGCCGCGCTTGTCGACCACTTTGTCGACCACAGCCACTGGCGGTTCGGCCAGGATCGATACCGACGGCGCGACGATGTCGAACTTGGTCGGGCCCAGTTCCTTGATCGCCAGCAGCGCTTCGTTTTCCCAGGCGATCAGCACGTCACCAATGCCGCGTTCGACGAAGGTGGTGGTGGCGCCGCGCGCGCCGGAATCCAGCACCGGCACGTTCTTGTACAGCTTGGTCAGGTATTCCTTGGCGGTGGCTTCGCTGCCGCCTGGCTGGCGCAGCGCGTAGCCGTAGGCGGCGAGGTGGTTCCAGCGGGCGCCGCCGGAGGTTTTCGGATTCGGGGTGATCACCGACACGCCTGGCTTGACCAGGTCAGCCCAGTCCTTGATGCCCTTGGGATTGCCCTTGCGCACCAGGAACACGATGGTCGAAGTGTATGGGGTGCTGTTATGCGGCAGCTTCTTCTGCCATTCAGGCGTCAGCAGCTTGTGTTCGGCGATGGCGTCGATGTCGTAGGCCAGCGCCAGCGAAACGACGTCGGCTTCCAGGCCGTCGATCACAGCGCGGCCTTGTTTGCCCGAACCGCCGTGCGACTGCTTGATCTTGACGTTGTCGCCGGTTTTGGCTTTCCACTCTTTGGCGAATGCGGTGTTGACGTCCTGATACAGCTCGCGGGTCGGGTCGTACGACACGTTCAGCAGCGAAATGTCCGCAGCCAGGGCTGGGGCGATGGCGGTAACAGCGAGAACGGCAGCAGCAATAATTTTTTTGGACAGCATTTGATTCCCCTAGTAGTGAAGGTCTCCAGATTAATGCTGTCCTTTATAAATGAGAACTAAGCTTTTATCAGTTCTATATACCGGAAAATCATATGAACCTGTTATACAGCACCACCGCCCAGGTGGCGATCGCCAGCAAACAGGTCAGCAACACCGCCGCGCTGCCGAAATCCTTGGCGTTCTTCGATAAAGGATGGCGTTCCAGCGACACCCGGTCCACCACCGCCTCGATCGAGGAGTTAATCAGTTCGACGATCAGTATCAGCAGCAACACGCCGATCAGCACCAGCTTTTCAAACGCCGACACCTTCAGCAGCAGCGCGATGACCACGCCCACCGCGAACACGCTGACCTCCTGGCGGAAGGCGTGTTCATTCTGCCACGCCGCGCGGAAACCATCTAATGAGTAGCGAAACGCCGTGTAAATCCGCTTGAGGCCGCTCTTGCTCTTGAATTCGCTGACAGGTTGTTCCATGGTAGCTGTGGTAATCGTCAATAGCATATTATGCATGGAATTCCGCTTTTTTCCACATTATGGTATAAATCAATTATCGAATTCCGCATTGCACCAACCACATCATGAAAATCGAAACCGTTCCCGAGCAAAAGACCACTATCCAGGTGATCGAGCGCATGGTGGCGCTGCTCGATGCCCTGGCCAAGTATCCCGATCCCGTCAGCCTCAAGGAATTGTCCAAGGTCTCGGGGCTACACCCGTCCACCGCCCACCGGATTCTGAACGACATGGTGGTCACCCGCTTTGTCGACCGGGTCGAGCCCGGCACCTACCGGCTCGGCATGCGGCTGCTGGAACTGGGCAATGTGGTCAAGAGCCGGCTGTCGGTGCGGGAAGCGGCGCTGGACTTTATGCGTGCACTGCACAAAAAAACCCAGCAAACCATCAACCTGTCGGTTCGCCAGGGGGACGAGATCGTCTACATCGACCGGGCTTTCTCGGAACGTTCGGGCATGCAGGTGGTGCGCGCCATCGGCGGCCGCGGCCCGCTGCACCTGACCTCGACCGGCAAGCTGTTCCTGTCGGTGGACGAGCCGAAAGCCATCCGCGCGTATGCCACGCGCACCGGCCTCGCCGGGCACAACAAGAACTCGATTACTGATCTGGGCAAGCTGGAACGCGAGCTGAGCCTGGTGAAGTCGCGCGGCTACTCGCGGGATAATGAAGAGCTGGAACTAGGCGTGCGCTGCATGGCTGCCGGCATCTATGACGATGGCGGCAAGCTGATTGCCGGGCTGTCGATCTCGGCGCCGGCCGACCGTCTGCAGGAAGAGTGGCTGGAAGACCTGGTGCTGACTGCGCGCCAGATCTCCGTCACCCTCGGTTACATCCCGGTCGAATAAGGCGCGCTGGTCACGCCGCCGCCCACCAGGCTGGCCGGGCGCAGCGCTTCCAGCCATTTGCGCATGCGGCCGGCGTCGGCCGTCCGCGATTGCTTGCCCTTGGAATCCAGGAACACCATGATCACCGAGCGGCCTTCGATCACCGCCTGCATCAGCAGGCAGCGTCCCGCCTCATTGATAAAGCCGGTTTTCTGCAAGCCGATCGCCCAGTCCGGGCTGGCCACCAGGTGGTTGGTGGTGCCAAACTGCATCGGACGGCCATTGCTGGTTTCCACGATGGCTTTCGGATCGGTGGAGAACTGGCGCAGCATCGGCTGCTGATACGCCGCCATCGCCAGCTTGGCCAGGTCGCGCGCGCTGGCCACATTCATTTTCGACAGGCCGTTGGAATCGACGTAGTGGGTGTCGCTCATGCCCAGCTCGCGCGCCTTGGCATTCATCGCTTCCACAAAGGCTGGCCTGCCGCCTGGATAGTTGCGGCCCAGCGCCGAAGCGGCGCGGTTTTCCGAACTCATCAGCGCGATGTGCAGCATGCTGGCGCGGCTCATCTGCGTGCCGACCTTCAGGCGCGAGCTGCTGAATTTTTCGCGGTCGACGTCCTCATCGGTGACGGTCAGGATTTCGTCCATGTCCTGCTTGGCTTCCACCACGATCAGGCCGGTCATCATCTTGGTGATGGAGGCGATCGGCAGGGCGACATTGGAATTCTTCTCGAACAGCACTTCCGAGTTGGCCTGATCCAGCACCAGCGCCACGTTGGAGGCCAGCGACAGCGGATCATTGGTTTTGTTCAGGCCGGCGAGATCGCCCATGGTCGGTGCCGCTGGCGCGGCAGCCAGCACACGCTGGTACACCACCTTGCGCTTGCCGTTGACCTTGATCACACGCTTGACCACACGGTCGCTGGCGTCTGCGGCGGCAACGCGCACCGGTTGGCGCTTCTTCAGCACCAGTTTTTTGGGCGCGGCGCCGCTTTTGTCAGTTGCCGGTGCAGCAATCGCTGCAGAGGCAAACATCAGCGAAATCAGCGCGCTTAATGCGATTTTAACCATTCGTATCCCCAAAAAAGTTCACCAAACCGGTTGCAGTGTAGCAAAACGCTGAGCCAGCGCAAGCAAATTTAACACTCGCAGCATCAATGGTTGTGTCCGCGCAATATAGGAAAAAACAAGGTAGTCCTAATCGACAAATTTAACAAATTCTTCGAGCGCCATGCGCTCAGTGACAAGAGAGTTTTCGATCTTGCTCAAATCTGCAACACCGAGCGCCATGCCGCACACCACGGTTTCGCTGTCCGGCAGCGCCAACTGGGCGGCGATGATGCGGTGATATTGGGTAAAAGCTGCTTGTGGACAGGTATCCAGGCCGCGTCCACGCGCGGCCACCATGATGTTCTGCAGGAACATGCCGTAGTCCAGCCACGAGCCCTGCTCCATGATACGGTCGATGGTGAAAATCAGGCCGACTGGTGCGCCGAAGAAATCGTAGTTCTTGCCGTGCTGCGCGGCCATGCCAGCCTTGTTGTCGCGCGTCAGCCCGAGCAGCGCGTATAAATCCCAGCCCACCTTGCGGCGGCGGTCGATATACGGCGACACCCATTCCTGCGGATAGTAGGCGTATTCTTCCTGGTGCTGCTGCGCCTGCCCTGGATCGTTATGTGCGGCCAGAATCGCCGATGTCAACTGCTGCTTTCTTTCGCCTTGCAGCACATAGACTTTCCACGGCTGCGTATTGGTGCCGGACGGCGCCCTGCCGGCCACCTGCAAAATCTGCTCGATGTCTTCGCGCGCCACCGGCGTCGGCAAATACGCGCGGATCGAGCGGCGCGTCGTTATGGCGGCGTCAACAGCCTGCTGTTCGGCAGTAGAAATCATGCGTTCTTGCTCACTTTGGTTTCCTGACCACGAATATCACACCGGTCACCGCCAGCGCCATGCCAGCCATGCCGAGGGCGTTGAAAGCTTCGCCAAACATCAACCAGGCCATGATAGCGGTAGTCGGCGGCGTCAGATACAGCAAACTGGTGACCTGGGTGGCGTCATTTCTGCGGATCAAGGCAAACAACAGGAAAATCGCGCAGATCGACACGCCAAAAATCGACCACAGCAAGGCACCAATAAAGCGCGGCGTCCAATGCACTGCAGCAAAATCCGGGCCAAGTCCTTCGAAGATCATGGCGAGTGGCAGCACCAGCACCGCCGATGCGGCAAACTGGATCACCGTGCCCACGCGCAGGTCAAACTGCGGACAATGGTGCTTCTGGTACAGCGTGCCGGAGGTGATGCAGACCAGCGCCATGCCACACAGCAGAATCGCCGGCGTGGACAGGCCGACCAGCTGGATCTTGGCCGCCACCACCAGCGCCACGCCACCGATGCCAAACAGCAAGCCCAGCCATTGGCGTGGCAGCACTTTTTCACCGATTAACGGCGCAGCAAAAGCGGTCAGAATCGGCTGCATGCCCACAATCAGTGCGGACAAGCCAGCCGGCATGCCCTGTTTGATGGCGCACCAGACACCAATCAGATAGCCGGCCTGAACCAGCAAACCGGCCACCGCGATGTGGCCGATCTTGCCCATGTCCGGCCAAGGGGCTCTCAGTAACAGGACCGCCGGCACCAGCACTGCCAGCACACCAAGGAACCGTATCAGGATAAACGTCAGCGGCGGCGCATAGGGCAGGCCGAATTTGGCTACGATGAAGCCGCTGCTCCATAACAGCACGAAAAACATTGGTATCGGCGACAGAAAGCTGGCGTGCCGCGCGGATGGCGCTGCTGGGGAGGTGTCGGGCATGGAATGACTTGTGAACTAATGGGTCAGATCGAGTCTAACACGTCAGACAACTTCCCATGGAGAACTACCCCATGCACCTAAATGAGGATTCTTTGATGCAACGCACAAAAAAGCGCTTGACTTAATTTTTGAAGGCCGTAAAATTTGGTTTGTTGCGTTGCACAATATGTTGTTCGGTCTGAAACGTAGTTTGCCTGTTTCTCACCGACGGTAGAAACACGAGCAGTAATTCAATCAACGACTATTATTTCTGGAGATCTACATGTTTTCGATTCCTGAGCAATTTTCCAATGCGACCAAAGCTAATTTCGAAGCTCAATTCGCTATTTTCTCGGCCCTGACCAATAAAGCGTTTGAAGGCGTTGAGAAGTTTGTCGACCTGAACCTGACCGCTGCCAAGGCATCGCTGGAAGAAACGTCGGCCACCACCAAGCAATTGCTGTCGGCTAAAGACCCGCAAGAATTCTTCTCGCTGGCAACCGCGCAAGCACAACCAAGCGCTGAAAAAACCATCGCTTATGGCCGTCACCTGGCAACCATCGCCACCAGCACCGGCGCGGAATTCAGCAAAGCCGCTGAAACCCAAATCGCAGAAACCAACCGCAAGGTTATTTCGCTGGTCGATGAAGTCAGCAAAAACGCACCTGCCGGCACCGAAAATGCTGTTGCCCTGTTTAAATCGGCAATCGGCAATGCCACCGCTGGCTACGAGCAATTCACCAAGACCGCTAAACAAGCTGCTGAATCGTTTGAAACCAACGTCAGCGCCGCAGTAAATCAATTCAACGCTGCCGCTGCAAAAGCTGCTCCAGCCAAAAAATAAACAAGGATTATTCGGCACGGTAGGTGCCGAGTTATTCCATAAAAGCCTCGGTTAATCCGAGGTTTTTTTTATTCCAAAATACAAACCCGGTGTCAGGTCTGACTTTGGTACATGAGTCTGTGTGCGATTGTCAGACCTGACACCGGGTTTCTGCTAGAAAACGGCTTGAACAAGCTAATTTTTAGCATGTGTGGCGCAATAAAAAAGCCGCACAGCTTGCGCTGGCGGCTCTTGTGGGGGGGCGCGAAGGTTTATTCGCCCAGGTAGGCGGCCTTGACGCGCGGGTCGTCCAGCATGTCGCTGGCAGCGCCGGTCATGGTGATGCTGCCGGAGTCCATTACATAACCGCGATGCGCGGCTTGTAAAGCCAGTTTCGCATTCTGCTCCACCAGCAGAATGGTAATGCCCTCTTTCGAGACATTCCGGATAACCTCGAAAATCTTTTCCACCATAATCGGCGATAAACCCATCGACGGCTCATCCAGTAATAACAGTTTTGGATGTGACATTAATGCGCGTGCCATGGCCAGCATTTGCTGTTCACCGCCAGATAAAGTACCGGCCAATTGCTGCGCCCGTTCTTTTAAACGCGGGAATACATCAAACCACTTGGCAATATCTGATTCAATACCGGCTTTATCATTACGCGTATATGCGCCCATCATCAGATTCTCGTGAATCGACATACGGGTAAATACGCCACGCCCCTCCGGCACCATCGCCAGTTTCTTTTCAACCAGATGAAAAGATTTGGAACCTTTCAGGGATTCGCCCTGATAAGTAATCGTCCCTTCAACTTTACATGGCGGCAAAGTGCCGGTAATCGCTTTCAGCGTGGTGGTTTTACCAGCACCGTTGGCGCCAATCAAGGCGATTAACTCGCCCTGATTCACTTCGAGATCAATACCCTTGACGGCTTTAATGCCGCCATACGCGACTTTCAGTCCCGATACTTTTAGAACATTGCCGCTCATTAATGCGATCCTCCCAGGTAGGCGTCAATCACCGCCTGATTACTTTGTATTTCCGCCGGCAGGCCTTCGGCGATCGGTTTGCCGTATTCCAGCACCATCATCCGGTCGCACAAGCTCATCATCATCTTGACATCGTGTTCAATTAACAACACCGTCCTGCCCTGCTGTTTGATCTTGATCAACAGTTCGCGCAGTGCCAGTTTCTCGGTGGCGTTCATGCCAGCTGCCGGTTCGTCCAGCGCCAGCAACTGCGGATCGGTCGCCAGCGCACGGGCGATTTCCAGCCGGCGCTGGTCGCCGTAGGACAGGAATTTGGACGTGCGGTTGGCAAACTGGCCGATGCCGACGAAATCCAGCAACTCCTGCGCACGCTGGCGGATCGACGCCTCTTCCTCGCGCGCCGCCTTGTGACGGAAGATGGCGCCAAACACGCCCTGCTTCGAGCGCACGTGACGGCCCACCATGACATTTTCCAGCGCCGTCATCTCGCCAAACAGGCGGATGTTCTGGAACGTCCGGGCGATGCCCGCCTTGGCCACTTCATGCGGCGCCGACGGCGAATACGGCTTGCCGGCCAGCTCAAATGTGCCGGTGTCCGGCTGGTACAAGCCGGTGATCACATTGAAGAACGTCGTCTTGCCGGCGCCATTCGGGCCGATCAGGCCGTAAATCTGGCCTTGCATGATCTTGATGCCAACATCGGTCAGCGCCTGCAAGCCACCGAAACGCTTATTGACGCCGGCGATGTGGAGAATTACCTGTTCAGTCATTATTGCCTCTTCGTCAAGCCGCCATCACGCCGGTCGATTGATTCTTGCTGTCGGAATCGCCATCCGGACGATCTTCATGCTTGGGCGCGGGCCACAGGCCGGCCGGGCGATTCAGCATGATCAGCACCATCGCCAGGCCGTACAACAGCTGACGCAGCACTTCCGCTTCGATCAGCACGTGGCCGAACAGTTTCTCTTGCAGCGGCTCGACCACGTGGCGCAGCACCTCCGGCAAGGCCGCCAGCAGCGCGCCGCCCATGATCACGCCAGGGATGTGGCCGATACCGCCCAGCACCACCATCGCCAGCACGGCAATCGATTCGGTCAGCGAGAACGATTCCGGCGACACAAAACCCTGGAACGAACCGAACATCGCGCCAGCCACGCCGCCAAACGAGGCGCCCATCGAGAACGCCAGCAGCTTGACGTTGCGGGTGTTGATGCCCATCGCCTTGGCAGCAATCTCATCCTCGCGGATCGCCACCCAGGCACGCCCCAGGCGCGAGTGTTGCAGGCGCGAAGTAATGAATACCACCGCCACGCACAGGAACAGGAACAGGAAGTAATAGGCGTTCACCGACGGCATGCCGTAATCACCGATAAACACGGTTGCGCGCGATCCCGCCTCACCTGACAGGTTGACGCCGAATACCCTGATCGGATCGATCATATTGATACCCTGCGGGCCGTTGGTGAAGTTGATCGGCTCGTTCAGGTTGTTCATGAAGATGCGGATGATCTCGCCGAAGCCCAGCGTCACGATGGCCAGATAGTCGCCGCGCAGCTTCAGCGTCGGCGCGCCCAGCACCGCGCCGCACAGCGCCGCCACTGCGGCCGCCAGCGGCACAATCACCCATACCGACAGGTGGATGCCGTTTTGCTGGATTTCCGGGCCGAGAATGGCGATCAGCGTCTCGCCCAGCGCCGGATACTGGTAAATCACCGATTCCAGCAAGGCTGCAAACTGCGGCGAAGCCAGCAGGCCGGCCAGGTAGGCGCCCACCGCGTAGAAGGCGATATAGCCCAGGTCCAGCAGGCCGGCAAAACCGACCACGATGTTCAGGCCCAGTGCCAGCATGATGTACAGCAGCGCCATGTCGGCGATGCGCACCCACGAGTTGCCGTAGTTCTGCGCGAAGAACGGGAACGCCAGCAGCAGTACGGTCAACAAGGCCATGCTGACATACGCCTGGCGCGGATTGCGTTT
>Ga0308157_10002247_pt1 | contig 32805 bp, 27 predicted proteins | sample PhyBR1_FD_201035 | JGI IMG/M metagenome (GOLD analysis project Ga0308157, IMG submission 201035) | Phyllosphere microbial communities from UC Gill Tract Community Farm, Albany, California, United States - DLSLB.R1 | ecosystem: Host-associated > Plants > Phyllosphere > Unclassified | place: USA...
CCGGCGAACTGCAACAGGCTAATGAGAAACTGATATGGAAGGATCGCCAGAAGGATGAGTTCCTCGATACGGTAACACACGAACTACGGACACCGATTACAGCCATTAAGGCAGCAGGGGAGATATTGTATGAGGATGAGGATATGCCGGAAGAGATGCGCAAGCAATTTCTCCAGAATATTATGTCGGAGTCAGACAGGCTTAGCAGGCTTATCGACAAGATACTTGATCTCGAGAAATTCGAAACCGGTAAGCAGAAAATTAACGCTGCTTCCCACAACCTTGAAGAAACTTTTGAAAAAGCGCTGGAACCCCTGATGCAGCTTATCCGGAATAAAGGAATAACGGTGCGTTTCTCCAAAAAAGGCGACCTGGCGGCAAGTTATGATGAAGACCGTATTATACAGGTTATCAATAACCTTATCTCCAATGCGATTAAGTTCTGCCCGGGCGAAAATGGCATTATTTCCATTGTAGCGCAAGGCCTGCCGAGAGAAATAAAGACAACGATAAGGGATAACGGAAAAGGTATTGCCCCGGCCGACCTGGAGACCATATTTGATAAATTTTACCAGTCGGATAACCAAAATATCAAGAAGCCTGTAGGCAGTGGGCTAGGCCTGGCTATAAGCCGTCAGATAATTGAGCATCACGGCGGAAAAATATGGGCAGGGAATGCTGATGATAATGGCGCTTGCCTTATCTTTATCCTGCCGAAAAGCCAAGAAAACCATGAAGAAAATACTGATCGTAGACGATGAACCAAACATCGTAATGTCGTTGGAGTACATCTTTAAGAAAAACAATTACCAGGTATTTATTGCCCGTGACGGACAGGAAGCGCTTGACTTGCTGAAACATGAACTGCCACACCTTATTATCCTGGATGTTATGATGCCTATGGTAGATGGTTACGCTACACTGGAGCAGATAAAGCAGGACGAAAGGCTCAACGATTGCCGGGTTATTTTCCTTTCGGCGAAGAACAAGGAAAGCGATATCGAGAGAGGATTGCAACTCGGCGCAGACCGCTACATGACCAAGCCCTTCTCTGTAAAGAAACTTGTTGATGAGGTGAATGGCCTGTTGAGAGGGAGTGTATAGCAATTTAGCATAAATATATATCTGTAAACAAAACAGTATTAGTATATTTACAAATATTTAACAAAAACAACTACGAAAGGACATGAGTTATTATCAGGTAAAAAGCTTAGAGCAATACTTTAAGCATTACAATAAATCGATACGCGAGCCCCGCAAGTTTTGGGACAGGATAGCCGACGAAAATTTTACGTGGTACCAGAAATGGGATAAGGTGGTGGAATTTGACATGCAGGAGGCCGATGTAAAATGGTTCGTTAATGCAAAAGTGAATATAACCAAGAACTGTATCGACAGGCATCTTGCCAAAAGAGGCGAGAAGACCGCTATAATTTTTGAGCCGAACGACCCGAAAGAAGAAGCACAGCATATTACCTATAATGAATTGTACGACCGTGTTGCCAAACTGGCCAACGTATTAAGGGACCAGGGTATAAAAAAAGGCGACAGGGTATGTATTTATCTCCCGATGATACCCGAGCTGGCAATCTCAGTGCTTGCCTGTGCCAGGATAGGTGCGGTGCATTCGGTGGTATTTGCCGGATTTTCCGCTTCTGCTGTAGCAACAAGGATCATCGATTCGCAATGTAAAATGGTGATCACTTCCGACGGTGGCTATCGTGGCAATAAAACCATCGACCTGAAGGGTATCGTAGACGAGGCCCTGGAAAAATGCCTTTCGGTAAAACAGGTGCTGGTTGTAAAGCGCACTGGTACCAAAGTCAACATGCAGGAAGGGCGTGACCAATGGCTGCAGCCCTTGCTGGACGATGCCGTGCCGAACAATGTGGCAGAGATTATGGATGCTGAAGATCCGCTTTTCATCCTGTATACATCAGGTTCTACAGGAAAGCCTAAAGGAATGCTCCACACTACCGCGGGCTATATGGTCTATTCGGCCTATACGTTTAAAAATATCTTTGCCTATGAGGAAAATGACGTATTTTGGTGTACGGCGGATATCGGATGGATCACGGGACACTCTTACATCGTATACGGTCCGCTTCTAAATGGAGCGACAACCATTATTTTTGAAGGCATCCCATCATACCCTGACTTTGGCAGGTTCTGGGAAGTGATCGACAAGCATAAAGTAACGCAGTTCTATACCGCGCCTACGGCTATTCGTTCGCTGGCAAAAGAGAACTGGGAGTGGGTGAACAAGCACGATCTTTCGTCGCTTAAAATAATCGGTTCCGTAGGGGAACCTATCAACGAAGAGGCATGGCACTGGTATAACGACCACGTGGGTAAGAAGAAGTCGCCTATAGTAGACACCTGGTGGCAAACGGAAACAGGGGGTATAATGCTTTCGCCGATACCTTTTGTAACCCCGACAAAGCCAACATACGCCACATTGCCATTGCCGGGCGTACAGCCTGTGCTGATGGATGAAAGACGCAATGAGATAGAAGAGAACCAGGTGGTAGGCAGCCTGTGCATCAAGTTCCCGTGGCCGGGTATGGCCCGTACTATTTGGGGTGACCATCAGCGCTTTAAAGAAACGTATTTCTCTACTTTCCCGGGTAAATATTTTACCGGAGACGGCGCGCTTCGCGATGAGGTAGGCTATTACCGTATCACGGGCAGGGTAGATGATGTAGTAATCGTTTCGGGCCACAACCTTGGTACCGCGCCAATAGAAGATGCTATAAACGAGCACCCGGCGGTTGCGGAATCGGCTATTGTAGGTTTCCCTCACGATGTAAAAGGCAATGCACTGTATGGCTTTATTACATTAAAAGAAACAGGCGAAGGCCGCGACAGGGATAACCTGACCCGTGAAATCAACGAGCATATCTCGAGCCACATTGGGCCGATTGCCAAGCTGGATAAAATACAGTTTGTATCAGGGCTTCCAAAAACACGTTCGGGCAAGATCATGCGCCGCATCCTGCGTAAGATCGCGGAAGGGGATTTCTCTAATTTTGGCGATACTTCTACACTGCTTAATCCTGAGATCGTGGATGAGATTAAAGATGCAAGGATTGAGTAAAATATAAGATTACTGACATAATCTGTATAGTCCGGTTAAAATGTTTATCATTCTGACCGGATTTTTATTTCTATTATGCCATAAAACAATATCGCCCGGACGTAGCCGGGCGATATTTATAGAAGGAAGTTTTTAATCAGTCATGCTTTCTTTTCATTGCCCAATAGAAGAAATTGGGGAATACAAGCAGCGTAAATACTGTTGCGGTAACCAGCCCCCCAATGATCGAAATAGCAAGTGGCTTTTGTGATTCTGAACCGATACCTGTCGATAGTGCCGCCGGCATAAGCCCGATCGCGGCCATGAGCGCCGTCATTACCACAGGTCGTGTACGGGTTTTTACCCCTTCCATTATAGAAGTGACAAGGTCCATTTTCTTCCGCAGGTTGGAATGGAACTCCGATACCAGTATCACACCGTTTTGAATACAGATACCCAGTAGTGCGATAAAGCCAACCCCTGCCGATATACCAAAATTGGTGCCCGTTATGTGCAGTGCCAGTATACCGCCGATAATCGCAAACGGCACATTGGCGAGTACCAACAGGGAATCTTTTATATTGCTGAACATTATGAAAAGCAGTACAAAGATCAGTATGAGGGAGATAGGTACTACCTGTGTGAGCTTCTCACTTGCCCTGATCTGGTTTTCATACTCGCCTGTCCATCCAACGGTATAGCCGTCCGGAAGGCTTATTTTGCCTACTTTTTCCTGTGCTTCTGCTATTGTTCCGCCAAGGTCACGATCCCGAACGGAGAATTTCACGCCGATAAAACGTTTGGCATTGTCGCGGTATACAAACGACGGACCCGTTTCGGTAACAATGGTAGCAATCTCCTTTAGAGGCACTTTATTGCCGCGAAGGGTAGGTACCATAAGGTTCATGATGTCTTGTTCATCCTTACGGTATTCTTTAAGATAGCGCACCCGGATGTCAAATTTTTTCTCACCTTCATATTTTTCCGTGGCTGTTTTCCCTCCAATAGCCATTTCTATAATACTTTGGGCATCGCTCTTCTGCACGCCATATACGGCCATTTTCTGTTCATTGAACTTTACGGTCATTGCCGGCTGGCCAAGATTACGCAGTACACCCACATCCTTTACGCCATCGATATGCTCAATTTTTTCCATGACCTGGTTAGCGATCTTATCAAGTGTTTTAAGGTCGTCACCATAGATCTTTACAGCGTTGCTGGCCTTAAAACCGGCTACGGCCTCGGCTACGTTGTCTATAACAGGCTGAGAATAGTTCCATGTAATCCCTTGGTAAACAGATAGTTTTTTGTTCATCTGCTCTACCAGTTCGTCGATCGTTATTTTCTGTTTCCATTCGTCTTTTGGCTTAAGATCCACCTGGAATTGCAGGAACCCAAAGCCATTCGGGTCGGTACCGTCATTACTTCGCCCGGTTTGCGAAAGCACATCGTCCACTTCATCGAATGATTTCAGTTCTTTACGTATAATTGCCGCCATTTCTACACTTTCCGACAGCGAATTACTTATTGGCAGCTCTGCGGTGACCCAAAGCGCACCTTCATTTAGCGGCGGAAGAAATTCCGTACCGAGATAACGGGTGGAGAAAAGTGTCAGGGCCAATGCGCCCATAGAAATGATGAACGATGCTTTTTTGTACCTAAAGCTGAAATTGAAGCCTTTTTTAACGATGCGGTTAAAGAACTCTACAAACGGGTTGTGTTTTTCCCTTACGTTTTTATTCAGCAGTACCGAACACAAAACCGGTACCAGTGTAAGGGTAAAAATGAGCGCGCCCAGCAGGGCAAAACCAAGCGTCCATGCCAGTGGTGAAAACATTTTTCCTTCTACTTTCTCGAAAGAGAAGATTGGCAGCAATGCCGAAATAATAATCAGCTTACTGAAAAAGATAGCCAGTCCGAGCTTCGAACCTGTTTTACGGATAAGCCCCATTTTTGCAAGTCGGTTAAAGCGTTCGGTACCAATCTTGTGCCGGAGCTGATCGAGCGCCACAAAGAGCCCTTCGACCATTACCACCGCGCCATCTATAATAATACCAAAGTCTATCGCGCCAAGCGAAAGCAGGTTAGCGCTCATGCCTTTAAGCCTAAGGCAGAGGAAAGCAAACAGCAGCGACAGCGGAATAACTATTGCCACAATAACCGTTGTACGCCAGTCGGCCATAAAGAGCAACACGATAAGGGTTACCAGTATAATGCCCTCCACAAGGTTGTGCATTACGGTTTTGGTACAGAAATCCATAAGGTTTTCACGGTCGTAGAACGTAACCATCTTCACATCTTTTGGCAGTACATTTTCCTGTACGTAGGCAATTTTTTCCTTTAGGGCCTTAAGCACTATAGACGGATTTTCGCCCTTTCGCATAATCACGATACCTTCTACAACATCATCTTTATCGTTAAGGCCAGCCTGTCCCACACGCGGTACATTGCTTTCTTCTACTGTGGCAATATCTTTTATGAGTATTGGGTTGCCATTGTATTGCGCCACGATGGTGTTCTCTATATCATTTATGTTATCCAGAAGCCCGACACCACGCACTACATACGCCTGCCCGTTTTTCTCGATCACATCGCCTCCCACATTCAGGTTGGCCTTACTTACAGCCTCGAAAACTTCGGGAGATGAGAGTTCGTATTTTTGCAGCAGGGTAGGATCAACTTCTACCTCATAGGTCTTTTCGCGCCCACCGAATACGGCTACATCGGCAATACCCGGTACGCCCCTAAGCTGGCGGTCAATAACCCAGTTTTGCAGCGTGAGCAACTCCCGTGTATCCTTTTCAGTGCTTTCCAGCGTATACCGGAAAATCTCGCCTGTTGGCCCGTATGGCGGCTGTACCTCAGGATCTATCCCCTCCGGCAGTTCTACAGTCATCAGTAAATTGTTCACCTGCTGCCGGGCAAAGAAATCTTCCACATCATCATCAAAAATGATCTTGATAACCGAAAGCCCAAACATGGTTATACTCCGCACATTCGACTTCTTCTGAAGTGAGTTCATCGCGATTTCCACAGGCGAGGTAACAAAACGTTCCACCTCTTCAGCACTACGGCCCGGCCACTGCGTTACAATAACGATCTGTGTATTGGTTACATCCGGAAAGGCCTCTACCGGTATATTTTTATAACTGATCGCACCTGCCACAATAACCAGCCCTACCCAAAAAAAGGTAAACATTTTGTTCCGTAGGGAAAACCCTATTATGTTCTTTATAAACTTTATCATGAAATATCAGTTAGTCGTTAATAGCGTCATATATGAGCAGGTTTCCTTTCACAATCACTTTCTCACCCTCTTTCAGGCCTGAAGAAATATATGTTTTGTCATCCAGTGCTTTAAAAATGCTCACTTCCCGGGTTTCAATATTGTCTTTTGCATTAAAGACCATGACATAATTCCGGTTGTTGTCAAAAACCACCGAAGCACTCGGAACTGTAACATATTTTTTATCATCAGGAAAGCGAATCTTTACAGTAGCATTCATTTCAGGCTTAAGCGCGACATCTGCATTAGGTATTTTGATAAGCGCCTTTGCGGCACGGGTTTCCGGGTCAATAACATTAAAGATTTTGTCGATCTTTCCTTTTATTTTACGATCTGGGTACGCTATGGTATGTATGGTTGCGTCCTGTCCGGTTTTAATCCTGTCCAGGTCGCTTTCGTTCACGTTTGCCAATACCCACACATTGTCGAGTTTTGCAACGGTAAACACAGCTTCGTCCCGGTTGGGGCTGAGCATTTCGTTGGGGCTGATATCTTTAGACACAATGTAGCCGCTAATCGGAGCATATAAATGGTACACAGACCCTTTTTTGAGTTTGTATATCTGGTTTACTTCGCTCATCCTGTTTTGTTCTGCTTTTGCCTTATCCAGCTCTTTTTGCGCCATAACAAGCTCTTTCTCGCTGGCGAGCTTACCCTCATACAGGTCTTTTACACTTTGGAGATTGCGTTCGGCGATGCTCACATCGGCCTCGGCATCGCTTGACTGGCTCTGGAAACCGGCGATCTCCGTACTGCGGATGCTGGCAAGAAGCTGTCCCTGTGTTACATAATCGCCCAGTTCGGCTTTTATTTCAATTACACTTCCTCCCACAGTAGGGAATACCTGGCTTATGTTATTGTTCTCGGCGCTTACCTTGCCGAACAGCCGTATCTCGTTTTGTGCATATTCTTCGCTCGCTGTGGCGAATGTACTTTTATCGTACATCGTATCGGTCATTACAAAATTTTGCTTTGTGTCTGCCTTGGGTTCTTCACTGCTTTTAGAGCATGAAAATGTTAGTGGCAAAAGCAGGGCGGCACCCGCCAGTGCTATATATTTTGATGTATTCATAGTTTAGAAATTATTAATGCCTGTTACAAAATTGATCTCGGCTGCGGCGATTGCCAGTTGTTTTTTTACTCGTTCCACTTCCGTCTGGGCTTCGTTATAAGCCTCAAAAAAGTCGGTGAATTCGATCATAGAAACGTTGCCTTTCCTGAAGTTGGAATTCAAGCCGTCGAAAACAATATCGAAATCTTCGTTGATAAGTGAACTGATACGTTTGTATTCTTCGACACTGCGTGTAAAATTGCGATGGGCAGCCAATACCTCGTTTTTAACCTCGAGTTCTTTTGACGCGATATTGTTCTGGCTTTGCAGCACTGCCACTTTCGCCTTACGGATATTGCCCCTGTTGCGGTCGAAAACAGGGAGGGGGATAGCAAGTCCGATGTTATATTGCTCGCGAAAGGCATCGCCCTGTTGAACATATCCGCCTCGCAGCGTTACGTCTGGTATAGCCATACGGCGCTGAAGGGAAAGGTCGAGCCCCGCAAATTCTTTTTCCAGTTTGGCTTCTTTCAGATCGGCCCTGTTTTCTGCCGATTTTACGAGGATATCATCATATAGGAAGTTTTTTGAGGCAAATGCATTAGCATCTTTCGTACTATATACGGTTTCTATAGTTGTAGCTGTACCCAATAGAATGTTGAGTTTTTGCTGTTCTTCTATGAGTACTTTCGTCTCTTCCGACTTGTCATTGTTAATCTTTACATATATCGATTTAAGGCGTACAAGGTCTTTAAGCGCGATATTATTCTTTGTTACCTGCACTTCATAGCTGCTGATAAGTTCCTCCAGCCTGTCTAAAAGCTTATCATATTTCTCAATAATCTTTTCCTGGTTGTGCAGGGAAAAAAATGACTGCCAAATCTGGTAGCGGAGGTTTCGTGTAAGGTCGGTAAGTTCTGCCTGTGCCAGTTCCTTGTCTTTTTTAGCGAGCTGGATTTGTGCTTTGCGCTTGCCTCCCAATATAATGACCTGCTCTATACCTGCCACAAAGTTGCCGTTATAGTAACCGGTAGGCAGCCAACGGTTATTCTGGCCTTCATATCCTATCATATCCGCGCTTATTTCAGGGTTGGGATACACCTTACTCTGAATAATGTCAGCATCAGCCTTATCAATATTGTATTGTTGCGCGAGCAGGTAAAAATTATTCTTTAAAAACAGTTCTTCCGCCTGTGTAATGGTAATATGCAGTTTTTCAATGTTTTGTGCATATATACCCGGCCAGCATAGCAGTATAGCCATGCAGGACATATATTTTTTAAATGCCATTTGTATGTTTTTTAAATACTATATTATTAGTCCCGGTTTGCAGAAATACAAACCGTACCGGAATGGTACAAAAACAATGTAGTTTTTTGCAGCAATTATCGCTACCGTTTAAGGGTAGTATCCGGATTTATGAAATAGTATTTATGCCTCGGGAGGAGGGGAGAATAATGCCAGGAATGGGGAGTGGTAAAATGAATCCCTGTAAAAAGTATTGGATAGTATAATCCTGAAGTTGGTATCGGCAACAGGTTCAAAAGTAAAATCGGGCTGTTCGTAAAACGTCCAGGCCATTTTTTTCATATTGAATTTGTTGGAAACGGGTGATTTTGTATGGTTTTCCGGAATGGCATCTTCAATGTCAAGTACTTTCTCGAGCACGAGTTCCACCATACTGTCCACCTCTTCAAAGTCGCGGTCTACAGTATCAGTATCCCTCAGCGTGTGGGGCGTATCGATACTAAAGTTGAGTATGTGCAGTGCCATAAACAACCACAGTACCCGATTACCGATATGTAGTTTTGTTAACTTCAAAAGATATACTTATAAATTTTAGCGATTACAAAAATACATATTATTCTGCATAAACCTTGCCAGTTTCAATTTCATAATAGTTTTAAAGTACTGCTGGTACTTATTTTTAAAATAGGGATTCCGAATAAAACTTTGAAAATAAGTAATATATCCTATATTTGGATGCAACTTACCTATTTATGAAAGGAACTATTACAACTGATGTTCGCATCCTTCGTTGGAGCAGCTATTTTCTCACGGCAATCGTTTGGGCCAGCGCTGGGCTATTTGGGCTTTATATCCTTGCCTTTTATGCATCTGCGCTCTACACCGGTGATATGGAAAAATGGAATGGGGTTTTGCCGGGGCTTTATACAAAAGAGTCTACAGCTTCCAATGCAGGAGTGGGAATACACTTTGCTACAGGTGGCATTATCCTGATTTTGGGAAGCATCCAGATGATAGACAGCATACGTCTGCGCTTTCCAGCCGTTCACCGTTGGATCGGCAGGATATATATAATTGCGTCACTACTTACGGCTGTGGGAGGGTTGGTGTTTATTTTTATCAAAGGCACTATTTGCGGAACCGTAATGGATATAGGATTCGGACTCTATGGTGTATTGATGCTTATAGCCGCAATAGAGACCTACCGGCATGCCAGGGCAGGCAGACTGCAAACGCATGAAGCCTGGGCGATCCGCCTTTATGCCTTGGCGATAGGGTCTTTTCTGTACCGTATGGATTATGGTTTCTGGATGATGCTCACAGGAGGCGTAGGGCATGAGGAAGGTTTTTCCGGGTCATTTGATATGATAATGGCCTTTATGTTTTACCTGCCCAACCTGCTTGTGGCAGAGATCCTTATCCGTACCAAAGGCAACAGGGGATTCGGAAAGGCTTTCAATAGTATATTCAGCATTATTCTTATAATACTCATGCTTTTCTTACTCACGGGAACGTACTATTTTACTAAATTTTACTGGGGTCCGGCGATTATCGAATGGGTACAGTAAAGCTGCCTGTAAAAAGCAACAGGGGTAATAGTACCCCTGCCATCTTCACAATTCATTAAATTTTCGGAATAGACAATAGGGGGATATTAAGGCCCGAAGCCATCAGGCGTGTTTTGCTGCGATGTACAAGCGATGACCAGAAACCATATTGCTTAGGTACCATAATAAGCATATCCGCGCCAGACTCGATCACTTCCTTTTTTATTGCATCTATCACGGCATTGCTTCGTACATTCTTATAATAATAGTTGATACCCTGCAGGTGCGCGTCCACGGCATTTGTGGCAAGGGCAGGGGAGTTCTCTGATTTTAGCAGGCTTATTTCCTGTTCTACATTAAAAATTTCCAGTTCCCCACCAAGGCTGATAGTCGTATCTTTTACTTTTTGCAGTATATCGTGCGGTATATCTTTTGGGTTATCGCAAGCAAAGATGATCTTGCCTGCTCCTTTAAATTTTGCTTCTGCAGGTACGGCAAGAACAGGTATATTGATGTTTTTGATGATGCTTGTCGTAGTATTACCTATAAGATCCTGCTCAAGGCTCTTCACTGGCATACCTGCAACAAGTATACTGGCATCATATTTCTCTATAAGATATACGAGCTGCTCTTCAAGGTCGGCAAAAGAAAATTCAGGGATTACTTCAATAGCATATTCGTTGATAAGAATATCAGCGTTATTTTTAAGTTTTTTTATTGCGCCATCAAGCATTTTTTGGAAGCTTTCCGCAGATAAGTGCGAGTTGGAAGCATGTAGCGGTATCTTATAGTTATGGCAGAGTATAAGCCTGTAGCCGGTAAGTTTAGCAACGGCGGCGGCATATTGAACCGCGTTTTCTGCGGTATGGGAAAAATCGGTGCAGGCAATAATAGTCATGATGTGTAATTTTTAGGTTATGGATACTAAATAAATCTGTTTATTATAGTTTGAAGTCAAACTAATAATATAAAAAAAAGGTCAAATCTCATTCATTAAATCCCGGTACATGTCCCGTAACATATCATTTACGGGCTGTATCTGTTCAGGTTGCAGGTCTTTATGCAGGATCTCAAAAAAGCCGTTTATAATAGGCTGTATCTTTTCCTGGTACTTTAACCCCTGCAGTGTCAGTTCGATTTTATTATTGCGCCTGTCCGAGGGATCAGTCTTTCGTACCACCAGGCCCCTTGTACTCAGATTGTCAATGCTTGACGTTATGGTAGCTTTGTTTTTGCGCAGCTTAAGTGCCAGGTCCTGCTGATTGAGGTCATTGTTATTCCTAAGGAGTACCAGCAACACTTCGAACATTTCAAACGTAATGTCAATATCATTCTCTTTCATCCTCTGCTTTACATATTGCTTCATTGCCTCACGCACAGCGTGCATACAGTCCATTAATTCTACAAATTTGGTAAGATGCGGAGAGGTTTTTAACATATAGCTAATGTACTCAATATATAGTTAGAAATCTAACTTTTAAGAGACAAATATTCGGATATGCTAAATTGCATTTTTGACATGACAATGGTGTTTTAAGATTAAAAATTTTAATATTAGGTATTAGATTGGCTAATAAACAGCTTTTTTAGTCGCCGAAACAGATTTTTTATGATAAATTCCGCAATTTGGTATGGCTTTTGAAAGCCGAATGCACTAATGATTCATTCGGTTAAAAATAGTAGTTTGCAAAGATGCCTTGGGGTGTTGCTTATCGGCTATTTTTTAATGAGCAGCATTAATATCTCCACCAGCATTGATGGGCTTGTTTCTCAGAATTCGATTTTTCATTCTTCACACATTGCGGGCAATATGCTTAAAATGATCTTTAAGTGCGATGGCTGCCCGGAGGAGATCAACGATTACGAAGCAAAAACCAAGTCCTCTGCTAAGAGCAACGGCTTATTAATGCATGACTATCTTATCCCAAGCCAGCTTTGTGATGCGGTGACACCAGCCCTCAGGTTATTTCAGAAGAAAGGCTGTAATGGAAACGTAGCATTGCAATGCAACTTCAGTGGAAAGATCCATCTGCCGCCTCCCGAGCACATTTCGCAGACAGATCGTATTTAGCAGCGGTATTGGGAAATCCAATGCCAAAAATTGCTTATTTTCACACTCCTTTCCATTAATCTATTTAATGTGTATTTATGACACCTTTCAAACGATTTTATAATTTACTTAAACTCGACAAACGCGACGTTTACCAGATCATCTTCTATGCGGCTTTTGCGGGATTGGTTAATCTTTCACTGCCACTGGGTATACAGGCCATCATCAATTTCATACAAAGCGGGCAACTCAGCGTATCATGGATCGTCCTGGTTATCGTTGTAACGCTCGGAGTCGGGTTTTCGGGTGTGCTGAATATCATGCAGCTCCGCATAGTTGAAAACCTCCAGCAGCGCATATTCGTGCGTTCGTCTTTTGAGTTTGCCTATCGTATGCCCCTTATCAAGTTTAAGGAAATGTACTCTAAATATGCTCCCGAGAAAGCCAACAGGTTTTTTGACACACTTATGGTACAGAAGGGCACTGCGAAGTTGCTGCTCGACTTTTCCACCGCGTTTTTGCAGGTAGGTTTTGGGGTCATTCTCCTTGTTTTATATCACTCATTTTTCATTGTTATAGGGCTTTTATTTGTAGCGATACTTTATATTATTTTTAAGTACTCTTATAATGACGGACTCCAGACCAGCCTTAAAGAGTCGAAGTACAAATACAAGGTTGCCGCCTGGTTGCAGGAAATTGCCCGTAACCGTGAGAGCTTTCGTAAAAAGAGGGAATTTGAATATGCGCTGGATAGAAATGACCGGTATGTAAACGACTATGTAAACTATCGCGAGAAACATTTTGAAGTGATGAAGAAGCAGTATGTTCATCTTGTCATTTTCAAGGTAGTGGTTACTGCCGCGCTTCTTTCGATAGGAGGATTTCTGGTAATAAACGATAAGATGAATATCGGGCAGTTTGTGGCTTCAGAGATCATCATCGTATTGCTTATCAATTCTGTGGAGAAGATCATTTTCGGCCTCGAATCGTTTTATGATGTACTCACTTCTGTAGAAAAGATAGGACAGATTACTGATATGGAAACCCAGTGTATCCCAAATACATCTGATAAGAAAGAAAAAGGCGTTACCATCGAAACGGAAAGTATGGGATATACCTACCCGGATTCGGAAAAGAGATCGCTCAAGAATATCAACCTGAAGATATCCCAGGGCGAAAAAATAGTAGTTACAGGCAGTAATGGCGCTGGCAAGAGTACATTGCTCAGGATCCTCTCCGGACTGCTGGAGCCTGAAAGCGGTGCTATGTATGTTACCGATAACTATATGAACCGCCTTAACGAAGATAGCTACAGGGCGCAATCGGGTACTTTGCTGCAGGGCGAAACACTATTTGATGGCACCATACGCGACAACATCCTCTTCGGCAGTAAGAACATCGATAGTGAGGACCTTAAATGGGCGCTGGACAATGTATGCCTTACGCCGTTTATAAAAACATTTCCCAATGGCCTGGAAACCCATATTCATCCTGGAGGAAGTGAATTATCGGCATCCGATGTACAGAAGATCCTTTTGGCGCGGAGCATTGTAAACAGGCCGAATATATTATTCCTGGAAGAGCCTATTGATAAGATGGATGAGATGACATCGGAAAAGATCATCGATTTCCTGCTTTCGGAAGCAAATGGGTGGACATTGGTTGTTGCCTCGAAAAATCCGGTTTGGAAAGAGAAATGCAGCCGCCTGATAACTGTAGGCGATGGTAAAATTATTAACGACATAAAGCTGTAAGGCCATGTTTAATATATCTAAAGATAAAGAAAAGAACGTACTGCTATCGCCATGCAATTATGCTTCAATTACTAATGTGGCACAACGGCCACATTATAAATGGCTCAACAAGATAATAGTAGGATTTCTCATAGCAATGATTCTGTGCCTTTTCCTGCCATGGACGCAAAACATCTCAGGCAGAGGCGCGGTAACTACACTAAAGCCTGACCAAAGGCCGCAAACCGTGCACAATACCATTGCAGGGAGAATTGAAAAATGGTTTGTACAGGAAGGTGATTATGTAAAAAAGGGTGATACCATTCTTTTTATTTCCGAGATCAAGGAAGACTATTTTGACCCGAACCTTGTAGACAATACCAAAGAACAGGTGGATGCCAAGAAAATGGCGCTGGAGTCATACGGGGATAAGGTGAGCTCACTGGAGACACAGGCACAGTCCCTCGGCACGGAAAGGCAATTGAAGCTTCAGCAGGCGCAGAACAAGATAAAACAGGCGCAGCTGAAGATAAAGAGCGACAGTATGGACCTGGAAGCCGTAAAAACCCAGTTGCGAATCACCAAAACGCAATTTGACCGTTCGACAGCGCTGAATAAGGAGGGGCTGAAACCCCTGACCGATGTGGAGCAGAAGAGGCTGAAGCTGCAGGAAGCCGAAGCATATATCATCACCCAGGAAAACAAGCTGCTGAGCAGCAAGAATGAGCTTATAAACGCGAGAGTGGAGATCAATCGTATTACCGCTGAGTACTCCGAAAAGATATCAAAGTCACGCAGCGATAAATTTACAGCGCTGAGTACCCAGTATGATACCAAAGCGCAGGTAAACAAGCTGCAAAACCAGTATGTTAACTATAATATACGAAACGGCCTGTACTACATTACCGCCCCACAGGACGGATACGTGAACCGCGCGTTGCTTGCAGGCCTGGGCGAGACTATAAAAGAAGGTACTGCCATAGTAAGCATTATGCCCGCAGCTTATGATATTGCGGTAGAAACGTATGTAGACCCGATCGACCTGCCGTTGGTGCACAGGGGCGCTAAAATAAGGGTATGGTTTGACGGATGGCCACGGATCGTATTCTCAGGCTGGCCGGGCTTATCTTACGGAACCTTTGGCGGACGTGTTGTGGCAGTAGAGAATTTTATCAGTCCGAATGGAAAATACAGAATATTGGTCGCGCCGGACAAAGATGAGGAAAAATGGCCCAAGGAACTGAGCATAGGTGCTGGGGCGCAAAGTATCGCCCTGCTCGAAACAGTTCCGGTTTGGTATGAGATATGGCGTAACCTGAACGGGTTCCCGCCCAACTATTATAAACCTGAAATGAAAGATGGTGACAGCAAGGAAAAGAAATAATATGGCGCAAAGGGTAACAACCTGCATCCTGTTCCTGCTGTTTTGTTTACCCGTTGCTTACGGACAGGATTTCAACGAAGGAGAACTCAGTTACAGCGAATTTTTAGGGTACGTAAAAAAATACCACCCGCTTGTAAAGCAGGCCAACCTCGAGATCAGTGCGGCACAGGCAGCACTTATGGCGGCGCGTGGCGGTTTTGACCCCAAGATCGATGTAGACTTCAATAAAAAGGAATTTAAAGGCACCGAATACTACTCCCTGCTCAACAGCAGCTTTAAGATCCCTACATGGTATGGTATCGAGATCAAGGCCGGGTTTGACGACACCTCGGGGCAATACTTCAACCCACAGAACCGCACACCCGAGGCAGGGCTTACTTCTCTTGGAATCAACGTTCCGTTAGGGCAGGGGCTGTTCATCAACCAAAGGATGGCCGATGTAAGGGAAGGAAAGCTGCAATTGCAATTGAGCGACGCGGAGCGAAAGCTGCGTGCCATTGAAGTGCTATACAGGGCGAGCGAGGCCTATTTCGACTGGAAACGGAGCTACACGGAGGCAGAACTCTACAATAGCTATTTGGGCTATGCCAGTACCCGTTTCCGCGGGGTTAAGCAGCTTATTGAGTTGGGCGATTCACCTGCAATTGATAGTGTGGAGGCCGGTATTACAGTACGAAGCCGCGAACTCAACCTTGAAAATGCCAACCTTAAGCTGGCGAAGGCAAAATTGAACCTTTCCAACTATTTATGGATCGAGAACGTGCCCGTTGAAGTCGGTGATGCCGTAAAGCCAGAACAGGATTTGATAGGCACTTTACAGGAAAACCTTCGCACAGATGCACTATCGGTGAACCCGGATAACCTCGAAGCGCACCCCAAGATACAGTCGCTGCAAACCAAGCTTTCGATACTGGAAATTAACCGGCAGCTAAAGGCCAACCTGCTGTTGCCAAAAGTCAATGTAGGGTATAATTACATTTCTGAGCCGGTGTATTTTGACAGTTTTAATGCCGATGATTATAAATTCAATGTGAATTTCAGTATCCCTGTATTTTTGAGGAAGGAGAGGGGCAACCTGAAACTGGCGAAGATCAAGATACAGGACGCGGAATATGACCTTACTCAGCAGCGCGTGGAGCTCAAAAATAAGATAACGGCACAGCAGACGGAGATCGAATCGTTAAAGCGGCAGAAAGCGATCATCGATGCCTTGGTGAGAGATTATACCACCATGCTCGATTCGGAAGAGAAGCTGTTCTCTTTCGGAGAAAGCTCGATTTTCCTTATCAACTCGCGTGAGAATAATCTGGTGAATGCAAAGTTGTCGCAGATCAGTTTAGAGAACCAGTTCTACCTTTCAAATGCGCAGCTCTTCAGGACACTGGCGAATCCGGATTGATTTAGGTCATTTTGTATCGGTCTGAATTTAGTATCCCAGGTGCGAGCATTACACTAACGATCGTTAAGGATGCACTCGTTAGAATGAAGCTATCTTTCTACTGTATGGATGAATTGCCAGTATTTTTATTACTTTCTTCCAGTTTTAAATAAGCTTCAATTTCGCCTTCTTCATAATCCCAATCGTGGGTAGTTTTACTATCACACAAAAAGCCTTCAAACAAATCCGCAGCTATAATTTCCTTCATACTTTTGTTATTGGTAGCAATGATAAAAAAGAAACTGTCCCAATCAATCGTAAATAAGATTTCTTTGTCTGTGGAATATAAATACAAGATCCTAAAGTCAACGGTGTCACAGAATTCCCTTTCATTCAACTTTTCAATGTCTATAGTGATAACTTTATCAAAGTGCTCATCAATAAGCATAATTTCATTTTTCTGAAGGAGCCTGAAAGTCTTATAAATTCTGGATTTTGAAATTATGTCATAGCATCCTTCATTCGGATGCCAGATATGCTGTTTAGTTGTATAATTGTCTAGTTTTTCGGTAAGATCGTGGCGTTGAAAAATTTTGCGAAGTGCTCCGATGGATGTACGTAACGCTTTATTTAAATCCGATAAATTTTCCATTTCGCTCTTCCTTACAACTTCTGACCATGTAATGACTGTTGCATTTTCATAAATAGCATTATCTTCCGGATAATCCATATTAGATGCATAAATTGTAGCGTTGGACTTTGAAATATTTTTTAATTCAGGTATTTCCTCCTGAGCCTCTTCAAAACTAATTATTCCACTACGGCTGAAGTTTTTAGCCTTCTGATGGGAATCAACTTGGAAAAAAGGGAGGAATGCCACAAATGAAGCATCAAAATAATCTTTAAAATGCTCCTTAATTTTCCCGCCATGCGGATAGATATAATAGGGGGAAAAAAGATTCGGCATCCTATTTAAATTTATAATTTATTATGCTTTCTGCAAGATACGGCTGTTACTGTATACCTGCGCTTGGCATGCGTGAGGGAAGAGAGGTAGGTGTGGATTTGGATTCCGTGTCCATGTTTTTTACTCGCAGTTTTTCTTAAAAAACGCAATGACCTCATTGATGTCCTTCGTTTTAAATTCTCCCGACTGGCTTTTTTCCACCAAAACCGGGCAGCGGTCAGGGAAATGGGCCTCGATCATTCTTTTGTACATTTTCTCTTCGCCCACCACTTTCTGGTTGCCGTAGAGTTCGAACAGGAAGCTCACCGCGTAGTCATCTCCCGCCGTATTCAGGTAATAGTACATTCCAGGGGTACTTACTGCAATGTCACCTTCCAGCGATATGTACAGGAAATTCGTCTTGCCCTGGTATACACTGCCAAACCACCTTTTCTTGTTTTCCTTTTTAGGGCCTTTTTTGGTCTGCACCGCCGGATATACGCAAAAGAATGTCTCCGTTTTTTTATCGTCAAAAGTAATGTCGACCGTATTGATAAGGCTGCTCTCGATCTTTTCGGTATCGCCGTCTTTGGAGGCCCTGAATTTCAGTGTGGAATCTTTGTGGCCCGGCGCCTCGGCAAACCCGGATTTGGAAGTGCCGTCTGCAAAGTGAACGGTTGCCGTGTAGAATTTTGCCTGCATGGTAAAAGAGACCAGCAGCAGGAGGAAAGCGAATTTTTTCATGTTGTATTGGATTAGTTGGTGTGGCTAAGGTATATAATTTTTCGATGTGAAAAGCTTTATATATAAGTATGCTATACCGTACCGTAATCGCGAGGCACGAAGCGATCTTTAAAGGTGCTACTGCCAGTGATACCAAATATTTTCATCATTTATCCTTATCAAAGCAAACTCATCATGTAACTCTTCAGTCACTATTACCTCTTTACCAAATAGTTTTGACAATGCTTTCAGGTAGCTTACAATCGCATTATGATCATCAATTGAATTAATCTCTTTTGGGTCAATATCACTGTCAAATTGATCAGGCGTGAAAAAGAAGGTGTTAAGTCTGATGTCGTTGATGTGAATGGTAGCAGTAGGCGAGTGCTCTGAATCCCTACTCTCCCAAAATTCTAAAATTACCCCAAAATCAATTATTTCGCCTTGTTTCCCTGTCTTAGGATTTATCCATGTGACCTTATGGTTATTGTTTACATGATCAATCCATTGCCGCCATTTTTCAGTGCTAAAGTCATTTATATAAATATCCCGAAGCGATCCGTCTTCAAAGTATATTTTTTCTTTTAGTTTTGTCCAGATCATTTTTTTATTTGCTCAATCAACCCTCTACAAACCGGAAGCTCGCATGTACGGGCTCTTAAATTTACCGCTTAAAATAGATTCCGTCCAGGTTTTCCCATACCTCACCCTTTATGATTTTCATAATTTTAGGCGATCCGAAAATTTCCTTCGCCGCATCGTATAAAAATTTCCCTTCGCTATCCTGCTTTTCATGAGGTACATTACAGATGATATTATAGTCATCGCTGTTAAGGTTGTAGATCAAAAAACTGAATCCGTAATCGGTATAATAGGGCTCCTGGAGTATCTCAATCTTCAACATTTTATCAGTGTTTAAATAAACATATTTCGTCGACCACGGGCTGCCATCTAATTCATATACTTCTGCTTCCCCGCGGGTATAGCCAAAATCGTCGGAAAGCGGCCTGAAAATTTCTTTCCCCATCAGGTTAAATTGCTCGAGCTTATTTATTTTCATAGGTAATGTTTTTTTGATTAATCAGTGCGGCAAGAGGTGGAAGACTGTGCCGGTAAGATTGTTTATGTTCATTTGCTCGCTCAGCCCGTAAAGTTACCACGTGTCGCTAGCGCTGGCGTCCCGCTCGTGCCGGTAAGATTGTTTATGTTCATTTGCTTACTCAGCCCGGCACGAGTTGGAAACTTGCGGTAGGGGGGGCAAATTTGATTTGAATATATGGAGAATAACAAATATATGTTATCTTTAAAAATATTTAACTGATGATGGATAAAGATTTTAAATATATAAAGCCAATAAAGACTTATGACGAATATTGGAATAGGGATTGCTTCATAGTACCCTGCAATATCCTTGATGTAGGTAGGAATATTGATGAAAACAAAAGAGTTGCTTTAATTGAAAGATTAGATTTTACTACAGGGGAATTCATTAAACATCATGCTATTGTGTACAAAAAAACTGTAGAAATATTTGAAAACCTTAATCTAAATGTACCAATTAGAACCAACTGCAAAATAATTAAGAATGTGTATAAGAACGGTTTAAATTTTATTATATACGGTTACTATAACACACCTGCCATATTACATAAATTGTTTGATGAAACTTTTTCTGGCGATAATGATCAGGAAATTTTTATTAATAATTACTCAGAACTAAATCACTGGCGTAAATAATAGACATTGATGTCTTGTGAGTAGATGCTGGGCTATTCTTTATGTCATTTTTTGCCCACTCAGCCCGGCACGAGCTAGAAGCTCACACTAGCGGGGGGGACATCATGTTAACTTATTTATTAGATGGTCAAATACCATTACATTTGCGTAATATTCAAAGCCATTTTTATATGATAGTCCAATCATAGCATGATTAGCAAGCCTCTGAATAAGTTGTGTTATCGAATTATGCCCATAGTAATTCGTCAAATTACCATCGTATAGTTTTAATTTACTAAGTTCAATAGCTAAACTACAATTTAAGATAAAAACCACGGAACATATTATATTTTGAAATTCTGACCGATTTGAAATACAAAGATTATTATCTGAAATAATTTTCAACCCTCCAACCTCAATAATATGAGTCAAATGATTACTCACTGGCGAGTTAGAACTATCTCTGATTATTTCTAAATGAACAGTCTCAATTCCATATTTCGCTATTATTGTATTTATGATTGCTTTTACAAAGTCATTAGCTCTTTCTAGATCTATAGTGTCTATAACGTTTTTATATCTGTCAGGAAAATTTAAATTGGTAATCGTTTGTTTAAGCATACAATTTATTTTTATTTATTAAAATAATCTCTTAACCTATTAAAACTAAAACCTACACCGGCAAAATTTGGTTCTAGCATAATAGAGTTTGCTATCGCCCTCCCAATTCCTTTTTTCTTCTCATGAGTAATTTGAAATGAATCGAGATCATCGCCATTTTTAATCTTAGTAAATATCGTTTGAATTAGAGTGACTACTTCAGTCGAATCTTTACAATGTTTCTTTAATGGAAATAAGATCAATTTTAGATTGTCTTCAGAAACATTGCTTCCCAACCTTACTCGTTGCCTAAATTCAGATGGATGTCTATTAGTTACTAGTACTGCTGGCAGCAATTCATTTTTATCTGTGTCATCACCGTTTATACTATGCCAACTTAATACTTCATCACTAAAATGAGATCCAACTGTAGTATGTCTTATTACAACCGCGTTCTTTTGTTCAGAAGCAAGTGCTGCCATTCTTCCAAAATTGTTCATTAGAACTTCACTTAGAGGCTCATGCCATCCATAGTCCAAGAGATAAATAAAGTAATCGCGATGATGTTCTTCAGGAATACCTTCCAAACTGTGAACCATTAATCCCATAATATATTTTTTTGCTCTATAAACCTACAAAAAAATCTCCTACAATTTTAACAAAAATAAATTCCCATAACATTTTTCCCTACATCCTGTTATTTTATTACTTTTGACCTGCTTTAACGATTATTCAAAAAACAGCGATGAATTTCGACAGAAAACAGTTATCCAACGAAAAATTACTCGAATTATATAAGAAATTATTAAAGCCGAGGCTTATTGAGGAGAAGATGCTTATCCTCATACGCCAGGGCAAAGTGTCCAAATGGTTCTCCGGCATAGGGCAGGAGGCGATTTCGGTAGGAGTTGCCGCCGTGCTGCACAAGGACGAGTACATCCTCCCGATGCACAGGAACTTAGGCGTGTTCACAGGCCGCGACATTCCGCTATACCGCCTGTTCTCGCAGTGGCAGGGCAAGGCCAACGGCTTTACCAAGGGCCGCGACCGCTCGTTCCACTTCGGTACGCAGGAGTTCAAGATCATCGGGATGATATCGCACCTTGGGCCGCAGCTTGGAGTTGCCGATGGTATCGCGCTGGCGCACAAGCTCCGCAAGGAGGGCAAGGTGACGGCTGTGTTTACCGGCGAGGGCGCTACCAGCGAGGGCGATTTCCACGAGGCGCTCAACATTGCCGCCGTGTGGGAACTTCCGGTAATGTTCATCATAGAGAATAATGGCTACGGCCTTTCGACCCCGACCAACGAGCAATACCGCTGCGAGAACCTGGCCGACAAAGGCATAGGCTACGGCATGGAGTCGCACATCATCGACGGCAACAACATGCTGGAGGTATATACCAAACTCGACGAACTGGCGACATCGATGCGCGAAAACCCGCGTCCGGTGCTGTTGGAATTCAAGACGTTCAGGATGCGCGGGCATGAGGAGGCGAGCGGTACCAAGTATGTGCCGCAGGAGCTGATGGATGCCTGGGCCGTGAAGGATCCGGTGGAGAATTACCGCCAGTACCTGAAGGCTGAAAATGTACTGACCGATGAGGCCGACGATGCCATCCGCGCAGAACTGAAAAAGGAGATCGACGAGAACTACCAGCAGGCTTCTGCCGAACCGGTCATTGAGGCTAATTTGAGCGAAGAATTAAATGATGTTTACAAACCCTATCAGCATGAAGAAGTTAATCCTTCATCTGAAATGGAAAATATACGCATGATCGACGCCATCCAACAGGGATTGCGGCAGTCGATGGAGCGCCACGAGAACCTCGTGATCATGGGGCAGGATATCGCCGAATACGGCGGGGCGTTCAAGATCACCGACGGTTTTGTAAAGCAATTCGGCAAGGAGCGCGTGCGCAATACCCCAATATGCGAGTCGGCCGTGGTGTCGGCAGGCATGGGGCTTTCGATCAACGGCGTTAAGTCGGTTATCGAAATGCAGTTCGCCGACTTCGTGTCGACGGGCTTTAACCCGATCGTGAACTACCTTGCAAAGGTGCATTACCGCTGGCAGGAAAATGCCGACGTGGTAGTGCGCATGCCTTGTGGGGCGGGTGTCCAGGCGGGGCCATTCCACTCACAGACCAATGAGGCGTGGTTTACCAAAACCCCGGGACTCAAGGTGGTGTACCCGGCGTTCCCGTATGATGCCAAGGGCCTTTTGGCGACAGCCATCAACGACCCGAACCCGGTGATGTTCTTCGAGCATAAAGCACTCTACCGAAGCGCTTATCAGGACGTACCTAAAGATTACTATACCATTCCGTTCGGCCAGGCAGCATTACTCCGCGAAGGGGAGGAGGTAACGGTGATCACCTTTGGCGCGGGCGTGCACTGGGCACTGGAAACACTTGACAAGAACCCGGACATTAAAGCCGACCTTATCGACCTGCGTACCTTGCAGCCACTCGATACCGAAACGATATTCAAATCAGTTAAGAAAACCGGAAAAGTAATCATATTGCAGGAGGACTCGCTGTTTGGCGGCATAGCGAGCGACATCTCGGCCATGATCATGGAGCAGTGTTTTGAGTACCTTGATGGCCCTGTAAAACGCGTAGGCAGCCTTGAGAGCGCAATACCGTTCACCAAGGCGCTGGAAGACCAGTACCTGTCTAAAGGCCGTTTTGAAGGCGCGCTGAAAGAGCTGATGGCGTATTAGAAAGTTTATTTGTTGATGCGCTTTAAAGAGTTGATCTGTTGATGCATTGATTTGTTTATTTGCAGCGCATCGGATTATAATAGAACCATATAGTTTTAGGGCTGTGTGGTTTTTTTGTCCTCACCCCCGGCCCCTCTCCGAAGGAGAGGGGGGGCAGCTACACTCATGCTGGCTAAAATATACGATTAAACAGGCCCGACCGCTTATGAGTGAAGCTGCCCTCAAATTTTTCGCATAAAAATCAAGGCAGTGATCTTAGCGGTGGGAGAAGGATAAGAGAAGAGTGTTACGTCCCGACTCCCTCTCCTTTGAAGTCCCGATAGCTATCGGGAGGGGTGAGGACTAAACGGCATGAGTATAGCTATTCACCTCTTTAGAGGGGTTAGGGGTGTGTTATGTACTATCAGACAATCTTTTTTCGGGCGTGCCGCTCCACTGCGTTGCGCGTCGGGCTTTCGGCTCTATCTGCTCCGTTGCCCTCCGCAGGATGCCGCCTCTATCCCTCACGCGAGCTCCGGGACGCGTCTTAGCGCCTTTGGGTGAAATAAATTTTTCATTGCGTGGATAATACCATTCATATCATTATTTTTGGCTAAACTTCTGAATTGAGAACCACACAAACCTTTACCATAGATAACCCTGCCGCGCTGAAGCAACAATTGGTTGTATGGGCACAGCAGTTTCGCGAAGTTGTATTTTTGGACAGCAACGATTATCAGCAACAGTATACTTCGTATGATGCCGTGCTGGCCGTAGACGCGCTTACGTCGCTGCAAACCGACTATCAGAACGCTTTCGAGGACCTTAACACTTATCAGCAAGCTACTAAGGACTGGCTCTTCGGGTATTTGTCGTACGACCTTAAGAATGACACGGAAGACCTCTCCTCTAAAAATCATGACGGACTGGGATTTCCTGACCTGTTTTTTTTCCAGCCCAAAAAGCTATTCCTGTTAAAAGGCAATCAACTCGAACTGCACTACCTTATGATGTGTGATGATGAGATGGAGCCGGATCTAAATGAGATTAAGAATTCTCCGCTGCAAACCAATCCAGCAACCACTAACCAACAACCGGCAACCATTCAGCAGCGGATTTCGAAAGATGATTATCTTCAGAAAGTAGCTGAAATGCTGGCGCACATTCATAGGGGGGATATTTATGAGGCAAACTTCTGTATGGAGTTCTATGCCGAAAACGCATCGATTGACCCGGGGGAAACCTACCGGAAGCTCAATGCTATTTCAGAACCGCCGTTTGCCGTATATCTTAAAAACCACAGGCATTACTTAATGTCAGCCTCTCCGGAACGTTATTTGCGCAAAGAGGGGAATAAAGTCATCTCGCAACCCATAAAAGGAACTTCCCGACGCAATACCGATCCTGAAGAGGACCTTATTATAAAAGCTGCCCTTTCGGCAAATGAAAAGGAACGGTCAGAGAATATCATGATCGTTGACCTTGTGCGCAACGACCTTTCGCGTACGGCATCCAAAGGTTCGGTGGAAGTGGAGGAACTCTGTGGCGCGTACACCTTCCGGCAGGTGCATCACCTTATCTCGACGGTGGTTTCACAACCGGAAGCGGGGAGCCGGCCTGTAGATGTTATCCGAACGACTTTCCCCATGGGCAGCATGACCGGTGCTCCCAAGATATCAGCCATGCAGATCATCGAAAAGCTGGAGGAAACAAGGCGCGGGCTTTACAGTGGCACGGTGGGATACTTCACGCCCAGTGGTGATTTCGATTTCAATGTAGTGATACGTAGTATTTTGTATAATGCGGAGCGTAAATACGTTTCCTTTTCTGTCGGCAGCGCAATAACCGCCAAGGCCGGTACGGAAGCGGAATATGAAGAATGCCTGCTTAAGGCAAAGGCCATGAGGATGGTGTTGGAGGGTTAGGTAAAAGGAAATAGGCAGAAGTGATTAGGCAAGAGAGAAAAGGGAAAAAGGCAACAAGCAGAAGGCAGAAGGCAGAAGGCAGAAGGGAACGGTATTAACTAACCTTGATTAAATATGAAGAATTACAGGGATTTAATAGTCTGGCAAAAATCTATGAACATGGTTGTTATGGTTTACAATCTGGCAAAATATTTCCCTGATGAAGAAAAGTTTGGTCTAACATCGCAGATTAAACGCAGTGCGGTATCTATACCGTCTAATATCGCTGAAGGCTATGGACGTAATTACACAAAGGATTATTTGAGATTTTTGCAAATTGCAAGAGGGTCTTTATTCGAATGTCAGACTCAAATTGAAATAGCAGTAAATTTGCAGTTTGTAGATAACAATCATGTTAAGGAGATAAATGAATTTGCTGTTGAAATTGAAAAAATGCTAAATTCGCTAATTACTAAGTTATCCGTAAATTAGTCGTTATCCACTTATGCCTTTTGCCTAATGCCTTTTATGCTTGATAAAATCCAAAATCATCTCATTCAAAACCTTTCTTTTTTAAAGGACAGAAAACTCTTGTTAGCCGTTAGTGGCGGACTGGATAGTATAATTTTATCGCATCTTTTTCACCGTTTGGATTATAATATTGCTATAGCCCATTGCAACTTCAATTTAAGGGGAGAGGAAAGCGATGGCGATGAAGCATTTGTCAGGCAATTTGCTGCCGATAATTTTATATCGATATTTGTAACACGTTTTGATACAGCATCTTTTGCTAGTGATTCTAAAGTTTCTATTCAGGTTGCGGCACGCCAGTTGCGGTATGCCTGGTTTGATGAAGTACTGCAAAATGAGGGATTCGATTACCTGCTCACGGCTCATCATCTGGATGACTCTTTAGAGACTTTCCTTATCAACTTCACCAGGGGTACGGGTCTTGAAGGCCTTACAGGGATCCCACAGCAGAATGGCAAGGTTATTCGCCCGCTATTACCCTTTACCCGCAACGAAATTGATGTGTATGCGAAAGAAAACGGCATAAAATGGCGTGAGGACAGCAGTAACGCGTCCGATAAATATTTAAGGAATAAGCTGCGCCATGACGTAGTACCGATGCTCAAATCGCTAAACCCGGCGTTTGCGGACTCTTTCCGTCAGACACTTGAAAACCTGCAACAGGCACAGTCACTTGCTGAAGACGCAGCAGTGATTATTTATAAACAGGTAGTAACGGATGCAGATAACCAAAAATGTATCAATATCCCGCAGCTCAAAAGGTTGCCGAATTATAAAGCGTACCTGTACCAATGGCTCAGGCCTTTTGGATTTACAGCGTGGGAAGATATTTACGGACTGGCAGATGCGCAGTCTGGAAAATATATACTCTCGGAAGGTTTCCGTCTGCTGAAAGACCGGGAACAGCTGATCCTGGAACCACTGCGAATTCTGGACAACGAACCCGTTTATACAATTGAGGAATTTCAAGTAAAAATTGAGATACCCATTAAACTTATTCTTGAAAAAGCCTCTTCGATTGATAAAAATCCAACAAAAAAGGTAATTTTTGTTGATAATCAATTAATAAATTTCCCGTTATTTCTTCGTAGATGGCAGGAAGGTGACTATTTTTACCCCGCCGGAATGATGGGCCAGAAGAAGAAGGTTTCCAAGTACTTTAAGGATGAGAAATTCTCCCTTGCCGACAAGGAAAATACCTGGTTGCTTTGTTCGGGAGAAAGTATAGTCTGGATCGTTGGCCATCGTGCCGACGAAAGGTTCAGGCCCAAAAAAGAAACAAACACAATTTTAAAGATAGCCGTTTTATAAAGATGAAAAAGTTCACGTATACCTTCCTATTCTTTTTCGCGTTCTTAGCCGCATATTCCCAAAACATTCACCATCCGGTAAAATGGACCTCAAAGGTGGAAAAGAAATCGGATACTGAATATGTACTTATTCTTGATGCCGTTATTGAGAACGAATGGCATGTATATTCGCAGCATACTCCGGATGGAGGAGCGCTTCCGCTGGAAATCACCTTCAATAATGATAAAGGCAATTTTGAAGCGGTAGGCAAAGCAGAGGAAAGTCAGTATGAAAAGGCTTTTAATGACGTTTTTGGCGTTGATGAATATTTCTTTAGCCACAAAGCACAGCTAAAGCAAACTATAAAAGTGACAAATCCAGACAATGCAATTGTACAATTGCAATTGTATTACCAGGTTTGTAAAGAGGTTTGTATTCAGGAAGAGAATAACTTTGAGTTTAACCTTAAGGATTTAACATCGAAAGAGGTGCAAAACTTTGAGGCCGCTGCACCCGCTGCGCCTCAAAAAAAAAATGAGGTAAAGGATGCTCCGGAAAAGACTGCTGATGAAGAAGAGAGAGGCCTTTTAGCTACTTTTCTTTTAGCTGCGCTGGGTGGTTTCGCTGCATTGCTTACACCATGTGTGTTTCCTATGATACCTATGACTGTAAGCTTCTTCACCAAGCAGAGTAAAACCCGCGCTGCCGGTATTCGGAATGCTATTACTTACGGAATCTCCATTATTGTTATTTATGTACTTTTGGGTATAGTGGTAACCGGAATTTTTGGTGCAGACGCATTAAATGCGCTTTCAACAAATGTATGGTTCAACCTTGCATTCTTCGTTATCCTCATAGTTTTTGCATTCTCTTTTTTAGGGGCTTTCGAGATCATGCTACCGAATTCATGGGCAAATAAGGTTGACAGGCAAGCGGATAAAGGAGGTATAGTTGGAATATTATTTATGGCACTTGCTCTTGCAGTAGTGTCGTTTTCATGTACAGGCCCTATTGTAGGAAACATTATTTTTGCAGCTGCATCAAAAGGTGGCCTGGCGCCGGTTGTGGGAATGTTGGGTTTCTCATCTGCGCTGGCACTACCATTTATGCTTTTCGCAATGTTCCCTGGATGGATGAATTCATTGCCAAAATCAGGCGGCTGGCTCAATACCGTTAAAGTTTTCCTTGGCTTTCTTGAACTGGCCTTTGCATTCAAGTTTCTTTCAAATGCCGATCTGGTATTACAGCTGCACTGGCTGGAAAGGGAAACATTCCTTGCAATATGGATCGCAGTATTTGGCGGACTTGCACTGTACCTGTTCGGGAAATTAACACTGCCACATGACACACCGGGATCTTTTATTTCTGTAGGAAGGCTGTCTCTCGGTTTGCTAACCCTGGCGTTTACGGTTTACCTTGTTCCCGGCCTATGGGGTGCGCCACTAAAGCTTATCAGCGGATTCCCTCCACCTTTAAATTATAGCGAATCTCCTTTCGGTTTTGGAAGTTCGGGAGGAAATGGCGGCAATAAAGGCGGACTGCCTGAAGGCGCTAAGCTCGCCCCGCATGGCCTGATTGCTTTTGAAGATTATGAAAAAGGACTTGCTTATGCAAAGGAGATCAATAAGCCGGTCCTGTTGGATTTTACAGGATATGCCTGCGTCAATTGCCGTAAGATGGAAGATTATGTGTGGAGCGATGCCCGCATACTATCGATATTGAAGGATGAAGTTGTGCTTATATCTTTATACGTTGATTATAAGAAAGAGTTGCCGGAAAGTGAACAGTACGTTTCTGAAACGTCAGGTAAAAAAATAAAAACCATTGGTAACAAGTGGAGCGACCTGCAGCTTTCCCGTTACAAGATTAATGCCCAGCCTTATTATGTATTAATGGGCCACGATGAGAAAAACCTGAATAAGCCCGTTGGTTATACACCGGACATTGAAGAATACCAAACATGGCTTAAAGAAGGTATTGGAAATTTTAATAAATAGAGTAGTTATACTCCCACTATAAGGGCGCTGTTGAGCGCCCTTATTTATATCTCACCGATAAGCTTTCGGGCCGCCGTCTGTACCGGGTCCCACACAGGGGAGAAGGGTGGTGCATAAGAAAGGTCGAGGTCGATAATATTTTGCAGGGTGAGGTTGTGCGTCAATGCTGTAGCCAGTACATCGATACGCTTGGCAGCGCCTTCTTCCCCAATGATCTGGCCCCCCAGCAGCCTGCCACTGTTCTTTTCTGCCAGTAATTTTACAGTAATATGTTTGGCGTTGGGGTAATAGTGCGCGCGTGTCTTACTATCGATAGATGCCGCCACATACTCGATTCCCATTTTTTTCAGGTCTTTTTCCTGAAGGCCGGTACGGGCTACTTCGTATTTACACACTTTACATACCGCAGTTCCCACAGCGCCGGGAAAGACAATGTTTTCACCAGCAAGGTTACTGCCGGCTACAAGGCCGGTCTTATTGGCCACTGTGCCCATAGCAATATGCACGTGCATTTTACTTACCAGGTGCAGTGTTTCGGTACAATCGCCCGCGGCCCATACATCAGGTATATTCGTCTGCATTTTGGCATTTACCTTTATAGCGCCCTTAACGCCCAGTTCGATACCCGATCCTTTCAGGAAGTGCGTATTAGGTGATGTTCCCATACCCAGTACTACAATATCCGTTGCAATAGATTGCCTGTCGGTCACCACGGCAGAGACTTTACCGTCACTGTGTTCAAAAGCAACCAATTCTTCGCCCAAATGTACCTTCACACCAAGTTTGCGCATCGCTTCTGATACGAGCTCTCCCATATCAGGGTCGAGCGTGTTCATCAATTGCGGCCCGCGGTTTATGAGTGTTACTTTGAGCCCGCGTATCAGCAGGGCTTCTGCCATTTCGAGGCCAATATAACCACCACCAATAATAACGGCGGTTTCCGGTTTTTTATCTTCTATATATTTTTCCAGGTTGATGCCGCTTTTCAGCGTGGATATACCAAATACATTTTCAGCATTGGATCCCTCTACATCCGGGCAAAAAGCTTTTCCACCCGTGGCGATAAGGAGTTGGCCGTAGTCTTCCCAAACTTCCCGGTTATGCTCTTTGTCTAGTACCTTAATACGCTTGTTTTCGGTATCTACTCCCAGCACAAGATGCAGGGTGCGGACATCGATGTTGTATTTCTCCCTGAATGTTTTAGGGGTACGTATAATCAGGTCGTCGATCTTTTCAACGGTTTCCGATATATAATACGGAATCCCGCAGGCAGAATAAGAGGTATACTTTGATTTTTCAAAAACCACGATCTCCCTGTCAGGCTGTTCGCGGCGTACTTTTGATGCGGCTGTCATTCCCGAGGCATCACCGCCGATAATTACAAGTTTATCCATGAATTCAAATTACAAAAAAATCCTCAAAATTTTACGATTCCGGCTAAAAGAAATAATTATCAGGCTGGTAGATCTATCAGTATATTGCGGGTTTATAGGTCAACTAGTTAGCCCGTATTAAATAAAGATTAGTGTTTCATGATATTAATCATCTTTAGCCCCAATATTATATAAAATATTTGCGGCTTATTATATACAGATGAAAAATACACCATTACACAGTTTCCATATTCCTGTCATGGGCCTTTCCTATACAATCGATTCACCATTACGGGTAGCCAAATATGGGATCGATTCCGTTGTGTCTATAGTCGACGATGAGCTGGCCGAAAGAATGAAAGCCTATTACTGCAGTAAATTTGATATTCCCTTTAAAGCTATTTCGGACAAAATAGCCGATTACAGGGCAAAACGTATAACAGATTACCTCAATGTGATGGACAAGCTGGTAAAGCAGCAATTCCGGGATTTTTGCGAAGAGCTCAGCAATAATAAGAAAGAACTGGAAAAGTTTATTTCGATGCTGCCTGATACTTCCTCTATTTTAAAAAGCTTTCAGGAAATATCCGCAGATAACCTTTTAGGCAAGGCTAAGGAGATCATAGGCAAATACCTGTCGCCCGGTGCGATAGATGTCAACATTATGACTAAAGTAGACAAAACAAACTATCAGGATAAGGTTGCTTTGCCGACTGAATTTAATGATGCCCATGCTGCTCTAAGAGGGTATGCGAACAGTACTTTAAGTTCCTCTTTAGTGCTTTCTGCAGGAATGAATCCTTCACTATACAGTTATATTGCTACGTTCAAAGATTTTTTTCCTGATGATAATGGTGCATTGAAAAAGAAGATCATTCTTAAAGTGAGTGATTTTCGATCTGCATTGATACAGGGATCCTTTCTGGCTAAGAAAGGTATTTGGGTATCGGAGTATCGCATAGAGTCAGGCCTTAATTGCGGTGGCCATGCTTTTGCAACCGACGGCCTGTTGCTCGGGTCTATCATGCAGGAATTTAAGGACCGTAAAACGGAACTTGTTGAAACCGTACATTCCCTGCTTGCAAAGGCGCTTCCTGCTTGCGGCTATACCGTTCCAAAACAACCTATGCCATTACGTATTACTGCACAGGGAGGTGTAGGTACAGCGGAAGAGCATCGTTTTCTGTTGGAGCATTATGAAGCAGATGCCATAGGGTGGGGATCGCCTTTCCTTTTGGTGCCCGAAGCGACATGTACCAACAGAGAAACCCGGGAATTACTTGCCCGTGCAGGGGAGAAAGACCTTTACAGGAGTGATATCTCGCCTCTGGGTGTTCCGTTCAACAGCATAGTGGGTACGACCAATGAATTCTTCAAAACACAGCGCATAGTGGCAAAAAAGGAGGGAAGCTCCTGTCCTAAAAAACTTTTGGCTCTTAATACAGAGTATAGTCCGGAAGGTATCTGTACAGCCTCGCGCAAGTATCAAAAGATTAAGCTTAATGAGCTTGAGATGGTAAAAGATTCTTTAGACAGTGTTGCTTATGACAGGAAAAAGAATGCAATTTTGGTGAAATCGTGCTTATGTGTAGGGCTTGCCAATTCAGCATATCTGGAAAATGATATGCCTATAAAAGGGGAGCAGCAGGGCGTTGTAGTATGCCCGGGCCCTAACATGGCTTATTTTGATAAAGAAGTATCCCTGCAGCAAATGGTAAGGCACATCTATGGACATGACTCCGTACTTGCAGAAGGCTACAGGCCAAATATGTTCATTAAGGAATTGCAATTGTATTATGAGTACCTAAAACAGGAGCTTTCGGCTATAAATGAAGATATTACCAGGGCCCAGATTAAAAAGTGGCAGTCTTTTAAGGTCAACCTGCAGAAAGGTATTGCTTATTATGAAGACCTTTTTTCAAAAACAACTTTCTTTAAAAAGGAAAGGGAAGATATCATGAGTAAACTTAAGTTGTATACCATAAAGGTTGATGAAATGATTATACCAACTGAATAATTTAATGGTTTACAGAATTGTATAAAACAGAAAGAGCAGCGTTAAGCTGCTCTTTCCTCTCTATGCACATCATTCAAAAAAGGTATGGAATATTTCAAAATCGTGCTTCAGCCTCTCAATACTTTTGTTACTGTCCATAGTATCTACAGTTTCCATAAGGGGGACAAGCCATTTGTGAAGTTCATCGTGCGCCTGGCCCTGCATCGTACATTTTGACGTTAATCCTTTCAGGTTGTCCGTCAATGTACTTTTTA
>Ga0308157_10002249_pt1 | contig 32786 bp, 28 predicted proteins | sample PhyBR1_FD_201035 | JGI IMG/M metagenome (GOLD analysis project Ga0308157, IMG submission 201035) | Phyllosphere microbial communities from UC Gill Tract Community Farm, Albany, California, United States - DLSLB.R1 | ecosystem: Host-associated > Plants > Phyllosphere > Unclassified | place: USA...
TTGCATGTGTAAGGCATGCCGCCAGCGTTCAATCTGAGCCAGGATCAAACTCTTCAGTTTAATCTCTGTTTATTTGACACTTTCGTGTCACCGTGATTTCTCACGGGTCGCTCATTCAAAATACTGACAGGCCACTATTTTCATAGCGCCTATTTCATTACTTCTTGTGAACATTTGATATTTTAAGTATCAGCAGAACTAGTCTGCTGTGCACTTTCATCAAACGTCCACACTTATCGACTGTTAATTTTTAAAGAACTTTATTCGGTACTGCGTTTGCTGCGAAGCGTTGTGTCCGTCAGCGAAGAAGAAAGAGTATGAAGCGTTTAGACCGTTTCGTCAACCCCTTCTTTTTCCCCGCTCACTACACATTTGCGTGTGCCGTTTTGCGGGGAGGCGAACTATAGCAAAGCGAGTGCGGGTTCCGCAAGGGCTTTTTACGGGAACACGAATGATTTCACCAGTGTCAGTTCGCCAGCTGCGCGCATCGGCACTTGATAGGTTTGCAGCCTTTCGCGCGGCGTGCCTTCATTGGTGATGATGGAGACCCGCGCGACAGTGAGCGTGGACGTGTCCGCGCCGCTGCCGAAGTAATTCACGTAGACGTGATAATTGCCCTTCTGCGGCGAGGCACTGGAAAAGATCTCCGGCCCGTAGCCGGTCGTCACGTCCACATCCAGGGCCGAGCCGTCCTGTAATACGCGATTGCCGTACCAGGCGTGGCCGCCGTCCGGCGTCACCACATGCAGATCGAGATCGGTGCCGGCGCTATCCCAGGACAGCACCACCCGCAAGCGCGCCTGGGTCTTCCCCTGGTAGTTGTCGACAAATTGCGCGCGGGCGCGGCTCTTGCCGTCCGGCGCGCGCACTTCCACACTATTAGAGCCGCTGCCGAAACCATACGGCCGTCCATATGTGCCATCCTCCGCCACTTCCAGCGGCATCGCCACGCCATTGACCACCAGCGTGGCCGGCTTGCCTTTGGGCGCGCCGGCGATGCGGCCGCGTATCTGCGCCGTTTCGCTCTGGCCCGGCTGCAGGCTGACGGAGGCCGCGGGATAATGCACCGGCTGCGTATAGTCTTCGCGCGCGCCGGCGGAATTGCGCCAGCCGCCTTTGGGCGAATCGATGGTGACCTGGGCCTGCGCCCAAAGCGGTAATAACATTAACAATAGCCAGCGCAGATTCATGCTCAGTACCTGAAAGTTTTGACGAGCGTAAGCTCGCCGATACCGCGTAGTGGCACGACAAACGATTCGCGCCGCTCGCGCGGGGTGTTCTCATTGAAGACCAGCGTGATGCGGCTGGTGATGACGGGCCTCTGCCGCGTGTTCTCGTCGAAGTGATAGCCGTCGGCGCCGAAGTTGCCCCAGTAATTTATCCACACCTGATACAAGCCGTGCATCGGCGACGTCATCACGAAGTTCTCCGGGCCAGGCCCATCGACGGTGTCGGCATCCAGGCCGCCGCCGTTGCTCAGCGCCGGCTGTCCAAAGAACGCGTGCTGGCCGTCCGGGGTGATCACGTGCAGGTCGACTTCCGCCTGGCTGTCGTCCCACGCGGCGATGATGCGTATCATCGGCTGCGGCTTGCTGCGGTCTGCTTCATAAAACTGCACGCGCTTGACCGCTTTGCCGTCCGGCGAGCGGATCTCCACGCTGTTGGAACCGGAGCCGAACGAATACGCGCGGGCGTAGCGCCCATCCTCGTCCGTGTACAAAGGCGTCGGATTACCGTTGACCACCAGCTTGTGGAACGCCCTCCCCTTGCCCACTTTATCAAGCTGGCCCTGGATCATGCGCCGTCCACGTTGCGCGCCACGGTCCACCAGCGCGTATGGGTAGTTGACCGCCAGCTCCTCCGAGCGGTCGGTCAGGCCGGCACGGTTCCAGCCGCCTATCGGCGTGGTCATGCTTTTGTCCTGCGCGTGCGCCAGCTGGCATGCCAGCAGCAGCGCGGCGGCGTTGAGCAATCGGATGCGGGAAATCACAGCGTCTCCAGGTTAAGGTCGACCAGCCGGCGCGCCAAGCGCTCGACATAGTCCTCATCCTGGCCGCGCGGGTGGCGGCGCAAGCCAAGATGCAGGTATTCATGGGCCAGCGTGATGCGGTCTTCGCGCGTGGTCAGCGGGCGCATGAAGATGCGGTTGCGCGACTGCTCCGAGTACGGCGCGCCGGAGGCCAGCGCGCAGACCAGCGGCGGCTGCGGAGGCGCCTCGTAACCAGCCTCGCCCAGCAGCACACGCTGCCAGCGTGGCAGGGCGCGTGCCAGCCACTCCTCGTTCTGCCGCAGACGCTTGCAGCGCACGCCGGCGTTGCCAACGGTGCTCAGCGCACCGCCGGGATAGGCCGCCGCCAGCAATTCATCGTATAGCTTGCCCTGCTTCGCCTGCCGGACCGCATCGGTCCACACCAGCGTGCCATCGGATGCCTGGTCACGGTGATATCGCACCGGCACGCCGTCGACAATCAACTGATCAGTCCAGCGCGCGATGGCCAGCGCCGCCGGCGTGGCGGGACTGGGACTAACACGCTGCGTCGCGCTGCTGTCGGCGATTTGCTGGCAGCCCGCCACGCTCTGCGCATTCTGCCGCAGATAACTGCGCGCGGCGATGGCCAGCGCCTTGGCCGCTTCCGGCTCGTCGGCGCTGGCCTCGCGGTCGATCACGCGCGCCACATATTCATTGACGCCGAAACGGCCGCGCAATTGCGGACGGCCGCCGCCGGTCTGCAGCATCATCTCGCCGGCGCTGCGCAAGGCCAGGCTCTTGCCGTTTTCGAAGCGTACCTGGAAGCGGCCGTTGAGCGGCCCCGCCGCAGCCGGACCATCCGCGCCGCGCACGCTGCTGATCGGATAACGCTTGAAGTAATCGACGACGACGCAGCCGCTGTCCTCCGCCGCCTGCACCGGCGGCAGACTGGCGGCCAATCGCGGCGCCCACTGCTGCAGCACATTGCTGCTGCCGCCTGCGCCGCCGAACCACACCGGCGTGCCGTCGGCCAGCCAGCCCGCAGCGCCGCCGAGGCGTTCGCGCTCCTTGCCCGCTTGCGTCGGCTTATGCCAGGAATAGGTCTTCACCCGCAGCTGGCTGCCGAACCACCGTGCGGTGCCGGCGCCCCGGCCATCCAGCACCACGCGCAGCAGCGCCGCCTCGGCATCGGCGCGGCTGGCGGCCGGTATGCTGGACAGTGCGCGCAGCAGGCTGTCGAGCCGCACCAGCCGTTCCGGTGTCAACTGCGCGGGATCGGCCAGCCATGCGAGTTCGCCCGAGGGCGCGGCGCCAAGACGGCGCGTCCAATACTCCCGCCACGCCGCCGGCGCGATCATCAACCGGCGCGGCGAAAAGAACGGCCCGCAGGACTGTGCCAGCGCCGCATCGCGGCTTATGCTCTGCCCCGCCTCGCAGCAATAGACTTCTTCGGGATCGCGGCCGCCGCAGCGATAGTCCGGCATCGGCACGTGGCTGTCGTCCGCGTAGATATAGACGAACAGCTTCCATAAGCTGGCCAGCGGCACTTGGCGGCTGCCGTCGAAAGGTTGCGGCGCCGGGCCGCCCTGGCGCAATTGCAGGACCTCGGTTTTGCCGTCGCGCCACCAGGCCACGTCCAGCGACGCCGCCCGCGACGACACGGCCAGCGGCTGCATGGCCAACAAGGCCAATACAGCCGCCGGACGCAGCACGCGGAAAAGTGCCGACTTGCGCATCATTCCACCTTCAACGCGCGCATGGTCTTGCCGCCGCCTTCCAGCGCCTTCTGCTCCGGCTGATACATGCGGTGGAAGCGCGTAGGCGGCAGCACGTAGCTACCTTTTTGCGCAAAGCGCAGCAGGTGGCGCACCGTCACGGCCTCCTCCAGCGGATCGACCGGCACCGCGTAACCATCACGGCGCTCGACATGGCGCGCACGCTCCAGCGGCGTTGGTTTTTCGCCCGCCATCACCATGCCCCAGGTGCTCGACTCGACCATCGCGCCTGGCGGCAGCGCCACCTCCAGCAAGCCAAAGCGGTGCTTGGATCCGGGCGCTGGTTTCAGCGTGATCTCATCCAGATACAGTTCGGCGGTGCTGAGCGCCTCGCCCGGCTTGACCAGCTCCGTGGTGTAGCCGTCCTTACCCTGCTTCATGCGCAGGATGCGGCGCTCGACGGTGACCGGCAAGGTGGATGCCTCCGCTGTGCGGCTGTCGTACTGCACTACGGCGACCGTGCCCGCAGGCGCGGCGCCAGATGCCGCCGCCAACTTGAGCTGCTCCGGCAGGGCCTTGGCGTCGTTCCAGCGCCAGACCGGCTGGCCGCTGCGGCTTTCAACTTTTTGCCAAGGACCGTCCAACGCCAGCGCCGGCGCCTTGCCGAACGATGCGCCGCCCAGTTTTTTCTGCACCCACAACAGCGTCATCGAGCGGTCCAGCGTCGGCATGTCCGCGCGAACGCTGGCCAGTATCGCATCGGCCTGCGACGGCGGGACTTCGCCGGCCAGCATCAGCAAGGCTTGCGCCACCGGCGCCTTCGACGAGCGCAACACGCTCCACGCGGCGACGACCTGCTGCTGCAGTGCCGGCGGCAACCCCACGCCGTTCTGGCTTGCGACCACCGACGTCAAGCCAACTGCCATCGCCTGCGCTTCGCGGTCATCGCCGGCGCCGAGCAGCAGGCTGCTGGTATCGCCGCCCGCATGCGGCTTGCCGGCCAGCGTGACGGCGGCCATGTCGTCGACCAGGCCCGAGGCCAGAGTCTTGGTGGGCAGGCCGATGTCCCGGGCCATCCACAGCACCAGCGCGCGATCGATCGGCGCATCCTTCAGGCCCTGTTCACTGTACACGGTCAGCAGGCTATTCCAGTGCTCTGGCGGCAGCTCGATGCGCAATGCGCGCGACGCATACCAGTCCGCGTAGTAGGCGTAACCGGTCATCAGCGCGCTGCCCGCCGTGGCGTTGCCCCACCAACCGAAGACCGCGTTGGGTCCGGCCATCGCCACCAGCCGCAGGCGCTGCGCGGTGAGCGTGGCCTGCAGGCGTTCGCGCAGCTGCGCGGCGTCCGGCGGCATGCTTTGCAGCGCCAGCGTCAGAGGAATCAGGCGGCTCGCGGTCTGCTCCACGCAGCCGTATGGGTACTCGATCAGGTCATCGGCGATGCGCGCGAAGTGGCTGGCCGCGCCCTGCGCGAACGAGACCCGGATATTGCGCGCATCAGCCGGCAGCTTGAACGCGGTCTCGGCGCCGTTCAGCGGCAACGTCAGCGTGCGGGGGCTGAGCCAGGCCGCAGGCAGGGTTTGCATCGTGGTGTCCAGCGCGTCGACCAGTTTGCCGTCCTGCTTGAGCTCCAGGCGCAAGGCGCCGGAAACCGCCGCCAGCGGGAACTCGACATAATTGACGCCAGGCTTGGCGCTCAGCTTCTCGGTCTTCGGCTGCGTGCCGCCGGACAGGATCACTTCCAGCGTCTGCGCGGCGCTGGTCTGGTTGAACACCGCCACCGTGGCGCGCGGCGCGTCGCCGGCGCGCATCCAGTCCGGCGCGGTCCACTTGGCGTAGAAGTTTTTGTCCGAACGCAGATAGCCGGTGCGTTGGCCCACGCGTCCTTGCGCATCCATCGCGCGGCCGGTGATGCGCCAGCGGGTCAGCGCATCCGGCATGGTGAAGCTGATGCGCGCATTTCCATCCGCATCGGTCTTCAGCGACGGCGCCCAGTAGGCCGTGTCGATGTTGTCGCGGCGCGGCCGCTCCAGCACCTTGACGCCGCGCTCATTGTAGTTGTGGCGCGCCGGCGCGCCGCCGCTGCGGCCCTGCGCCATGTCGTAGCTGATGAACGACAGGCTGGCCGTGGTGCGCACGTTGTTGCGGCGCGGGTGATAGAAGAAGTCGCCGATCTCCGGCGCGATCTCGGGCTGCAGCACGTAGATCATCTCGTCCACCACGCCCAGCGCCACCATGGTGCTCAGCGGCTTGCCGTCCAGCGTGGCCTTGACGTCCAGCGTCACTTTCTCGCCAGGCTGGTAGACCTCCTTGTCGGTCTTGAACTGCAGCGCGATGCGCGGCTCGATCACTTGCAGGCCGGCGTTCTCGAACACGAAGTCGCCGTTGCGGGTGTAGGCCACCGAGAAGGTCATGTTGGGGCCATGCTCCTCCTTCACCGGTATCCGCACGCGCCACTGCTTCGGTCCCACCCGCTGCGCCTTGTACCAGTCGGCGCTGCCGGCCATCAGGCCATATTGTTCAACCTTGTCGCGCTCCAGCGTGAGCAGCGCCTGGTCCACCTTGTCGGAGAAGGTGATCAGCGCCTCGGCCGTCTCGCCCGGACGATAGCGCGCGCGGTCCAGCACAATCTCGATGCTGCCCGGCGTGGCCTGCACGCCGTCGCCGCTGACCCAGTGACTGGCCGCCGCCAGCAGGTTGCCGCGCTCGTCGCGCAACGACAGCTGATAGGAACCGGAATCCGGGAAGGTCACGTCCCATCCCTTGGCGGCCGGATCGAAGGCGCCGGACGTCTTGGCCTGCCGCTCCAGCTGCACCATCTCCCAGCGCACCGGACGCGCCGAACCCTGGCCGTCGGCCACCAGGTCGAAATGCACCTTCTGCCCCGGATCGGAGAACTGGCGGGAAGGCTTCAAGGTGTAGGTGGTGCTGGAACGCTCGATCATCAGCTCGCGCGTGACCTTGACGCGGTAGGCCGCGCCGTCGGTGGCCAGCACGGTCAGGATGTAGCGCGACGGATCGGCGGCCGGCGGCAGCGAGAAGTCCACATTGCCGCTGCTGTCGCTGACCACTTCCTCGGTCTTGAGCGACACTGGGAACAAGCCGCTGTAACGCAGTTCGCCATCGACCATGCTGTTTTGCTGGCTGCGCAGCGACAGCGTCATCGATGCGTTCTTCACCGGCTTGCCGTCCGGGTAGCGCAGCGAGATGCTGCCCTTGACCGCCTCACCGGTCTTAAACTCCGGCTTGGACGGCTGGATATTGATCTCGAAGTGAGGCTTGATATATTCGGCCACGCGGAAGGCCGCGCCGTAGACGCCGTCCTTGTAGGTGAAGCGCAGCTCGTAGCCGCCGGCGGTGGCCTGCTCCGGCAGGCGGAAGCGCGTATCGGCGCCCGTATCGCCCGACAGCTGCAGCGTTTGCGTCAACAGTGGCGTGCCGTTCGGATCGAACACGGTCAGGCCGATGGGCGCCGCGACAGCGGCCTGCGAGGCGCGCGCGGACGTGAACTCCCGTCCCATGAACTTGACATTGACCTCGTCGCCGGGCCGGTACAGCGGCCGGTCGGTGACGGCATACAGCTTGGTGTTATAGATCTCGCTGTCGTAGTAGAAGTTCTCGGACACGAACACGCCGCCGGCGCGGTCCTCGCCCAGCACATAGGTGTGCTCAGGGCTGCCGCGCTCCATCGACGCCACGCCGTCGGCGCCGGTGGTGGCCGATTGCAGCACGCCGGTGCCGTCGGTCCAGGCCACGTTGGCGCCGGCGACGGCTGCGCTGTTGTCGCGCCGCGCGGCCCACACCAGCATCTGGCCGGACGACACCTTGGTCACGGCCATCGTATCCGACACAAACACCAGCGTGGTGGCGCGGTGCTGGCCGATGATGGCCTCAACCAGGTACAGGCCCGGTTTGCGTTTGCCGAGCGGGATCATCACATTGCCGGCGCCGGGGACGACGAAATCGCTGCTCGATCCGTCGAGCTTCACGCCCTTGGGCGGCGCGATCGGCGCGGCCTGCCAGATCGGATAGCGGAAGCTGTCGACCAGCTCCATGCCCTTGATCGGCTTGTACTGCGGATGGTTGGCAAACACCGTCGGCCGGCGGATCGCGTCGTTGGTGGCCAGCTTGGGATGCTCGCTGGTCACCGAGAGGCGCGCCTCGGCCGAGAACAGCTTGCGCCAGAAAAGGCGCGACTGCTTCCACCAGCTGTCCCACAAGAAGCTCAGCGTGTTGGCCAGACCCTCGCCCTGGAAATTGCCCTCCACCTGGATGCGGTGCAGGTTGGGCTGCTTCTTCAGGAAGGCCATCGGCTCGGGCACGCGGTACAGCACGATGTCGGCGCCGGAATAGGCTTCGAGATTCATGCGGCCCATGTCGCGCCCCGGCACCTCAAGGCGCACACGCGCTTCGTCCGCGCTGCCATACGTGGCATCGGACAGCAGGAAGAACGGCTCGCCCTTGAACGGCGTGTAATAGCTCGGCTCCGGCTGCGCCACGGCGCTTCCGATCAGGAACAGGGACAGCACACTGGCGAGCAGCAGCTTCATGAAAGAAATGACAGCCGGAATACACCGGCGAAATTGGGATTGTTGGACGCAGGTTGCCACCGCGTGTCCTTCCAGGTCGTGAGTTGTTTGATATCGACGGTCCGCAGACCATTGTCGTCGGGGGTAACGGTGCCGGTGTGGTAGGCGATGCTCGCCCCCATCCAGACCATCAGGTGTTGTTCGTCGCCCTGGTCGAAGAACAGCAGGTCGCCGGGCATGGCCTGGCTGATTTCGCGCGCGACGAAGCGGCTGTTGTGCTGCACCAGCGCCAGCGCGGTGACGAAGTGGCCGACCGTGCCGCCGGTCTGCACCCAGCGGTTGCGCAGCGCGGCCTGGCTGGCGTCGAGCTCCAGTTCCGGCGGCAGGCGGCGGTCGCTGGCGATGCCGTTGGCGCGCAGCCAGCGCGCATCGTGCACGGCCAGCGCCTCGTTGACGGCGAAGCGCACCAGGCCCGCGCAGTCGCGGTGGGTCCAGCGCGGCGACGGTCCGCGTTCGATCTGCGCCGTGATGATGCGCAGCATCCACGCCTGGAAGGCGCGGCTCTGCGCCTGCGACAGCCGCGTGGTCGCCTCCGCGCCCTGGCGCAAGGCCCAGGCGGGGGACGCGGTAGCCGCGCCGGCGCACGCCAGCCAACGCAAGGCGGAACGCCGTTGCATCATCGCTGGACCGCTTGCCATTCCAGCGTTTCCCATGCGGTGCCGCTGGCCGGCAGGTGCTTGAGCACCATGCGGTATGGCGGATACTTCTTCAGCGCGGCCAGGCGCGGCACCAGATGTTCATTGGCCGCGGCACGCAGCACCGGCTCATGAGCGGCCGGCAGCGCGTCGTAGGCCTCGCGCTCGATCAGCTGCGCCAGCGAGGCCGGTGCGATCAGGCCCACCGTGTGGCCGGCGTCCGGCAGCAGGTCGGAGGCGGCAGGCGCCTGCTTGCGGCGCACCGCCAGCACCTGGTCCACCAGCTTGCCGTCGGCGGAGAAGACCACCGTGTCGCCCGCCACCGCCAACGCCGGCTTGGCCTCGCCCATCGCGGTCGCCACGGTGCGCTCCCAGCGCGTGACGCCCTTGGCTTCGGTCTTGCGGACCGCGTCCTTGCCGCCGATGGCCGCCGTGAACAGGCTGCCGTACAACGCTTCCCCGCCCGCATTCGGCTGGCGCGTGGCCACGAACACCGGCGTGTGCAAACGCGATCCGCCATACCAGCACGCGGCGGCAGGGCCTTGCAGCTGGGTGCCCAGCGGGAGCACCGGTTCCGAGGTCTTGCCGCTCATTTGCTTGAGCATGGGCTGCAGCGCGTCCCAGTCCACCGGCACGCTGAAACAGGCGCTCGGATCGTTCGGCAGCACCGGCCACAGAGCGGCGTTATCGTAGCCGCCCTTGTGCAGCTTGTCCGCGTTGACCAGCACCTCCGAGCGCCACGCGCCCTTGGTGAAGTCGAAGCGCAGCGCCTCCAGCGCGCCGAAGAATGGCTGGTAGCCGAAGGACAGAAAGTCCGCCTTGACGGCGATGCTGTGGCCATCGGGCGCCGCCTGGTCCAGATGGAACTGCGGATGGAAGATGTTCTGCTTGGACTGGTCCGACGCCAGCAGGCTGGCGACGGTCTTGCCGGCCGCGCTGTCGGCGCTCTTGCCCTGTGCACCGCCATACAGCATGCCGGGATGCGACAGGATCACCAGCCGCTGGCCGTGCGCGGCGAACAGCATGGTGCGGTTGTAGGCGTAGTTGAGCGCATACACCGGCACCTTGTCGCCATCGACGCGCAGCTCGCCGGCCACGCTCATTTGCGTGTCCTTGAGCGCGACCTTGCCCGCCTCCTCCAGCAGGCGTGTCAGCTGGTTGCGCGAGACGGCGATGGCGAAGTGCTTGAGCGAGCCGTCGGCGTCGCGCCACAGGGCCACTTCCGCCGGCTGGTCCAGCACCATGCGCAGCAGCTGGTCGCCCCAGCCCAGTTCATGTTCGTAGGCGATGCGCCGCAGGCTGCCCTTGAGGCCCAAGCGGTCCTCGCTTTGCTCGTAGTAGAACAGGAATTCCTCGCGCAGCACGTCGCGCGCCAGCGGCACCGTCAGCAGGTCGCGCGGCAGCGACGACAGGCTCTTGGTCATCACCAGCGCGTCCGGCCGGGACAAATCCAGCTTCAAGCTGTTGACGTCCCCCATGAGATTCCAGCCCAGGAGCCGGTAAGCGGCTACCGCGGCCAGCACCACCGCGCCTCCGGCGAGCGATCCGACCAGTATTTTTTTATTCATGGGCGACGATTGCCAAGTTAGTAATAAGTTATAAATAATAACATGCCAACTCAGCAACCAAGAGCACGCATGGTGCGAAAGCGTAAAATAGCGGTTTCGCCGATCCAAACGCCCCTCATGTCCATCCTGCTCACCACCCTCAACGCCCGCTACACCCACGCCTCGCTGGGCCTGCGCTATCTCCTGGCGAACATGGGCGAGCTGCAGGAACAGACACGCCTGCAGGAATTCGTCATCGGCGCCAAAACCACCGAGATCGTCGAACGCATCCTGGCGCACGCGCCGAAGATCGTCGGTTTCGGCATCTACATCTGGAACGTCGAGGAGACCACCAAGGTCGTGGCCATGCTCAAGCGCGTGGCGCCGCGCGTGACGGTGGTGCTGGGCGGGCCGGAGGTGTCCTATGAATCGAACGAGCAGGAAATCGTCAAGCTGGCCGACTACCTGATCACCGGCTGGGGCGACGTCACCTTCCCCAAGCTGTGCGGCGAGATCCTCAACGGCCCCAAGCCGCTGATGAAGATCCACGCCGGCGTGCAGCCGCCGATGGCCGAGATCAAGCTGCCCTACTCGCTCTACACCGACGACGACATCAAGAACCGCACCATCTACGTGGAAGCCTCGCGCGGTTGCCCGTTCAAGTGCGAGTTCTGCCTGTCTGCCCTGGACAAGACGGCATGGCCGTTCGCGCTCGACCACTTCCTGGCGGAGATGGAGGCGCTGCACGCGCGCGGCGCGCGGCTGTTCAAGTTCGTCGACCGCACCTTCAATCTGAATATCAAGACCAGCCTGAAGATCATGCAGTTCTTCCTCGATAAGCTGGAGGCGAATCCGGACGATCCGGTCTACGCCCACTTCGAGCTGGTGCCGGACCACCTGCCGGACGCACTGAAAGAGGGCATCGGCAAATTCCCGCACGGCGCGCTGCAATTCGAGATCGGCATCCAGAGCTTCAACCCGGCGGTGCAGACGCTGGTCAGCCGCAAGCAGGACAACCAGAAAGCCGCCGACAACATCCGCTGGCTGACCGACCACTCCAACGCCCACATGCACGTGGACCTGATCGCCGGCCTGCCCGGCGAGACGGTGGAGAGCTTCGCCGAAGGCTTCAACAAGCTGTGGGCCTTGAATCCGCACGAGATCCAGTTCGGCATCCTCAAGCGGCTGCGCGGCACGCCCATCATCCGCCACACGCAGGAATACGGCCTGGTGTTCGAGCCGTACGCGCCCTACACCATCCTGGCCAACCGCGACATCGACTTCCCGACCATGCAGCGCCTGGTGCGCTTTGCGCGCTACTGGGACCTGGTGGCCAACTCCGGCCGTTTCGGCCACACGCTGCCGGTGCTGCTGGGCGACGACGCCTTCGGCCGTTTCATGGCCTTCTCGGACTGGCTGTACGCGAACACCGACGCCACCCACCGCATCGCGCTGGAGCGCCTGGTGGCGATGGTGGCCAAATACCTGCACAGCCAGGGCATGGACAAGGAGGCCGCCGAGGCGCTGCTGGCCAGCGATTACGCCGGCGCCAAGCCCAAAGCCGCCGAGACGCCGGCGCCCAAACGCCAGGCCCGCCGGCTGGCCGCGTGAGCGGAGCCGCCGGCTCCCACACAAGCACAGGTGGCGGCCAGGGCCAAACTCCCTTAAACTGACGCAATGCCTATCGCCAAAGAGCCCACTCTCACTCTCAATCCCGGTGCCGCCAAGGGGCCTTCGGTCGCCGCCGGCGGCACCTGGCAAGTGCACGCTCTGGCCCAGGGCAAGACCATGGCCACCATCACGGCGATGATCAAGACCCTCAAGGCCGACGGCGTCAAATGGGACCTGACGGCGATCGACAGCATGGACCACATCGGCGCCCAGCTGCTGTGGAACGCCTGGGGCAAGACCCGCCCGGCGGACCTGCAACTGGCGCCCGGCCAGGAAGAATTCTTCAACCGCCTCGAATCGACCGGCAAGCTCGAACTGCCGGCGGCCCGCCCTCAGCGCCTGACGTGGGTGATGAAGCTCGGCTTCGCGATGCTGCTGTTCTTCGAGCACCTGATCGCCCTCACCTCGCTGATCGGCCAGGTGGTGCAGGAACTGTGGCGCTTCGCGCGCGCGCCGATGCGCGGCCCGTGGAAGGAAATCTCCGCGAACATCTTCCACGCCGGTTTCCAGGCGCTGGGCATCACGGCGCTGGTCGGATTTTTGATCGGCGTGGTGTTCTCCTACCTGTCGGCGCAGCAGCTGCGCAACTTCGGCGGCGACATCTTCCTGGTTAACCTGCTCGGCATGAGCATCATCCGCGAACTGGGGCCGCTGCTGGCGGCGATCCTGGTGGCCGGCCGCTCCGGCTCCTCCATCACCGCGCAACTGGGCGTGATGCGCGTGACCGAGGAGCTGGACGCCATGCTGGTGATGGGCATCTCGCACGGCTTCCGCCTGATCATGCCCAAGGTGCTGGCCCTGGCGATCGCCATGCCGCTGCTGGTGATCTGGACCGACACCATCGCGCTGTTGGGCGGCATGGTGTCGGCCAAGGTGGAGCTGAACCTGTCGCCGCAATACTTCATCCTCAAGCTGCCGGACGCGGTGCCGCTGGCGAACTACATGATCGGCCTGGGCAAGGGCACGGTGTTCGGCATCCTGATCGCGCTGGTGTCGTGCCACTTCGGCCTGCGCATCAAGCCGAACACGGAAAGCCTGGGACGCGGCACCACCACCTCGGTGGTCACGGCGATCACCGCGGTGATCCTGGCCGACGCCGTGTTCGCGATTGTCTTCAGCGGCGTGGGGTTCTGATGGCCAATCAAGCACTCGTCCCCGAAAAAGTCTGCGGCCCCGGCACCGGCGAACTGACGCTGGACGGCAGCGTGCCTATCGTCGAGATCACCGGCCTGTGGACCAAGTACGGCCGCACCGTCGTGCACCAGGACTTGAACCTTGAAATCGAACAGGGCGAGATCCTGTCCATCGTCGGCGGTTCCGGCACCGGCAAGACCACGCTGCTGCGCCAGATGCTGGGCCTTGAAACACCGGCGCGCGGCTGCGTGCGCGTTTTCGGGGAGGACATCAGCGAGATCGACTCCGACCAGCTGCAGCAGCTGCGCAACCACTGGGGCATGCTGTTCCAGCAGGGCGCCCTGTATTCGGCGCTGACGGTTTTCGAGAACATCGCCCAGCCGATGCGCGAACTGGGCACGCTGCCCGAGGACCTGGTGCGCGACGCCGTGCTGCTGAAGATGAACATGGTCGGCATGGGTCCGGAGCACGCCAACAAGATGCCGTCCGACCTGTCCGGCGGCATGGTCAAGCGGGTGGCGCTGGCGCGCGCGCTGGCGCTCGAACCCAAGCTGCTGTTCCTCGACGAACCGACCGCCGGCCTCGATCCCGACCTGTCCGAAGCCTTCGTCTCGCTGATCAAATCGCTGCACCGCGAGCTGGGGCTGACGGTGGTGATGGTCACCCACGATCTCGATACGCTGTTCGCCCTGTCGACCCGCATCGCCGTACTAGCCGAAAAACATGTGATCGCGCTTGGCCCGCTGCGCGACCTGCTGACCATCGACCACCCGTTCATCAAGGAGTTCTTCCTCGGCGACCGTGGCCGCCGCGCGCTGGAAGCGCTGGACGAAAAAACCAATACGGAGCACCACTGATGGAAAACCGATCCCACGCACTCACCACCGGCTTCTTCACGATCACGCTGCTGATCGCGGCCATCCTGTTCGGCCTGTGGTTCAACCGCGACCGCGTGCAGCGCGCGCCCTTCGTGATCGCCACCGCGCAATCGGTGCCGGGCCTGAATCCGCAGGCGCCGGTGCGCTATCGCGGCCTGGAGGTGGGCAAGGTTGGCAGCATCGCCTTCGATCCCAAGGTGGCCGGCCAGATCCTCGTCACCCTCAACATCAACACCGACGCGCCGATCACCAAGACCACCTTCGCCACGCTGGGCTACCAGGGCGTGACCGGCATCGCCTTCATCCAGCTGGACGACGACAAGGTCGGCTCGCCGCTGCTGGCCACCGACAGCGACAACCCGGCCCGCATCCCGCTGCGCCCCGGCTTCTTCGACCAGCTGGAAAAGCGCGGCAAGGAGATCCTGACCCAGTCCGAGGAAGTGACGCGCAAGCTCAATACGCTGCTCAGTCCCGAGAACCAGAAAACCATCCTCGCCGCCTTCTCCGACGTCAGCGCCACCGCCAACGCCTACCGCGAGCTGCCGGCCAAGCTGGAGCCGACCATCGCCAGGCTGCCGGCGCTCGCCGAACAGACGCAGCACACGCTGAACTCCTTCAACACGCTGGCCAACGATTCGGACCGCCTGGTGAAAAACCTGCAGGCGCCGGACGGCCCGATCGCCCGCATCACCGCCACCGCGGACCGCATCGGCGGCTCGGTGGAGGCGGTGGCCGGCGGCATAGAACTGGACACGCTGCCGCAGGTGAACTCGCTGTCCGACGACACCAAGGCCTCGATGCGCGCGCTGCGCAAGACCATGAACAAGATTAACGACCGTCCGCAAAGCCTGATCTTCGGTTCGCCCGGCACGCCGCCCGGCCCCGGCGAAGAAGGCTTTTCCGCCTCGTCCAAATAAGGATCACAGATGACTTCCGCCATCCGCAACGCCATCGCCATCGCCGCTGCCGCCGCCCTGCTGGGCGCCTGCGCCAGCAAGGGCCAGCCGACCGCGCAATACGATTTCGGCCCGCTGCCGCCGGCGCAGGCACAGGCGCCGGCACCTGCCATCGGCGCCCTGATCGTGGCCGACATCGCCGGCCCCAACGCGCTCGACACGGAACGCATGCAATACCGCCTGCTGTACGCGGACGCGCGCCAGTCACGTCCCTACGCCTACAACCAGTGGACCGCCACGCCGTTCCAGCTGATGACCCAGCGCATGAAGGCGCGCATCGCGCAGGCCGGCGTCAAGGTGCTGTCGACCACCGACGCCGCCGCCAGCCCGACCGTGCTGCGCATGGAGGTCAACGACTTCGCGCAGAACTTCGACAGCGCCACCAGCAGCACCGGCGTGGTCGACCTGCGCGCCTCGCTGTTCCGCAACCACAAGCTGGTGGACCAGAAGACCTTCACCCGCAGCAGCCCGGCCCCGAGCCCGGACGCCGCCGGCGGCGCCCAGGCGCTGGCGGCAGCCACCGACGCCGTCACCGCCGACGTGCTGGCCTGGCTGGCGACCCTGCCGCCGCAGAAGGAATGACGGAGTCCACGCCAGCGCCACCGCCGGCCGCGCCAGCACCGGCGCCGGCCAGCAAGCCGTCGCCGTTCACGCGGGCGGCGCTGCTGGCCTACGTGCTGCTGATCGTCTACGCCAGCTGGTTCCCGTTCTCGGGCTGGCACAACCAGGGATTGTCGCCGCTGATCTTCCTGGAAAACACCAGCATGCCGCGCTACTGGACCAAGTTCGACGCCATCATCAACGTGGTCGGCTACATGCCGCTGGGGACGCTGATCGTCTACTCGCTCTACCCGCGCTTCAAGGGCCTGGCCGCGTGGCTGATGGCGGCCGCCGGCGGCTTGCTGCTGTCCGGCCTGATGGAGGGCGTGCAGACCTACCTGCCGAGCCGCGTCTCGTCCAACCTGGACTTCTACACCAACGCCGCCGGCTGCGCGCTGGGCGCGGTGGTCGGCGTGCTGACCGTGCGCCGCCTGCTGGACCAGAGCCAGCTGCAACGGCTGCGCCAGGCCTGGTTCGCGCCGCACGCCAGCCAGGGCCTGGTGCTGCTGGCGCTGTGGCCGCTGGCGCAGATGTATCCGCAAAGCTTCCTGTTCGGCCTGGGGCAGCTGCTGCCCATCCTGTCGGAGTGGCTGTCGCAGTTGCTCGACACCGAGATCGACCTGGCCAGCTATGTCCGCCCGGATACGATCCTGACGGTGGAACAATACTGGCTGTCGGAAACCATCATCACCGCCTGCGGCATGGTGGGCGCGGCGCTGACGCTGCTGTGCCTGCTGCGCAAGCCGGCGCCGCGCGGGCTGCTGGTGGGCGGCATGATCGCCGCCGCCATCGTCGTCAAGGCGCTGGCCACGGCGCTGCTGTTCTCGCCGGAGAACGCCTTCGTCTGGGTCACGCCGGGCGCCGAGGGCGGCTTCCTGATCGGCGCCATCATGCTGGCCGGCCTGGCCTTCGCTCCCCATGTGGCGCAGCGGCGGCTGGCGGCCGCCACCTTGCTGTTGAGCCTGGTGATCGTCAACACCACGCCGGCCAACCCGTATTTCGTCGCCACCTTGCAGACCTGGGTGCAGGGCAAGTTCCTCAACTTCAACGGCGCGGCGCAGTTCCTGACCTTGCTGTGGCCCTTCTTCGCGGTATGGTTCCTGTGGCTGCCTTCTCACAAGCTCAATAAGCCCTGACTAAGGGGAAGCGGGTATCATAGCGGCTATAATTTTCCCCGAGGTACAGCCATGAGCGATACTCCCTACTATAAGCACCACGTCTTCTTCTGCATGAACAAGCGTGACGACGGCCGCAACAGCTGCGGCGACCACGGCGCGGAAACCGCGCAAAAGCACGCCAAGAAGCGCTGCAAGGAACTCAACATCAACGGCCAGGGCCAGGTCCGCATCAACCAGGCGGGCTGCCTGGACCGCTGCGAAGAAGGCCCGGTGCTGGTGGTCTACCCTGAAGGCACCTGGTACACCTACGTCGACACCAGCGACATCGATGAAATCATCGACACCCATCTGGTGCAGGGCAAGGTTGTCGACCGTCTCAAGATCTGATGAACATGAACAAGAACGAAAAATTCACCCTGGCCGGCGGCGCCGGCCAAATGGAAGGCATCCTCGACTATCCGAAGAGCACGCCACGCGGCATCGCGCTGGTGGCCCATCCGCATCCGCTGTACGGCGGCACCATGGACAACAAGGTCGCCGTCACGCTGGCGCGCACCTTCGTCAACCTGGGCTACGTGGTGGCGCGCATCAACTTCCGCGGCGTCGGCGCCTCGGAAGGCGTGCATGACCACGGCCACGGCGAGACCGACGACATGGGCCTGCTGCACGCGTGGATGACGGCCAGGTATCCGGGCCTGCCGGTGGCGTTGTCGGGCTTCTCGTTCGGCACCTTCGTGCAATCGCAGCTGGCGCAGCGCCTGGCCGCCGCCGGCACGCCGGCCGAGCGCCTGGTGCTGGTCGGCAGCGCGGCCAAGAAATGGGAAATGGCGCCGGTGCCTGCCGACACCATCCTGATCCACGGCGAAAACGACGACACCATCCCGCTGATCGACGTGCTGGACTGGCTGCGGCCGCAGGACATTCCGGTCATCGTGATCCCGGGCGCCGACCATTTCTTCCACCGCAAGCTGCAGCACATCAAGGGCTGGGTCACGCAGCTGTGGCACCGCACGACCGATGTTGCCGAGACGGAAACGGACACCGCAACAGCGGATTAAACCCCTATAATTCCCACGCCTTCAACTTTTCACCGAATAAAGCATCCCATGAAAAAATTTATCGCGGCACTGGCCACCAGTGTGATGTTGATGTCCGCCGCCGTCGCGCAAACCCTGCCGCCGCCGACCATCGCCGCCAAGTCCTGGCTGTTGCTGGACGCCACCAGCGGCCAGATCATCGCCTCGCAGGACCCGAACGCCCGCATCGAGCCGGCCTCGCTGACCAAGATCATGACGGCCTACGTCACCTTCGGCGCGCTGCGCGACAAGAAAATTGACCTGAAACAGATGGTCAACGTCTCCACCAAGGCGTGGAAGGTCGATTCGAGCAGCTCCAAGATGTTCATCGACCCGGCCACCCCGGTCAGCATCAACGACCTGCTGTACGGCCTGATGGTCCAGTCGGGCAACGACGCGGCCGTGGCGCTGGCCGAAGCGGTCGCCGGCGACGAGTCCGCCTTCGTGGTGATGATGAACAAGGAAGCCCAGCGCATGGGCCTGACCAACACCCACTTCGCCAACCCGCACGGCCTGCCGAGCCCGGAGAACTACTCGACCGCGCAAGACCTGTCGGTGCTGGCCAAGCGCGTGATCCTGGACTACCCGGAGTTCTACAAGATCGACTCGGTCAAGAGCTTCACGTACAACAAGATCACCCAGCCTAACCGCAACCGCCTGCTGTGGCTGGACCCGACCGTGGACGGCATGAAGACCGGCCACACCGAGGCGGCCGGCTATTGCATGATCGCGTCGGCGCACCGTCCGAACGGCACCGGCGAGCGCCGCCTGGTGTCGGTGGTGCTGGGCACCACGTCCGACCAGTCGCGCACGCAGGAAAGCCAGAAGCTGCTGAACTGGGGCTTCCAGAACTTCGACACGGTCAAGCTGTACTCCAAGGGCCAGGCCATCGCCACGCCGGAGATCTGGAAGGGTTCGAAGAACGCGGTCAAGATCGGCTTCGCCAACGACGTGCTGGTGACGGTGCCGAAGGGTGTTGCCGCCAAGATGAAGCCGCTGCTGGAGCGCAAGGATCCGCTGGTCGCGCCGCTGGCCGAGAACAGCCGCGTCGGTTCGCTGAAGATGATGGTGGACGGCAAGCCGCTGCTGGAGTTGCCGGTGGTGGCGCTGGAAACCGTCGATCAAGCGTCGATCTTCGGCCGCGCCTGGGATTCGATCCGCCTCTGGCTGAAATAAGCACCGCAGGTCATTTCCCCTCCCCGGGGGAAATGACTTATTCGTCGTCGGCGTGGGTGTGCTGCATCGATTCCTGCGCCCATTTGAAGGCGGCCTGGCCCACCGTGGCCAGCCCCTCCACATCCAGTTCCAGCTTTTCCGCGATCTCCAGCGCCCGCTGGACCTTGTCGCGTTCCAGCAGCATCACCACCGTCAGGTAGGGCCCGTAGGCGCCGCCCTTGCTGAGCAGTACGTCGCGGATGTCGTCCGACAGGTGCATCTTGTCGACCAGGTTGGCCATCGGCACACCGAGCAGCACGTCGAACAGCGACAATAATCCCACCAGGAACAATTCATCGCGCTTGGCCTGCGGCAGCTTGCTGCACGTCTCCAGGAAGCGCGCGCGGGTCAGCGCCACTTCCAGCAGCGATTCGTCGCGCGCCTCGTTGCCGCCGCCGCCCAGCCGGAACATCGACACCGTCAGGCCCCGGTACAGCTGGTTGCGCCCCAATACCATGAAGGCTTGCTGCAGGCTGGTCACCTTGGTGGTCTGGCCGTTGCTCGGCGCGTTCGCCCATTGCAGCACCTGGTAGGTCATGCCGGGATCGCGCTTGGCCACCTCGATCATGGCCGGCAGCTCGGCGTCGCTGCGCAGCAGGTTGAGCAGCTCGATCGAGGTCATGCGGCTCTGGTCGATCTTGGCGTCCGGGTCCACCTTGTCGCTGGTGGTCAGGAAATGGCCCATGAAGTAATTGCAGCCCCACGACAGGCACATGCGCTGCTCGTCCCAGGTCTCGACGCCGTCCACCGCCAGTTTCAGGTCGGGATAGCGCATGCGCATCTGCTTGATCAGGGACTGGAAATCGGCCAGCGTGTGCTCGCCCAGCGACAGCATGGCGATGTCGCACAATGCCAGCAGCGGCGCGTCGGCCGGATCCAGGCTGATGCCGCGCAGCGCCAGCTTGCAGCCGGTCTGGCGCAGCGTCGTCATGCGGCCGGCGATCTGGTCCACCGGCAGGTCGCCGGCCTGCTGGCGGTCCAGCAGGAAGACGGTGTGCGGCGCCACCAGCGGCAGGTGGCGGTTGAACACCACCGCGTCCATGCTCACTTGCACCAGCGCCATGCGCTTCTGCGCGAACTGCGGCAGGCGCGCGGCCACCAGGGTTTCGATCTGCACCTGCTCCGGCAGCGGCGCGCGGTTGCCGCCGAAGGGTACGGAAAAACGATAGCCGCACAGGCTGTGCCGCTCGTCGACGATTTCCGTGCGCACCACGATGGCCTCGGGGTCCCCGTCGGACGGCGGCGCGGCCACGGGCGCGGCCGCCTTGGCGGGCACGGCGGCCGGCGCCGGAGCAGGCTCCGGCTTGGATTTCAGAAACGATAAGAAGCCCACTTGCATACCCTCCATCACCGTCTATCTGAGTCGATCATACAACGAAAATCCAGGCGAAAAGCGCTTGCCACAGAAAAATTCATTTCCAGCCGAACATGAGGTGGCATGCCTATGCTGCAAGCTTGTCGCTATAATCCCCGCCATCCTTCCCCACTGAAAGCGCGCCCATGAGCCACACACCGCCGACCGACCTGACCTGCCCCGCCGTCGCCACCAGCCGGGGCGGACCGGCGCTGTCGCGCATCGTGGCCGGCATGTGGCGCATGAACGAATGGCACATGACGCCGCGGCAGCGGCTGGGCTTTATCGAGCAGTGCCTGGCCATGGGCGTGACCAGCTTCGACCATGCCGACATCTACGGCGGCTACGGCGTCGAGGCGCTGTTCGGCGAGGCGCTGGCGCTGCAGCCGTCGCTGCGCGCGCGCATGCAGCTGGTGAGCAAGTGCGGCATCAAGCTGGTGACTCCGGCGCGGCCGGCGCACACCATCCAGCACTATGACACCAGCGCCAGCCACATCATCGCCTCGGCCGAGCACTCGCTGCGCCAGCTGCGCACCGACCACCTGGACCTGCTGCTGATCCACCGCCCCGATCCGCTGATGGATTTCGACGAGATCGCCGGCGCCTTCGAACGCCTGCGCGCGGACGGCAAGGTCAAGCATTTCGGCGTGTCCAATTTCAGCCGCCACCAGTTCGAGTGCCTGCACCGCCGCATTCCGCTGGCGACCAACCAGGTGGAATGCTCGCCGCTGCACGTGACGCCGATGTTCGATGAAACCTTCGACGGCCTGCAGGACCTGGGCGTGGCGCCGATGATCTGGTCGGCGCTGGCCGGCGGCCGCCTGTTCAACCGCGACGACGCCGACGGCGCCCGCGTGCGCGCGGCGATCCAGCAGGTGGCCGATGCGCTGGGACGCCCGTTCGGCAGCGTGGTGTATGCGTGGATCATGCAGCTGCCGAGCAGGCCGCTGCCGTTGACCGGCTCGGGCCGCATCGAGGCGGTGGCCGAGGCGGTGCAAGCCACCCAGTTCAGCCTGGGCCGCGAGCAGTGGTTCGCCATCCTGCGCGCCGCCCGCGGCCACGAGGTGGCGTAGGCGTCAGTCCGGGTAGACCAGCGGCGGCGCGATGCCGCGCCAGCCGCGCTTCCACGCCAGGTTCAGCGCCAGCGTGCCGGCGATGTAGACCGCGAAGAACAGCGCGAAGTACAAGGTGCGCAGCCAGGCCAGCAGGCCCAGGTTCACCAGCAGCACGACCAGCGCGGCCATGCTTTTCTTTTGCTTGGAACTGGGGAAGCGCACGGTCGACACCATCAGTCCGCCCACCGCGAACAGCAGCGCCACCACCAGGCCGGCGTGCAGCGCGCTGGCGGCCGGGTCCGGCCAGGCCACCACCACCGAGGCCACGCAGGCCGCTCCCGCCGTGATCGGCATGCCGACGAAATAGCGCGGGTCGGTGCGGCCCACGCTGACGTTGAAGCGCGCCAGCCGCAGCGCGCCGCAGGCCACGAAGAAGAAGCTGGCGATGCCGCCCAGCCGCAGCAGCGTGGGCTCGTGCGCGCCCAGCTGCACGAAGCCGTAGCAGTACAGCAGCAGGCCCGGCGCGCAGCCGAAGTTCATCACGTCGGCGATGGAGTCGAGCTGCATGCCGAACTCGGACGAGGTGTTGGTGGCGCGCGCCACCAGGCCGTCGAGCGCGTCGAACACGCCGGCCAGCACCAGCAGCACGGCGGCCAGGCGGTAGTCGTGGGCGGAGCCGACCATGGCGTTGTCGACCGAGATGACGATGCTGCCGAAACCGCACGCGATCGACATCAGCGTGACCATGCTGGGCAGGGCGAATTTGGCGCGCTGCACGCGCGCGTGGTGTAATGGCTTCAAATTGGAGGCAATCAAAAAAGTACCGCGTGCTGCAAGGCGGGCGGCAAAGCGCCAAGCTTACCATTTTAACAGCGCGTCCTGCTGGCTCATACCGGATGCTGCCCAACCGAAATCTGACATAGAATTGGACCAGCCAGCCACAGGCCGGCGGCCCACCGTACAGGAGTTTTCATGGCTATTCACCGACGACGCAGCGCCCTCATGCTTCCCACCCTGCTGCTGGCCATGCTGCTGTCCGCCTGCGGCGGTGGCGGCGGTGGCGGTGCCAGCACCGGCGGCGCCACCCCGCCCGACCTGGCCCAGACGCCGGGCGCGCCCGCCTTCACCGGCAACACCGCGCTGGACGGCTACAACTGGATCAACTACCGGCGCGCCCAGCTCGGCCTGTCCACGCTGGCGCGCAACGCCCGCATCGACGCCGCCGCCCAGGGCCATTCCGACTACCAGCGCCTGAACAACACCGTCACCCACGAACAGACGCCCGGCCTGCCCGGCTTCACCGGCGCCACGCTGCTCGAGCGCCTGACCAACGCCGGCTACCAGGCCACCAAGCCGTACGCCATCGGCGAGGTCATCTCCGCCACCGGCAACCCGTCCGGCTTCTACCAGGCCGAGGAGCTGATCACCGCGATCTACCACCGCTTCGTGATGTTCGAGCCGGTGTTCAAGGAGGTCGGCACGGGCGCGGCCACCACCAGCGCCAACTACACCTACTTCACCGCCGACCTGACCGCCGTGGCCGGCTACGGCGCCGGCCTCGGCGTCGGCCGCATCGTCAACTATCCGGCCGCCAACCAGACCGGCGTGCCGACCAACTTCTTCAGCGACAGCGAATCGCCCGACCCGGTGCCCAACCAGAACGAGGTGGGCTATCCGATCAGCGTGCACTCGGACACCATCCGCGACGGCGTCGGCATCACCGTGCAAAGCTTCACGGTGGCGCCGCGCGGCGGCGCCGCGCTCAGCGTGCGCCTGCTCAGCCACGCCACCGACAGCAGCACCGGCGAGACGGTGGCCGCCATCATTCCGCTGGCGCCGCTCAAGGGCGGCACCGTCTACGACGTCAGCTTCAGCGGCCTGGCGGCCGGCGTGCCGGTCACCCGCAGCTGGTCCTTCACCACGCGATGAACCCGGCCGACGACGAGGTGCTGCACGTGGCCGCCGGCCTGCACCGGCTGATGGGCGACTACACGCTGTACCTGAACATCCTGCGCAGCTTCCGCCAGCGCTACCGTGGCGCGGCGGCCGAGGCCGGCGCGGCGCTGGCGGCCGGCGACCGCGACCGCGCGCTGGCCATCGTCCACACGCTCAAGGGCGCGGCCGGCATGATCGGCGCGCAGCAAGTGGTGCGGCTGGCGGCCGCGCTGGAGGCGTCCGGCGGCGACGCGCCGCTGGCGCCGCTGGCGCAGGCGATGGAACGTTTATTGGACGAGACCGGCGCGCTGCTGGCGGCCGAGGCGCCGCGCGAGGTGCCGCCCGCGCCGGCGCGGCCGGTGCCGGGTGCGCGCGCGCTGGTGCGGCAGCTGGCGCGCCTGCTCGACGAGGGCGACGGCGCGGCGATCGATGTGCTGGAACAGTCGGCCACGGCGCTGGCGGCCGGGCTGGGCGTGGCGGTGTTCGAACAGGTGACGGCGGCGGCCCACCAGTTCGATTTCGAGACGGCGCTGGCGCGCCTGCGGGCCGGCGCGCCCTGACGTCAGCGGATAGTCAGCGGGTATATTCCTTTTCCTCGTCGAAGGCGTCGGCGCACTCCTTGTCGCAGAAGCGGCGCACATTGTCCAACGGTTTGTCGCAATACCAGCAGGCGCCCTTGGGAGGCAGGCTGTGGCGGGTGCGGGCGGCGGCCGCGGCCGCCGTGACGGGCGGCGCGGCGCCGGCGCCGTCGTCCGGTACGCTCTCTTGTGTCGGTTCCACGATCGCCTCCTTTCCAGGCAAAGCACAGGTCAACGTTGCAAGATTACTTCAGCGGAATATCCCACGCATGAGAATTCTCAAGCTACCCATGATAGCAGGTTCGGCGTGGCCGCCTCATGCATCAAAACGCCAAAAAACGACGCCGCGTGGACCCGCGGCGCCCCCCGCAGAATGAGGAAATATTTTTTAATTGAAAACTCGCCCATGATAGTGAGTTCAACAGACAACATCGCCCCGCGATTCGGTACGGCCGGCGTTGGCACCGGCGGCCGGAGTCCTTACAATCGTCTCATCCCTCCGCCGACCCGACGCCGCCGATAAACCGCCCGCCCATGACACCCGCGCCCGTCCCGCCCCGGCCCCACGCTCCCGGCGTGCGCGCCAGCCTGGCGCTGCTGGTGCTCGCCTGCGTGCTGCCGGTGGCCATGGTGGCCGCCATCCTGATCGTCAACTTCTACCACCGGGAGCGCGCCCAGCTGATCGACAACACCGTGGCGCGCGCCCACGCCATCATCGCCGCCACCGACCGCGACATCGCGGCCACCCAGCTGGCCCTGCAGATCCTGAGCGGCTCCACGCTGCTGCGCGACGGCGACCTGGCCGGCTTCCACCAGCGCGCCGCCGGCCTGGTCGGGCAGCTCGGCGCCGACAGCATCGTGCTGCTCGACACCGACGGCACCTTGCTGCTGTCGACCCGCCGCCCGTACGGCGCGCCGCTGGCGCGGCTGGGGCGGGCGCCGCTGTTGCAGCGCATCCTGGCCAACGGCCAGCCGGGCGTGTCCGACATGTTCACCGGCCCGCTCAACGGCAAGCCCATCTTCAGCGTCGGCGTGCCGGTGCGGCGCGACGGCGCCATCGTCATGACGCTCAACGCCATCTACACGCCGGAGCGCCTGCTGCACGTGCTGGGCGAGCAGCAGCTGCCGCCCCACTGGCGCGCCAGCATCCTCGACACCGACGGCCGGGTGGCCACCCGCAGCCACGAGCTGGCCACCTATGCGGGACAGCAGGTCAGCCCCGCGCTGCGCCGGCAGCTGACCGCCGCCAGCGAGGCCGGCATGGACGCCCGCACGCTGGACGGCCAGGACGTGTACGTGGTCTACAGCCGCTCGCCGCGCACCGGCTGGAGCGCCGTGCTGGGCATCCCGCGCAGTGAGCTGACCGCCCGGCTGACCGGCACGCTGGCCTGGCTGGTGTCGGCCGCCGCCGCCGCGCTGGCCGCCGGCCTGGGCCTGGCGTGGCTGCTGGGCGGACGCATCGCCCGCTCGGTGCAGGCGCTGGTGGCGCCGGCGCGCGCGGCCGGCGCCGGCGCCATCCCGGCCATCCCGCCGCTGCACTTCCGCGAGGCCAACGAGCTGGGCAACGCGCTGCGCGAGGCCGCGCTCGGCATGCAGCGGGCCCGCTCCGGCATGCGCGAAAGCGAACAGCAACTGGCGCTGGCGGCCAACGCGGCCCACCTCGGTATCTGGACCCGCGAGCTTCGGAACGACACCATCTGGGCCTCGGACCAGTGGCGCGCGCTGTTCGGCTTTGACGCCAACCAGCCGCTGACCTTGGACGCGCTGCTGGCCAGGGTGCATCCGGACGACCGCGCCGCCGTGCAGCGCACGCTGCAGGACACGCTGCACGGCACGCCGCGCTACGACATGGAATACCGGCTGCTGCCGGCCGGCGGCGCGCCGCGCTGGATCGCCTCGCACGGCAGCGTCGAGTTCGACGAGCAGGGCCGGCCGCTGCGCGTGCGCGGCGTCTCGCTCGACATCACCGCGCGCAAGCAGGCCGAGCTCGAGTTGCTGCAAAAGCAGAAGGAGGTCACCCACCTGGCGCGGGTGGCCATGCTGGGCGAGCTGTCGGGCGCGCTGGCGCACGAGCTGAACCAGCCGCTCACGGCCATCCTCAGCAACGCCCAGGCGGCCCGGCGCTTCCTGGCCCAGCCGGAGCCCGACCTGGCCGAGGTGGCCGAGATCCTGGTCGACATCGTGGTCGAGGACAAGCGCGCCGGCGACATCATCCAGCGCCTGCGCCGCCTGTTCGGCAAGCAGGACATGCCGCGCCAGCGGCTCGACGCGCGCGAGCTGGCGGACGGCGTGATCCGCCTGGTGCGCAACGACCTGATCCAGCACGGCCTGTCGGTGCGCGCCGAGCTGGGCGACAAGCCGCTGGCCATCCTGGCCGACCCGGTGCAGCTGCAGCAGGTGCTGATCAACCTGCTGATGAACGCCTGCGACGCCCAGGCCGCGCCGCCGGCCTCGGACGGCGTGATCGTGCTGCGCTGCGCGCGCGACGGCGACGCCGCGCTGTTCAGCGTGATCGACCACGGCACCGGCATCGCGCCCGATCTGCTGCCGCGCATCTTCGAGCCGTTCACCACCACCAAGGTGCGCGGCATGGGGCTGGGGTTGTCGATCTGCCGCAGCATCGCCGCCGCCCACCAGGGCACGCTGTGGGCGCACAACAACCCGGACGGCGGCGCCAGCTTCCACCTGCGCCTGCCGCTGGCGGACGCGCCATGAGCGGCCTGGTCCACCTGGTCGACGACCAGCCGGCCGTGCGCAAGGCGCTGGCGCGGCTGCTGGGCGCGGCCGGCTTCACGGTGCGCGCCTATGCCGGCGCCCAGGACTTCCTCGACGCGCTGGCCGGCGACGCCGACGGCTGCCTGGTGCTGGACCTGTCCATGCCCGGCATGGACGGGCTGGCGCTGCAGCGGGCGCTGGCCGCACGTGCACCGCAGCTGCCCATCATCTTCCTGACCGGCCACGGCGACATCGACAGCGGCGTGCGGGCGATGAAGCTGGGCGCGGCCGACTTCCTGACCAAGCCGGTCGACGACGCGCGCCTGATCGCCGCCATCGAGGCCGCGCTGGAACAGCGGCGCCAGCTGCGCGGCGCGGACGCCGAGCTGGCCGACATCCGCCAGCGGCTGGCCACGCTGACGCCGCGCGAGACCGAGGTGCTGGAGCTGCTGGTGGAAGGCCTGCTGAACAAGCAGGTGGCGGCCGCGCTGGGCACGGTGGAGAAGACCGTCAAGGTGCACCGCGCGCGCGTGATGGCGAAGATGCAAGTGCGCTCGCCGACCGCGCTGGTGCGCCTGGTCGACCGCGCGCGCCGCGGCTAATCCGCAAGCTGTTGGCCCAAGGTCCAATAGCCGCGCGGCGGCCGGCGGGCTATCGTGGCCGCATGGATACCTTAATCCCCTGGGTGGCGCTGGTCGACGACGACGAGGCGGTGCGGCGCGCGCTGCAGCGGCTGCTGCGCTCGGTCGGCATCGCGGCGCGGGCCTACGCCGGCGGCGCCGACTTCCTGGCCGCGCTGGACGATGGCCGTCCCTGCTGCGTGGTGCTGGACGTGCACATGCCGGGCCTGTCCGGGCTGGAGGTGCAGGCGCGGCTGGCCACGCTGGCGCCCGAGGTCGGCGTCATCATCATCACCGGCCACCAGACCGCCGCCGAGCAGGCGCAGGCGCAACTGCACCGGCCGCTGGCCTACCTGAGCAAACCCGTCGACGACCAGGCCATCCTGGACGCCATCGGCATGGCCTGCGCCAAGCCGTCATCCGCCACCGGAGGACCGCCCCCATGATTCCGTCCGCCCCAACGCCGGCCGGCGCCGGCCACGACAGCCTGACCGGGCTGCCGAACCGCCAGCTGTTCACCCACACCGTGGCGCGCCAGCTGCCGGCCGCCTGGCCGCGCGCCAGCGCCCTGCTGCTGATCGACCTGGACGGCTTCAGCGCCATCAACGGCCTGCACGGCCACGTCGCCGGCGACGCCGTGCTGCGCCAGTTCGCCCGGCGCCTGAGCCTGCTGGCGCCGGCGCGCGCGGCCATCGGCCGGCTCGACAACGACGAGTTCGCGCTGCTGCTGCCGGCGCTGGCGCAGTTGCGGCAGGCCGGCGAGCTCGCCGAGCTGATCCGCACCGCGCTGCGGCAGCCCTTCGACCTGCCCGGCGGCCCGGCCACGCTGACGGCCTGCATCGGCATCGCCGCCTGCCCGGCCGACACCGACGACGTCGCCACGCTGCTGCACTACGCCGGCCTGGCGCTGCGGGAGGCCAGGCAGGCCGGCGTCGACCGCTGCTGCCATTTCACCGAGGCCATGCAACGCGGCGCCCGCGGCCACCAGCAGCTGGAGCACGCGCTGCGCCACGCCTGCGCCCAGGGCGAGTTCGAGCTGTACTACCAGCCCAAGGTCCGCATCGACAGCGGCCGCATCACCGGCGCCGAGGCGCTGCTGCGCTGGAACCGGCCCGGCCACGGCCAGGTGGCGCCGTCCGGGTTCCTGCCGCTGCTCGAGCGCAGCGGCCTGATCGTGGAGGTCGGCGCCTGGGCCATCGACCAGGCCTGCCGCCAGATCGCCGCCTGGGCCGCGCTGGGCGAACGCCCGCTGGGGATCGCGGTCAACGTCGCCAGCCGCCAGTTCGCCGACACCCGGCTGGAGGAGACCGTGGCCGAGGCCATCGCCCGCCACGGCATCGCCCCCGCCCTGCTGACGCTGGAGGTGACCGAGAGCGCCATGATGGACGACCCCGGCCGCACCGCCGCCACCCTGGCCGCGTTGCGCGCGATGGGCGCGCGCATCGCCATCGACGACTTCGGCACCGGCTATTCCAGCCTGGCCTACCTGAAGCGCTTCCCGGTCGACGCGCTGAAGATCGACATCTCCTTCGTCCGCGACGTCACCAGCAATCCCGACGACGCCGCCGTGGTCGACGCCATCATCGCCATGGCGCACAGCCTGAAGCTGGAGGTGGTGGCCGAGGGCGTGGAGACGGAGGCCCAGCTGGCCTACCTGGGGCGCCAACGCTGCGACCAGATCCAGGGCTACCACTACAGCCGCCCGCTGCCGGCCGCGCAGCTGGAATGCCTGCTGCGCGACGACGTGCGCCTGGACGTGCCGGACGGCGTCGGCACCGTTGCCGAGCGCACGCTGCTGATCATCGACGACGAGCCCAACGTGCTGAGCGCGCTGCAGCGTCTGCTGCGCGCGGACGGCTACCGGGTGTTCGCCGCCAACGGCGCGGCCCAGGCCCTGGCGCTGCTGGCGCAGCATCCGGTGCAGCTGATCCTGTGCGACCAGCACATGGCGGAAATGCGCGGCACCGAGCTGCTCGACCAGGTCCAGCGGATGTACCCGGACACCTTCCGCATCATCCTGTCCGGCCACAACGAGTTGGGCGCCATCATGGAGGCGGTCCACCGCGGCGCCCTGTACCGCTTCTACACCAAGCCCTGGGACAACCGCACGCTGCGCGAGAACATCCGCGCCGCCTTCCGCCACTACTGGCAACTGCACGGCCTGGCCGAGCCGGTGCCGCTGCTGCCGGCGGGCGGCTGACCCGCTCCCCCGCGCGGCGCGGCTGCGCTTATAATCGCAGGGTCACTCCACGGTCACGCCAGGAAGAGAACCCATGCAAGCAAAGCCCATCGCCACCCCGCCGGCCGCCGGCAGCCACACCCACCTGTCCGCGCGCGTGCTCGGGCTGGCCAACCTGGGCCTGATGGTGCTCGACGCCGACGGCCGCGTCGTCATGTGGAACCAGTGGCTGGCCAGCCACTCCGGGCTGTCCGCCCAGCGCGTGCAGGGCAGCGACCTGTTCGACCTGTTCCCCGAGCTGCGCGGCCAGCGCCTGGAACAGGCGGTGCAGAGCGCGATGCAGAGCAAGCTGCCGCAACAGCTGTCGCCGGCGCTGAACCGCTCGCCCTTCCCGCTGTACCCGGCCGGCACCTGGGGCGGCGAGCGCGTCGAGCAGGCGGTCTCGGTGACGCCCTTCACCGAGGGCAAGGAGCGCTTCTGCCTGATCGAGGTCAGCGACATCAGCACCACCGTCGGCCGCGAGCGCCAGCTGCGCGGCCAGGCCGAGGCGCTGCGCGCGCAATCGTACGTGGACGGCCTGACCGGCATCGCCAACCGCCGCCACTTCGACGTCGCGCTGGACCGCGAACTGCGCCGCGCCCAGCGCAACAACAGCCAGCTGTCGCTGCTGCTGATGGACATCGATTCCTTCAAGGCCTACAACGACCACTTCGGCCACCAGCAGGGCGACGCCTGCCTGACGCTGGTGGCGGAAGCCTTCGCCGCCATGCTGCAGCGTCCGGCCGACCTGGCCGCGCGCTACGGCGGCGAGGAGTTCGCCGCCGTGCTGCCGGACACCGGCCCCGAGCAGGCGGCCCAGCACGCCGAGGCGATCCGCGCCCGCATCGCCGCGCTGGAGATCACCCACGCGCCGGCCGCCACCCGCCCGCATGTGACGATGAGCATCGGCGTGGCCAGCTACGACAAGGACCGCCTGTGCGACGCCGCCACCATGCTGGCCGCCGCCGACGCCTGCCTGTACGCCGCCAAGCACGCCGGCCGCGACTGCGTGATCGTCCACAAGCCTGCCGAGCAGGCGGCTTGATGCTGGGCACGCTGTCCTCCAACAGGTCCGCGCTGCTGAGCAGCGCCATCGGCAACCGCGTCGGCGACATGCTGCTCAAGTCCTTGTGGTGGGTGCCGGTGTTCGCGCTGCTGGGCTTTGTCATCGCGATCGTGGTGATCGTCGTGCTGGCGCGCAAGCGGCTGATGGTGCGCGAGCACCGCGTCTGGAACGTGTTCGCCAAGCTCAGTTATCTGGTGATCCTGGTGGGCGTCATGTTCGCCACCGTCGCCATCGGCGTGCTGCGCCATCAGCAAAACCAGCTCGACGCGGTAATGGAAACCGAAGTGCTGCCGGCGATGGAGAACAACATGCCGACCGTGCGCACCTATCTGTTCGCGGCGATCCAGGAGCATCAGATCCGCACCAAGGTGACGCGCGAACTGCTGGTGATGCTGGTGCTCAGGGATCTGCGCTACGTCCCGCGCGATGACGGACTGTGGGAGCATCTGAAGGCGCGCGGCATCAACAAGGCGCTGGCGGAACTCCGGGCCGCAGCCTCGGCCAGCCCGGTCCTCGGCCTGGACGACGCCAACTCGACCCCGGCCAAGCTGGTCGACTCACTGCCGCGCTACATGGTGGGCAAGGCGGTCGACAGCATCGACCACCTGTTCCACGGCATGTACCTGAGCATCGTCATGCTCTTCCTCGGCCTCGGCGCGCTGGTGGCCGGCGAAATACTGCTGTACTTCAAATGGTATCTTCCCCGGCAAAACCGCCCCCGAAGCGCATAAACTGCATGCATGCCTGCCATTCGGCGCAGGGGCGTTTAACGCATTAGCTGGAGTTATGCATGCCATGCGGAGGTTTCATTTGTCACCGCGGCCAAAATGAGGGCAACATAGTGCATAACCCATAAAATGGAGACGGCACATGCATCAGCACGGCGAACTGGCAGGCAAGGTGGCACTGGTTACTGGGGGCGCGTCCGGCATCGGCCGCGCCACGGCGGAATTGTTCGCGCGCGAAGGCGCCACGGTGCTGATCGCCGACCGCGATGGCGAAGCCGGCGAGCTGGCGGTGGCGGCACTGGTGGAGGCCGGCGCGCGCGCCTCCTTCATCCGCACCGACGTCGCCGTGGCCGCCGATTGCGCGGCGGCGGTGGCGGCGGCCGTGTCGCGCTACGGCCGGCTCGACGTCCTGTTCAACAACGCCGGCATCACCCGCCGCGCCAACGTGATCGACACCACCGAACAGGAATGGGACCAGGTCATGGCGGTCAACGTCAAATCGATTTTCCTGATGTGCAAATACGCGGTGCCGGTGATGCAGCAGCAAGGCGGCGGCAGCATCATCAACACCGCCTCCGGCTGGGGGCTGGTGGGCGGCAAGGACGCCGTGTCCTACTGCGCCTCCAAGGGCGCCGTGGTGATACTGACCAAGGCCATGGCGGTGGACCACGGCCCGCAGAACATCCGCGTCAACTGCGTCTGCCCGGGCGACACCGATACGCCCATGCTGCGCAACGAAGCGCACCAGCTGGGGCTTGAAGAAACCGCGCTGGTGGCGGCGGGCGCGGGACGGCCGCTGATGCGGGTAGGCCAGCCGCGCGAGATCGCGCAGGCGGTGCTGTTCCTCGCATCGGATCGCGCCTCCTTTGTCACCGGCGACGCGCTGGTGGTGGACGGCGGCGGCCTGGCCGGATCGGCATAAACCGTGAACAAGTGGGAGAACCCCCAGCTGCTGGAGGAACACCGGCTGCCTCCGCACGCCTACTTCTTTGCCTACGCCGACGCCGAATCGGCGCGCAGCTTCGAGCGCGAACGCAGCCGCCGCTTCCTGTCGCTGAGCGGCTCGTGGCGCTTCGCGTACTTCGGCCATCCGCTGCAGGTGCCGGAGCGGTTCCACAGCGAGTACATGGCGCACTGGGGCAGCATCGAGGTGCCCGGCATGTGGCAGCTGCAGGGCCACGGCCAGTTGCAGTACACCGACGACGGCATGCCCTTCCCGGTCGATCCGCCCTACGTGCCGTCGGCGAATCCCACCGGCGCCTACCAGCGCCGCTGGACGCTGGGGCCGGAGTGGCGCGGCCAGAGCGTGATCCTGCGCTTCGACGGCGTCGAGACCTACTTCGAAATCCACGTCAACGGCAAGTATGCCGGCATGAGCAAGGGCAGCCGGCTGGCGGCGGAATTCGACATC
>Ga0308157_10002250_pt1 | contig 32786 bp, 31 predicted proteins | sample PhyBR1_FD_201035 | JGI IMG/M metagenome (GOLD analysis project Ga0308157, IMG submission 201035) | Phyllosphere microbial communities from UC Gill Tract Community Farm, Albany, California, United States - DLSLB.R1 | ecosystem: Host-associated > Plants > Phyllosphere > Unclassified | place: USA...
ATCAGCTCGGCCGGTGGCAAGTCCACCAGTGTGTTCGGTGCCATCGGCGACAGCGCCAAGGCAATTGCCGCCAAGGTCAACTCGGTATCCGACAAGAGCTCGGTGACGGCGCAAGCCACGTCGCAAGCAACGATTTCGGGCATCAACGACGGCGCAGTGAATTTCCAGCTGCGCGGCGCCAACTCGATCGCCAACGATTCGAACTCGAAAGCCGTGACCATCACGGCCAAGGTGGTGGGTGGTGACCTGTCGGCCCTGGCGCAAGCGATCAATGCCCAGACCGGCACCACCAATGTCACGGCCAGCATCAAGACCGACAGCTCCGGCAAAAAGGAACTGCAACTGAACGACAACGCTGGTAACGACATCCAGATCGCCGCTCAGACCGGTGACGTGGCCCTCAAGGGTAGCGGCACCGCCGCCCAGATCCGTGGCGCCGACATCGGCGGCGTGGCAGGCTCGGGTACCAAGATTGACATCGCGGGAACGGCGATTGCGGTCGGCGGCCAGGTTGCCTTCTCGTCGGACACCGGCTTCTCGATCGACTCCACCGGTGGCAACACCATCGCTGGCGCCGCCAACGTCGGTAGCGATCTGCAGTCGGTCTCGAAAATCGACGTCAGCAGCGTTGCTGGCGCCAACGACGCACTGTTGAGCATTGATTCGGCCCTGAACCAGATCAACAGCAACCGTGCATCGCTCGGTGCGATCCAGAACCGTTTCGCTTCGACCATTGCCAACCTGAACACGACGACCGAGAACTTGTCGGCTTCGCGTAGCCGGATTCAGGATACCGACTTTGCGCAAGAAACGGCCAACCTGACGCGCGGCCAGATCCTGCAACAAGCTGGTACCGCGATGCTGGCCCAGGCCAACTCGCTGCCGAACGGCGTGCTGTCGCTGCTGCGTGGCTAATCCCTTGGGATGAGTTAGCTCAGAAAAAACTTGCGCTAACCACGCTCCCCGTCTGACTTCGTCAGTCGGGGATTTTTCGTAAAGGACGCATCATGACTATCGACTCAATAGGATCTGTCAGCACCACCGGTCGCCCGGTGGAACGCCAGATGGCCGGCACCGACGCTGCCGCCGCCCCGGGCGCCACGCGGTCCCCGGCCACCGCTGTCGAGACCGCCAATGCGGTCAAGGGAGCGCCGTCGCTCGACCAGGTCAACCGTGCAGTATCGGAGTTGAACCAGTCGCCGCAGGCCAAGTCGCAAGGGCTGGAGTTTTCCATCGATACCGACAGCAAACGCACGGTGGTCAAGGTCATCGACCAGACCACCAAGGAAGTCCTGCGCCAGATTCCCACGCCCGAAGCGCTGGAAATCGCCAAGGCGATGGAAGCAAAATCCACCAAAGGCGTGTTGATACAACAAACTGCCTGAAGTCGCAGCACCGCGGCGCGCCTTGTGCGCGCCGTTTTTTTCCCCGTCATGGCAAGCTTATCTGGCGCGCCGTCTCCCCGTGCCGCTACCGGCATCCCTGTCAAACCCGACTTTCTTACGCTAAGTTGGAACTGACTGGTATTCTTCCTTCTCAAGTCCGGTTTGATTCTGCCGTTATTGCCTTATATTATTGCTTTACACAGGAGCGCATCGTGGCTATCTCATCCCCCGGCATTGGGTCTGGCATTCAGGTCAACGACATCATCAGCAAGCTGATGGTGGCGGAATCGGCGCCGCTGGCCCAGTACGACAAGAAATCGGCGAGCTACCTGGGCCAGGTGTCTGCATTTGGCAATTTGTCAGGTGCGTTGGGCACGTTCCAGTCGTCGCTGTCGAGCCTCACTTCGCTGAGCGGCTTCCAGACCATGTCGTCCACGTCCGGCGACTCCTCCATCTTTACCGCAACCGCCAACGGTACGGCCAAGGCCGGCTCTTACAAAATCAACGTCACCCAGGTGGCGCAAGCGCAGACGCTGGCCTCGGGCGGCTACAAGTCCACTACCGCGACCATCGGCGCCGGCGCCAAGACGACCATTAATTTCTCGCTGGGCACGGTTGGCGGCGGCACCTTCGGCATCGCCGGCAGCGCGCTGGGCGCCAGCCTGAACACCTCCGGTCTCACCCCTGGCGCACTGGTCCTCAACGGCACGGCCATTGCCACCGATGGCACCACGCGCAGCGCCCGCCTGCTGGCCGATGCCATCAACGCCAAGAGCACGACCACCGGCGTCTCGGCCAAGGCGGCGCCTACGGTAACCAGCGCCACACTGTTCGGTGCCGGCGGCGCGTCCACGTTCGGCACTGTGGACACGAGCGGTGGCGGCACCTATTCGCTGTCGGTGGGCGGGGTTGAAATCGCGGTCCAGCGCGACGGCGTGGCCGGCGGCGATGCCGATGCCGTCAGTGCCGCGTCGATCGACGCGGCACTGACCGGCAACACGTCCGTGGCGCGCGCGCTGGCCGACGCCAACATCACCGTCTCCGGCTCCGCCGCCGACGGCACCTTACAATTTACCAATGCCGACGGCAGCAACATCGCCATTGCCGAGGCAGTGTCGGGCGGTGTTACCGGCGGTATCGGCAACAGCGGCCAGGCCAATATCGGCTCGAGCACGACAGCGGTCGGATCCATTTCGCTGGTATCCAACGACGGCAGCCCGATCAATGTTACCGGCACCAACCCTGCTGGCGCCGGCCTGACTGCCGGCGTCGGCGGATCGTATCTGGGCGCCGCGTTCACAGCTGACTCTGATCGCACTAGCGGCAACATCGTTATCGACAGTACCAATAATTCGCTGCAGGGCATCATGGCCGCGATCAACAAGGGTAACTTCGGTGTCACGGCCAGTATCGTGTCCGACGGCTCCACCGGTACTGGCGCTACCCCCAACCGCCTGATCTTGACCTCGACGGCAACCGGCCAAAGCTCCACCATGAAAATTTCGCTGGCTGGCTCCGGTGGCGAACCACCCGACCCGGCGCTGGTCGGCTTGTTGTCGTACGACCCGTCCGGCGTGCAAAACCTGAGCCAGAAAGCGGCCGCCGCCGACACCAAGGCCACCGTCAACGGCATCGACGTCACCAGCTCCAGCGCCGGTATTTCGGGCGCCATCACCGGCGTGACGATCAGCACGTTAAAGGTCGGCAGCTCCACGCTGACCGTTGCCAAGGACACGGCGTCGCTCACGACGGCAGTCAACGGCTTCGTCAAGGCTTACAACGATCTCAACAATCAATTCACGGCATTGGGCGGCTACGACGCCGAGACCAAGACCGGTGGCGCGCTGCTCGGTGATACCACCTTGCGCAGCCTGCAGGCTGACATCCGCCGCCAACTGTCCAGTTCCATCACAGGCTTACAAGGAAGCAATCTGACCAACCTGGGCCAGATCGGTATTTCGTTCCAAAAAGACGGCAGCCTGACACTGGACAGCTCCAAGCTGTCGAAAGCAATCGACAGCAATTACAACGACATCGCCGGCCTGTTTGCGGCGGTGGGCCGCAGCACCGATCCTGATATCACGTTCGTCAGCTCCACCGGCAAAACCTCGGCCGGCGATTATCCGATCAACATCACGCAACTGGCGACCAAGGGCGTCATCCAGGGCACCAATGTTCTGCCGCCGGAAACCACGATCGATGCCGACACCACGTGGACCGTGACGCTGAACGACACGGTACCGGCCACGCTGTCCAATACGGCGACGGTGTCGATCCCGGCCGGCACCTACAACCCGACCCAGCTGGCTGCCATGCTGCAGTCGTCGATCAATGGCGTGAGTGCATTTTCCTCGGCCGGCGCCTCGGTGAGCGCCACCATCGGCGATGACGGCAAGCTCAAACTCGAATCGACACGCTATGGTTCCAAATCGAATATCACGGTGGCCAATGCCGACGGCACCGACGTCTCCGCCGTATTTGGCAGCGGCACTCCGGTCAAGGGCCTGGACGTGGCTGGCACGATCGGCAACTACAGTGCCACCGGCGACGGCCAGACACTGACCGGTGCACCGGGCGGCCCGGTCGACGGCCTGAAGCTGACCGTGGCGGGCGACACCACCGGCCTGCGCGGCACTTTCGGCTTCTCGCAGGGGTATGCTTACCAGCTCAACACGCTGGCCAGCAGCTATCTCGGTTCGGGCGGCGTGATTACCAGCCGCACCAAGGGCCTGAACGATACCGTCAAGGATATCGCGGCCCAGCGTGAAAAATTCGCCACCCGGCTGGTTGACGTGGAAGCGCGCTATCGCAAGCAATATTCGGCGCTCGACACGCTGATCGCCAGCATGAACACCACCCAGTCGTTCCTGACACAACAACTGGCAGCGTTGTCGTCGTCATCGTAACGCCTTAATCACAGGAGACAGAGTATGTTTGGATCTCGACAAACTGGCGTGCATGCCTATGCCAAGGTTGGCATGGAAACCGGCGTCGTCGCCGCCAGCCCCCACAAGCTGATCGTCATGCTGTTCGACGGCGCGCTGGTTGCGCTCAACACCGCGTTGGGCGCCATCCGCAGTGGCAATATTGCCGAGAAGGGCAAGTCGCTGTCCAAGGCCATCCTGATCATCGACAGCGGCCTGCGCGCTGCGCTCGATAAAAAAGCTGGCGGCGAGATCGCCGAGGGGCTCGATTCGCTGTACGAATACATGAGCGGCCGCCTGCTGACGGCCAACATCCAGAGCGATGCCGGCATTGTCGAAGAAGTGCAGCGCCTGCTGATCGAGTTGCGCGACGCCTGGAATGCGATCGCCGACAATCCTGCCGTCACCGGCCGCCCCCAACCTTCCAATTTTGCGAGCGTTTGACCCATGATGACGAATCAAGAAGTTTTAGCAGCGTACGCCGCCATGGCCAGCCTTACCGAACAGATGGTGCAGGCCGCCAGCGCCAGCGACTGGGATACCCTGGTGGACCTGGAGCAGCGCGTGGCCGTCCATGTACAGGCACTGCGCGCGCCGCAACAGCCCATGCAGGGCGCGGACCGTGAACGCAAGATCGAGCTGATCCGCCAGATGCTCAACGCCGATCGCCAGATCCGCGACCTCACCATGCCATGGATGGCCCAGTTGTCCAAACTGATCAGCTCCACCGGGACCGAACGGCGCGTGGTTAACGCCTACGGCAACGTCTAAAGCAGGCGCGCGCGATGTTGCCGCGCATTGACGCCAATGTCCGGCCGGTCGGCCCGTCCGACGGCGCCGGCACCGGCGCGGCGGTGGGCGAAGGCCGCCAGGTGGCGCTGCAAAAAGCGCTGCAGGGTCTGGTCGGACAAAATGTCCCGGCGCAGGTGCAGTCGAAGTTCAGTGACGGCAGCTCACTGGTCAAGGTAGCCGACCAGAACGTGCGCATGATGTTGCCGGCCGACGTCAAGGTCGGCGCCGAAGTCTCGCTGACCGTGCTCAGCGCCTCCCCCCGCCCTACCTTCCAGCTTGGCACCGGCACACCGGGCGCCACCGTGGTCTATCCCGATGGTGGCGAACCCGCCGCCCTGCCCTCGCAGAATGCCCCGGCCACCTTGCCGGGCGCGGCGACGCAGCCAGGCCTGGGCCGTGGCGCGGCCGTGCCCGGCAACCTGCCCGCCGGTGCCGATTCTGCCGCCGAGACTGCCGATCCTGGCACCGTTGCCGGCGGCCGCACCGCCGGTGCGGCCGGCAGCGGCAGCGCCGACGGCGTACGGCCGCAAAGCCTGGGCGCCACCTTGCTGGGCAAGGCGCCGCTCACCGCCAGCGCCGACCTGCCCGCGCTCGACCACACCACGCCGCAATCGACCCTGAGCGCCACCGCGCGGGCGCTTGCCACCGTGCTGCCCGCCGGCGGCCAGATGGCGCAACTGGCCCTGATCGGCAAGACCGCGCTGTTCGGCAATGCCGCGCCCGATACCGACAAGCTGGCGCAAAAGCTCAACGATACGATCTCGAAGAGCGGCCTGTTCTACGAATCGCATGTCACCGAATGGGTCAGGGGCGAGCGGCCGCTGGCCGATTTGATGCGCGAACCGCAAATGCAGCACTTTCAGCAGCTGCAACGGCTGGCGCAGCAATCGGGCGAAGCGCTGGCGCGGCTGGGTCCCGGCGGCGGTGAACTGACGCCCGCGCAAATGGTCAACCAGCAATTGCACGCGCACGAACAGGGGCGCGTGCAGTGGAATGGCGAGGCGTGGCCGGGCCAGCAGATGCAGTGGGAAATCAAGCGCGATGACCGGGATGGGCGCGAGGGCCAGCGCCAGCCGGGCGGTGACGACAGCCAGGAGCAGGTCTGGCGCAGCGGCATGCGCTTTCGCCTGCCAATGCTGGGCAAGGTGGCCGCCACTGTGACCATGATCGGCGATCAGGTCCACGTCCAGCTGCACACCGACAGCGACGACGCTGCCGGCGCCCTGCGCGCCTACGCCGACCGGTTCGAATCGGCCATGGCGGCGGCTGGCGCCCAGCTGTCGTCGCTGGCCATTGCCCAGCAAGATGAGAGCCAGGGAGTCGGCGATGGCCGATGAACTGCGCAAGCCGCTGCAACAGGCGGTGGCCCTGGCCTACCAGGATGGCGCGCCGGCACCGAAGGTGGTGGCCAAGGGACGCGGCCTGGTGGCCGAGCAGATCATCGGTGTGGCGATCGAGGCCGGGGTGCATATCCACGAATCGAAGGAACTTGTGTCTTTGCTTATGGATGTGGATCTGGATCAACAGATTCCACCGATGCTATACCGCACGATTGCGGAACTGTTGGCATGGCTTTATTATATTGAAAATGCGCAAAAGTCCGGCCAGCCGTTGCCGGCCCCGCCCGATACCAGCGGGAGTCTGGAAAAACCGTAGCGAGCGGTTCGTGAACGTCGTGAGTAGCGCAAGCGTACGGAGGTACGCTGAGCAACGGAGCGGCGATAGCGGGCCGCGCAGCAGGTTTTCGAGGCTCCCGCGTCCCCATCACCGACACTTGACTGGCCTTCGATGTATCCACACTTTCAGGACGCGGCATTGGAAAACTGGCACGATTTCGAGATCGAAGCGCGCAAGGAGATCGTCGCCCTGCTGCGCAGCATCGGCCAGAAAAACCAGTTGATCCGCATGTTGATCCAGGGCGAGTCCGATGTGTGCGTCACCTCGATCCTCGAAGTGGACGATGCGCGCGACACGGTGGTGCTCGATACCTCGATCGACGAGGAGCAAAACAAGCGCATCGCCAACGCCGAACGGCTGTCGTTCGAAACCACGCTCGACAAGGTGCGCATCCTGTTTGCGGCCGAGCGTATCGAAGCGATTACCCACGAAGGCGAACCGGCGTTCCGCATCAGCGTGCCACTGACCCTGATCCGCCTGCAGCGGCGCGAGTTTTACCGCATGAACACGCCGGTGACCAACCCGGTACGCGTGGTGATCCCGCTGCCCGACGATCTGGGCGGCCCCACCAGCTTCCCGCTGGCCGACATCAGCTGCGGCGGCATCGCCATCCTCGACAACAAGATGATTCTGGGTGACGCCATCGGCAAAGTGTTTCCCGGCTGCCGCATCGACCTGCCCGAGATCGGTTCTGTCACCACGTCGCTGCAGGTGCGCAACTCGCTCGACATGACCCTGCTCAACAACAAGACCAACCGCCGTCTTGGCTGCGAATTCACCGACATCCAGCGCAGCATGCTCGCTTATGTCCAGCGCTACATCACGAAACTCGAACGCGAACGCAACGCCCGCATCGCCGGCATGGCTTAGCCACCTCCATCGCGCTGAGCGTGACTTCCCACGCTCAGCGGTACGCGTCTCGCTAGACTTGCATGTTCATGATGTCGTGATAGGCGGTCACCAGTTTGTTACGGACCTGGATTGCCGCCTGAAAGTTGATGCTCGACTTCTGCATCGAAATCATCAGGTCCGACAGGCTGACGCTGTCATCGCCCATGGCAAAGCGTTTGCCCATTTCACTTGATTTCACCTGCGTGGCGTTGACCGAATCGAGCGCGGTTTTCAGGGCGTCGGAAAATTCCACCTTCGGCGCCGCCACGGTCTCGGTCTGCACCACGGGCGGCGTCAGCTGCGGGCGCGTGGCGTGCGCCTTCAGCTGCGCAATCATCGCCTGGATCTGGCTGCTGTCGATTCCACTTGTTCTCATTTCACCTCCTGCGGTTCTCTTGCTGTTGCTTTCGCGAAACAAATTTCACGTTTTATCCGGTTGCGGCGTTACAATGCGACGTAGCTTTATTCAGAGCTGACAGATTACCAAGGGCAAGGCAAGCACTCTCGTCCGAGCAAGACCGTAAACCGCGCTCTGTTCACGCGATTGAATTGCCGGGAGCCAAGCAATAATAGGCATCACGCTCCCCTCCCCCACGTACCCGGAACAACGATCATGGCCGTAGCCGAACAAGTCGACCCCACTACCGCGCCCGGCGCGCCAGCCGCCGGCGCCGACGACGGCGCCGAGCGCCTGCCGTTCCTGCAGACGCCGATGGGACGCAACGTCCTGCGCGGCGCTGCCGCCGCTGCCATCGTCGCGGTCCTGGTCGGCCTTTACCTGTGGAACAAGGCCCCCGACTACGGCGTGCTGTTTTCCAATTACACCGATCGCGACGGCGGCGCCATCACCGCCGAGCTAGATAAGCTGAATATCAAGCACAAGTTTTCCGAGAACGGCACGGCCATCCTGGTGCCGACCGAGCAGGTGCACGACGCCCGCCTGAAACTGGCCGCGCTGGGCTTGCCCAAGGGCGGCAATGTCGGCTTCGAACTGATGGAAAACCAGAAGCTGGGCGTGTCGCAATTCCTCGAACAGGTCAATTACCAGCGTGCACTGGAAGGCGAGCTGGCGCGCTCGATCCAGTCGCTGGCTGCCGTGGAAAACGCCCGCGTCCACCTGGCGCTGCCGAAACCGTCGGTATTCGTGCGCGACCAGCAAAAACCCACCGCGTCTGTGCTGCTCACCCTGCACCCGAACCGCATGCTCGACCCGCTGCAAACGGCCGCCATCGTGCACCTGGTGGCGTCGAGCGTGCCGGAACTGATGCCCGCCAACGTGACGGTTGTGGACCAGGCCGGCAACCTGATTTCGGACCAGAACAAGAAATCGGGCTTGAACGCCAAGAACATGGATGAAACCCAGCTCAAGTATGTCAAGGACATGCAGACGCAGATCATCAAGCAGGTCGAGTCGATCATCATCCCCATCGTGGGCGAAAACAATGTGCGGGCCGAAGCCACCGCCGACGTCGATTTCTCGCAAATCGAGCAGGCGGCCGAAACCTACAAGCCGAACTCGCCGCCGGCGGCCTCCGCCATCCGCAGCCAGCAAAGCACCGAAACCAACGGCGGCGCCCCCGCCAATCCGGGCGGCATTCCCGGCGCCTTGTCGAACCAGCCGCCGGGCACGGCCACTGCACCGCTCGACCAGGTGGCCGGTGGCGCCACCGCTACCCCGCCTGCCCCGGGCACCCCGCCCGGTACGCCGGCAGCGACGGCCGGCGCCGCTCCCACCCACAAGGAATCGACCACCAATTACGAAGTGGACAAGACCGTGCGCTACGAAACGCGCGGCATGGGCGGCCTGCGCCGCCTGACGGTGGCCGTGGCCATCAACTACAAGCGCATGGTGGACAAGGATGGCAAAGTCACGATCAAGGCCTATACTCCAGAAGAGATGGCCAAAATCAATGACCTGGTGAAACAGGCGATGGGCTACAACCAGGACCGGGGCGATGCGGTGAGCGTGGCCAATTCGCCGTTCGACGGCGTCGACCGGCCGTTCGAGGCGCCGCTGGAGTGGTGGCGCGACCCGGCCAATTTGCCGATGGCCAAGGATTTGGCCAAGTTCCTGATCACGGCCCTGATCTTGCTGTACATCGTGTTGCGCATCGTAAAACCGATGATGCGTCCCGTGTTCAAGAAGATCGACGAAATCAATACGCCGGAGCCGGAACCGGAAGTACCGGAAGAGGTGATCGAGGAAGGTCCGGACGAAGCCTTGATTGCCGAAGAAGAACTGCGCAAGATGGAAGAAACCACCGTGCGCTCGTACCGCGAAAATCTTGCTATGGCGAAGAAGCTGGCAGTCGAAGATCCGCGCATCGTCGCCAACATTATCAAGGACTGGATAGGCGCAAATGACTGAGAATACCGGACTGCAAAAAGCGGCCATCCTGATGCTGGCCATGGGCGAGAGCGAAGCGGCCGAGGTCATGAAATTCCTCGGCCCGCGCGAAGTGCTGAAACTCGGCGCGGCGATGGCCACCATGAAAAACGTGCCGCACGAAGAAGTGGTGGGCACGCTGGAAAACTTCCGCGACATGGTGGCGGCCGCATCCACCGTGGGCCTCGATTCCGACGAGTACATCCGCCAGGTGCTGACCAAGGCGCTGGGCGACGACAAGGCGTCGGTACTGCTCTCGCGCATCTTGGGCGGCAAGGATGCATCGGGCATCGAATCGCTGAAGTGGATGGATTCGCAATCGGTTGCCGAGCTGATCCGCAACGAGCACCCGCAGATCATCGCCACCATCCTGGTCCACCTCGAGCGCGACCAGGCATGCGAAATTCTCAGCCACTTTACCGACCGCCTGCGCAACGACGTGGTGCTGCGTATCGCCACGCTCGACGGCGTGCAGCCGGCCGCGCTGCGCGAGCTGAACGACGTGCTGACCAAACTGCTGTCGGGTAACGAAAACATCAAGAAATCGTCGCTGGGCGGCGTCCGCACGGCGGCCGAGATCCTCAACTTCATGAGCGGCGAGCAGGAAAGTTCGGTGATGGACAACATCAAGAACTACGACAACGACATGGCGCAAAAGATCATGGACGAGATGTTCGTGTTCGACAACGTGATCGACATCGACGACCGCGGCATCCAGTTGCTGCTGCGCGAAGTGCAGTCGGAAATGCTGATCATCGCCCTGAAAGGCGCGTCGCAGGAACTGCGCGAAAAAATCTTCAAGAATATGTCGGCGCGCGCCAGCGAAATGATGCGCGAAGACCTCGAATCGAAAGGCCCGGTCCGGTTGTCGGAAGTGGAAAGCCAGCAGAAGCAGATTCTGCAGATCGTGCGCCGCCTGGCCGACGAAGGACAGATCGTCCTCGGCGGCAAAGGCGAAGATTCATTCGTATAATTCATTCATGTCCACCATACCAAGAGAAAAGCAGACCGCCTTCCAGCGCTGGGAAATGACTTCGTTCGGCGACGAGCGCCCGAGCGTGGTCGCCCAGCGCGACGCCGAACAGCGCGCGCAAGATGCCGAACAGGCCCGCATCGACGCCGAGCAGCGCGTGTACGAAGATATCGAAGCGCAACAGGAACTGGCCGAGATCGGCCCGCCGGTGCCGCCCCCGATCGTCTACCCCACGGTGGAAGAACTGGAAGCGATCCGCGAAGAAGCCCGCACCTCGGGCTACGAGGAAGGCCGCGAGGCCGGTCACGCCGACGGCCATGCGGACGCCATGGAAGCCGGAAAAAAAACCACCGACGAAGCACTCGAGCACGTGCGCGCGCTGGCCGACAGCTTCAGCACCGCGCTGCGCGAAGCCGACCAGCTGATCGCCAACGACGTGCTGGAACTGGCCCTGCAACTGGCGAAAGGCATGCTGAAAAGCGCCCTGCCCGCCAAGCCCGAGCTGATCATACCCATCGTGCGCGAAGCGATCGAATACCTGCCGGTGCTGCAACAGCCGGCGCTGCTGGTGCTGCACCCAGACGACGCCGAAGTGGTCAAGGCCGGCATCGGCGACGAACTGACCAAGGGCGGCTGGCGCGTGGTGATCGACCCCAGCGTGGGCCGTGGCGGCTGCAAGGTCGATACCGCCAGCAACCAGATCGACGCCACGGCTGCCGCGCGCTGGGAACGCCTGACCCACGCGCTGGGCAAGGACATCGGCTGGCTGGACTGACATGAGCGCCGACACCGACATCCCCACGCCCGACACCACCGACGCCGCGCAACAGCCGCCCGAAGCGCTGATCGTGCCGCCCGTCGAACTGCCGGCCGCACTGCAAACCCATTTGCCGGCCGGGCTGGAGCAGTTGCTCGACGGTGAGGAGGACGATACGCCGGCACCGTTGTCGCCGCTGCCGCCCGCCCCCGCCAGCAACCCCCATGCCAGCCGCTGGCAGGCATACCTGGGTGACTGCTCGGCGCTGGTCGGTTTCGTGGAGCCGATGCAGGTGTCGGGCCGCGTGACCCGCGTGGCCGGCCTGGTGATGGAAGCGGTCGGCTTGCGGCTGGCCGTGGGCGCCGCCTGCACCGTGCCGCTGCCGTCGGGCGGCCGTATCGAGGCCGAAGTAGTGGGCTTCGAAGGCGACAAGCTGTTCCTGATGCCGCAAAGCGATGTGGAAGGCGTGGTTCCCGGCACCCGGGTGTTCCCGGTGGAACCGGCGATTCCCCGCCCCGGCACCGTCAACCATCCACGGCGCCGCCCCAGCGACCGCGCGCGCCACCTGCCGGTCGGTCCTGAACTGCTGGGCCGGGTACTCGATGCGGCCGGGCGCCCGCTCGACGGCCTTGGTCCCCTGAACGCGTCGGACAGCGCGCCGGTCAACACCCGCCCCGCCAACCCGCTGGGCCGCGCGCCCATCGTCGATACGCTCGACGTGGGAGTGCGCTCGATCAATGCCATGTTGACCGTGGGACGCGGCCAACGAATGGGCCTGTTTGCCGGTTCCGGCGTCGGTAAATCGGTGCTGCTGGGCATGATGGCGCGCTACACCGAAGCCGACATCATCGTTGTCGGCCTGATCGGCGAACGCGGGCGCGAAGTCAAGGAATTCATCGAACAGATTCTGGGCGAGGAAGGCTTGGCGCGCTCGGTGGTGGTGGCGGCGCCCGCCGACACGCCGCCGCTGATGCGCCTGCAAGGCGCGGCCTACTCCACCGCGATTGCCGAGCACTTCCGCGACAAAGGCATGAACGTGCTGCTGATCATGGATTCACTGACCCGCTACGCCATGGCACAACGCGAAATCGCGCTGGCCATCGGCGAACCGCCGGCGACCAAGGGCTATCCGCCGTCGGTATTTGCCAAGCTGCCGGTGCTGGTGGAACGGGCCGGCAACGGCGAAGTGGGCGGCGGTTCGATCACGGCGTTTTATACCGTGCTGACCGAGGGCGACGACCAGCAGGATCCGATTGCCGACTCGGCCCGGGCAATTCTCGACGGCCACATCGTGCTCAACCGGCGGCTGGCCGAGGCCGGTCACTATCCGGCCATCGACATCGAACAGTCGATCAGCCGGGCCATGCACTCGATCACACCGCACGAGCACCAGCAGCGCGCGCGGCAACTAAAACAGTTATTCTCAAGATACGAACGCAGTCGCGACCTGATCAGCGTGGGCGCCTACGCATCCGGTACCGACCCGGTGCTGGACAAAGCCATCGTGCTGCACGACAAGATCGAGCAATTCCTGCAACAGCAGATCACGGAACGGGTCACCATGGAGGAGAGCTTGGGGCAACTTACCACGCTGTTCAACTGATTGAAGCGCAGTCTCACCGCCTATAATCGGATTCATTATGGCTTCCAAAGCACAACTTGAAACGCTGATCGACCTGGCCCGCCGCGAAACCGACGATGCAGCCAAGCGCCTGGGCGCCTCGCTCAAAGCAGTGGACGAGGCGCGGCAAAAACACGACATGCTGGTGGGCTACCGCGAAGAATACGTGAATCGCTTCCAGGAGGCGCAGGCGGCCGGCATTACGCCGATGGCCTACCGCAACTTCCAGGCGTTCATGGACAAGCTCGACGTGGCGGTCAAGGGCCAGCTCGACATGATCACGCGCGCCGAGGCGCGCAGCCAGCAGGACAAGCTGGCGTGGCAGACCGCCGAGCGCAAGCGCGTGTCGTACTCCACCCTGAACGAGCGGGCCGATGCGGCGGCGCTCAAGCTCGAAAACAAGCGCGACCAGAAGCAGATGGATGAACACGCTGCACGCGGGGCATTTTACAAGCGCTGAAACCCACGCTGATACCTGATTACCGAACCTGGCCCTCCATGCAAAACCTTCAACTTCCGGCGCTCAACGCCACCAAGGCTGTCCCCTCCAAGACCGGCGCCAACCCGGTTGCGGCCAGCAGCAACGATGGGTTCAAGCAGGCGCTGTCGCAGCAGCTCGAACAACGCCAGACCCTGAAGAACAATGCCGAGGCCAAGCTGGCCGAGCGTCAGGCGGCAAGCCGCGCCACCGCGCCCAAGCCGGCGCCCAACCCGAAGCCGGACCAGCCGCAGCAGGCTAATGCTGCCGACAAGAGCGCCCAGCCCAAGCCAGCCGAGCAAGCAAAGCAGGCGGACGCCCCGGCCGATACCGAGGTCGCCGCGCAGCCGGTCAACGCGGATCAGGCCGATGCCAGCAGCGATGCCGAGGCTGCGCGCACGGCCGATCCGGTGGCCGACATGCTGGCCGTGCTGGCAGCGTTCAACCAGCCAGGCGCGGCCGCCGCTGATGCCGCGGACACCGCCGCCACCGTCCCGGCCGCGGTCGCCGCCGGCCAGGGTGGCGCCGGCGATGCAGTCGATGCCGCCACGTTGCGCGCGCTGACCGCCGCCGAAGCCGGCGCCGCCGTCAAAACGGACAGCGCCGACATCAGCACCGCAACCGCGCGCTTCAACGGCGCCGACTTCAAGGCCGCGCTGGGCCGCGCCGCCGCCGACGCCCTGCCCGTGCACAATGCCATGGCCGCCCGGAGCGCTGCTGCCGATGGTGCGGAATCACCGGGACTTGCCGCGCTGGCGAACGGTGGCGCCGCCGCTGCCGCCGACAGCACGGCCCGGCCCGACGCCAGACCCGATGCCAGGGCCGACGCCGCCGGTTTCGGCCAGCAGTTGAACGCCACCCGCGAGCGCCAGACCGAGGCCGTCAGCGGTGCGCGCACCGACGCCCAGGCCGAGGCCGAAGCACTGGCGGCCAAGGATAATGCGCTGGCCGCCGCCACGCCATCCACGGTCGCAGCAGCAGCGCCGGACATGGCCAAGGCGGTCGCCCCGGCTACCACGCTGTACAGCCGCGTGGGCACTGCGGCATGGGACCAGCAGCTGGGCCAGAAAGTGATCTTCATGGCGGCCGGTGGCGAACAGAGCGCTACCATGGAACTGAACCCGCCCGACCTCGGCCCGCTGCAGGTGGTCCTGAGCGTCAGCAAGGACCAGGCCACGGCCGCGTTCACGTCGGCAGCGCCGGAAGTGCGGCAGGCGCTGGAAGCGGCGCTGCCCAAGCTGCGCGAGATGATGGGCGAAGCCGGCATCCAGCTTGGCAATGCCACCGTCTCGGCAGGCACGTCCGACCAGAACAATTCCAGCCAGGCGTCGTCGTCCGGCGGTCAGCGCGGCGTGCACGGTCGCCACGATTCTGGCGGCAACGATGGCGCCGACGCGCCGCCTGTCACGGCCACGGTCCGCCGCCTGGCGAACGGAGCGGTGGACACGTTTGCCTGAGACGCGCCATCCGCCCCGGTCGCCGCATAAACCGTTGATGTCCGCCCACTGCACCGGGGGCTGGCGTCGCCATCGGGTTTTGTTGCATGTTCCACCATGGAAACACCGAGCAAGCGCGGGTTCGCCCCTCTTTTCGGCGTATCTTGCTGCGCAGGCACAACCGATAATGACATAATGGCGGAACCGATTTAACACCCAGGTGTAACTTGAAAGCGAATCCAAAAATGAAAGCTGATCAGAAAGTGGAAGCGCCGGCAGGCGGCGGCAGCAAAAAGCTGATCATCATCATCGTGGCGCTGGTGCTGGTGCTCGGTGCCGGCGGCGGTGGCGCCGCCTGGTACTTCATGCACAGCAGCGGCGATGCGGCGCACGAGGAAGAAGCGCCCGCCAAGAAAAAGAAGAAGGAAAAGAAAGCGGGCCCACCCGAGTACCTGCCGGTCGATCCGTTCACCGTCAACCTGTTGCCGGGCGAAGACGGCGCCGAGCAATACCTGCAACTGGCGTTCACGCTGGAAGTGGGCAGTGCCGAAGAAAAGGAAAACATCAAGGTCAACATGGCCAAGGTGCGCAGCCGCGTGCTGCTCTTGTTGTCCAGCAAAAAGGCGGCCGATATCAACACGCCCGAAGGCAAGCTGCAACTGGCCAAGGAAATCGTCGAGCAGACCAGCGAACCGCTGGAAGCGCGCGGCGAAAAGCAGGACGTCGTCGATGTGCTGTTTACCGCGTTCATCATTCAGTAAGTAGAAGCATTCAGCGAAGCAGGCAGTCACACCATGGCCGATAATTTTCTCTCCCAGGAAGAAGTCGATGCCCTTCTGAAGGGTGTCAACGGCGACCAGGACGATGCCCAGGCGCAGGAAGATGTCGCGGGCGTCCGCACCTATAACCTGGCCACCCAGGAGCGCATCGTCCGTGGCCGCATGCCTACCCTGGAAATTATCAACGAGCGCTTCGCGCGCCTGTTGCGGGTGGGCTTGTTCAACTTCCTGCGCCGCAGCGCCGAGGTATCGGTGGGGTCGGTACGGGTGTCCAAATACAGCGAGTTCATCCGCAACCTGGTCGTGCCCACCAACCTCAACCTGGTACACATGAAGCCGCTGCGCGGCACGGCGCTGATGGTGTTCGATCCGGGCCTGGTGTTCCTGCTGGTGGACAACCTGTTCGGCGGCGACGGCCGGTTCCACACGCGCGTCGAGGGCCGCGATTTTACCCAGACCGAGCAGCGCATCATCCTGCGCATCCTCGACATCGTGTTCGAGGCCTATACCAAGTCGTGGGAGCCGGTGTACCCGGTCGAGTTCGAATACATCCGGTCCGAGATGAATACCCAGTTCGCCAACATCGCCACCCCGAACGAGGTGGTGGTGGCATCCACCTTCACGGTGGAACTCGGTTCGGTCTCGGGCCAGATCCACTTTTGCATGCCGTACTCGATGATCGAGCCGATCCGCGATTCGCTCACGTCGAGCCTGCAGGGCGAAGCGCTCGAAGTCGATAAACGCTGGATCCGCCTGATGACGCAGCAAATCCAGATCGCCGAGGTGGAACTGGTGGCGTCGCTGGGCACGGCCAAGGTCAATTTCGACGAGATCCTGAACATGCGGGTGGGCGACATCATCCCGCTGCAAATTCCGGAACTGATCTCGGCCACGGTGGACGGCGTGCCGGTCATGGATTGCAGCTACGGCGTGATGAACGGCCAGTACGCGCTCAAGGTGGAAAAACTGCTGGCCAACACCGATAATCTCAAATAACACACCATGCCGGCGCCGCCAGCGCGCAGGCCACCGCTACACAGGAGAGTAACATGTCGGACAATCAAGACGACCAGAACATGGATGACCCATGGGGCGCGGCCATTGCCGAGCAAGCCGAAGCGGAAGCGGCGGCGCTGGCCGCACAGCAGTCGCAGCAGGCAGCTTCGGCGGCCGTCTTCAAGGATTTTTCTGGCACGCCCAGCAAGACCGAAACCCATAACGATATCGATTTCATCCTCGACATTCCGGTCCAGCTGACGGTGGAACTGGGCCGCACCAAGATCGCCATCAAGAACCTGCTGCAACTGGCGCAGGGGTCGGTGGTGGAACTGGACGGCATGGCGGGCGAACCGATGGACGTGCTGGTCAATGGCTGCCTGATCGCCCAGGGCGAGGTGGTGGTGGTGAACGACAAGTTCGGTATCCGCCTGACCGACATCATCACGCCTTCCGAACGTATTCGAAAACTCAATAAATGACGCCAACCTCCGTCTCGCCCCTGGCCGCCCTGTTCCTGTCGGCCACTCTTGCAGTAGGCGCCACCGCGCCCGCCATGGCCCAGCAGCCAGCCCCCGCCGCCACCGTTTCGGCCGGCGCGACCGCACCGGCACCGGCCGAACCCACCCCGGCGCCGGCTGCCAGCGACACCACCACCGCCCCCAATCCGGTACGCCCGGCGCCAGCGCTGGGCGTGCCCGCCGCGCCGTATTCGAATGCCTCGGCTGGCGGCGGCCTGATGCAAACGACGCTGGCGCTGTTCTTTGTCATCGCCCTCCTGCTGGGCGGCGCCTGGGTACTGAAACGCTTCGGCCCGCGCGGCTTCGGCGGCGGCAGCAATACGGTCAAGCTGGTCGGCGCGCTGAGCGTGGGCGCGCGCGAGCGCATCCTGGTAGTGGAAGTGGGCGAGCAATGGATCGTGGTGGGCGCTTCGCCGGGCAGCATGAATGCGCTGGCCACCATGCCGCGCCAGGAAACGCCGGACACGGCGGTGGGAGGGCAGCCAATGGCGGCGCCCGCCAATTTCGCCGACTGGTTCAAGCAGACCATCGATAAACGCAACGGCAACCACAGCAAGCAATGATGCACCCCAAGTTCACTCGACGCCGCCTGGTCGTCACTACCCTGCTGGTGGGCGGCGCGCTGGCGTTGCCGCTGCTGGCCGCCGCGCAATCGAGCGTGGGCATTCCCGCGCTGAACGCCACCCCGGCGCCGGGCGGCGGCACCAATTACACGCTGCCGCTGCAAACCATGTTGCTGATGACGGCGCTCAGCTTCATCCCGGCCGCGCTGCTCCTCATGACCTGCTTTACCCGCATCATCATCGTGCTGTCGCTGCTGCGGCAGGCACTGGGCACGCAGTCGGCGCCACCGAACCAGGTAATCGTGGGACTGGCGCTGTTCCTGACCCTGTTCGTGATGGGCCCCACGTTCGACAAGATTTATAACGAAGCGTACCTGCCGCTGCAGGAAAGCAAAATCAACATGAGCGAGGCGCTCGACAAGGGCGCCGCGCCGCTCAAGGCCTTCATGCTCAAGCAGACGCGCGAAGCCGACCTGGCGCTGTTTGCCAAGCTGTCGCGCAGTCCGGCGCTGCAGGGACCGGAAGACGTGTCGCTGCGCATCCTGGTGCCGGCCTTTGTCACCAGCGAACTGAAAACCGCGTTCCAGATCGGCTTTGCCATCTTCATTCCATTCCTGATCATCGACATGGTGGTGGCGTCGGTGCTGATGGCAATGGGGATGATGATGATGTCGCCGGCCGTGATCTCGCTGCCGTTCAAGCTGATGCTGTTCGTGCTGGTGGATGGCTGGCAGTTGCTGCTGGGCTCGCTTGCCCAGAGCTTTTACTAGGAAACGCCGATGACCCCGGAAAGCGTCATGACCCTGGGCCGCCATGCGATGGAGGTCACCTTGATGATTGCCGCGCCGATGCTGCTGGTGGCGCTGGTGATCGGCCTGATCGTCAGTATCTTCCAGGCCGCCACCCAGATCAACGAAGCCACGCTGTCGTTCATCCCCAAGCTGGTCGGGGTGTTCGTGGCGCTGGTGGTGGCCGGCCCGTGGATGCTGTCGATCATGCTCGACTATATGCGTGAAGTGTTTGGCGGCATCCCCAACCTGGTCGGCTAGTTGCATGCCGCACCGCTGATTACGTCATGATTACCATCGCCAGCAGCGACATCAACCTGTGGATCGCCGGGCTGCTGTGGCCGCTCACGCGCATCCTCGGCATGATCGCCGCCGCCCCCATCTTCGGCAATAACGCGGTGCCGGCGCGCATCAAGGTGATGCTGGGCGTGATGCTGGCGATGATCGTCGCCCCCACCGTGCCCGCCGCACCGGCGGTCGAACCGCTGTCGTGGGCCGGTCTGCTGATCCTGACCCAGGAAATGCTGGTGGGCGTGGCGATCGGCTTTTCGATCCGGGTCATTTTCGCAGCGGTGGAAATGGCCGGTGAAATTTCCAGCCTCACCATGGGCCTGGGCTTCGCCACATTTTTCGATCCGAATACGCGGGGCCGCTCGTCGGCGATCAGCCAGTTCCTGTCGCTGGTGGCCACCATGGCCTTCCTGTCGGTGAACGCGCACCTGGTGCTGCTGTCGGTGCTGGTGGAAAGTTTCAGTTCCCTGCCCATCTCCGCCACGCCGATCTACAGCGGCGGCTTCAAGCAGATGGCCGACTGGGGCGCCATCGTCTTCAGCACCGGCGTGCAATTGTCGCTGCCGATCGTGGCGGCGCTGCTGCTCACCAACGTGGCGCTGGGCATCCTGACGCGGGCAGCACCGGCCCTGAACCTGTTCGGCATCGGCTTCCCGATCACGCTGGGGGTGGGCCTGCTGACCATCGCCATGGTCCTGCCGTACCTGGTAATGCCGATGCAGAACTTGTTCCTGAACGGCATAGAACGCGCGCGGCTAATGCCGCGCACCTGGCACGAGCGGGTGCCGCCGGTGGTGCCGGTAGCGCCGATGGCGCCGTTATCGGCCACGCCGGGCCCGGCAACTGCGCCGGTGCCGCCTCCTGCGGTACCGGCCACCCCGGCGCCGCCGGCGATTCGATAGGCCGCGCCGGTTGTCCTGAGCCCGCTTCTTTCGTAGACTAGTCTCACGTCCACTACCAAGACCGCGCATGCCCACCCGCCTCCTCCAGTTCGGCGACCAGACCGTGCGCCTCGACGCCCGCGCCGACCGCCTCGATCCGCGCGACCGTCCCTATGCACCGCCGGTGGCGGCGCTGCCGCCGCGCTGGCCACTCGATGCCCGACTGCGCCGCCTGCTGCCGGCCTATGTCAGGCATGGCCTGGTGTTCGACCAGGGCGCGCAAGGCGCTTGCACCGGCTACGGCCTGGCCGCGGTGGTCAATTTCCTGCTGTGGCAACGCGATGGCACACGCCACCACGGCGTCAGCCCCCACATGTTGTACGACCTGGCGCGGTTCTACGACGAATGGCCGGGCGAGGAATACGAAGGTTCGAGCTGCCGCGGCGCCATCAAGGGCTGGAGCAAGCATGGCAGTTGCGTGGCGTCGCTGTGGCGCCAGAGCGTCCATCACGACCCGGCGCCCGGCGGCGCAGCGGACGGCCGGGCCTACCGTCCCGACCGGCGCTGGCCGCAAGACGCCGCCACCCGCCCGCTCGGCGTGTATTACCGGGTGGACCGCGCGGCCATTGCCGACATGCAGGCGGCGCTGCACGCCATCGGCGCGCTGTACGTGTCGGCGCGGGTGCACGCGGGCTGGCTGGCGGCGCCGGCCAGCCGGGCGCTGTCGAAGGGCCACGCGGGCCTGCCGCTGATCGCCTGGGATGGCCTGGCGGCCGATATTGCGCACCACGCCTTTGCCGTTGTCGGCTACAACGAGTATGGCTTCGTGGTGCAGAATTCCTGGGGTGAACAATGGGGCGCACGCGGCTTTGCCGTGCTGCGCTACGACGACTGGCGCGACAACGGCGTCGATTGCTGGGTGGCGGCGCCGGGCGTGCCGCAACTGGCCGTCGCCCCCGTACCGGCCGCGCGTGGCAGGAGTACCAGCGCCAGCGCCGAGCCCGCTGTTGCGGCGGCCGCCGCGGCCATGCAGGCGCGCCGCATCGGCACGTCGCTGACGTCGGGCGACCGGCCCGCACTGGCCGATCCGGCGCTGGCGGCCACGGCGCCGTGGTCCACCGACACTGCTTACGCCCACACGCTGGTCAGCGGCAATAACGGCGTGCTGCGCAGCAGCCGGCCCGATATTGGCCGCGCCGCCGACCTGGTGGACGTCGCCGTGCACGAACAGCTTGGCGCCTGGCTGGCTGGTGCCGGCAAGGCCAGCGGCAAGGTGGTGATTTACGCGCACGGCGGCTTGAATGCAGAGGCCGCATCGCTGCGGCGCATCCGCGTAATGGGGCCGTACTTTGCGGCCAACGGGATTTATCCGCTGTTCCTCACCTGGCGCACGGGGCTGCTGGAAACGCTGGGCGGGGTGCTGGCCGATGCCATCGACGGCGTGGCAGGTCCGGCGCTGGCCGGCCGCAGCTTTTCCGATGCCAAGGATGGCCTGCTGGAAACCGTGGCGCACAACTTCCGCTGGATGTGGAGCGAAATGAAAGCCAATGCCGCACTGGCGGCGCAGGAAGGCGGCGCCCTGGCGCTGCTGGCAGCGGCGCTGGGCCGGTTGCGCGCACAGCATCCGCAGCTGGACATCCACCTGGTTGGCCATTCGGCCGGCGGCTTCATCCACGGCCACTTGCTGGACCTGTGCCGGGCGCAGGCGCTGCCGGTGGCGTCGGTGACGCTTTACGCGCCGGCCTGCCCGCTGGACTTTGCGGCACGCTACTTCGTGGCCGCCATCGATGCGGGCGTCGCACCGCGCGACCGCTTCTGGCTGCACGTGCTGTCCGACGTGGCCGAGCGCGACGACGCGGTCGGTCCTTACGGCAAGTCGCTGTTATACCTGGTGGCGCGCGGCTTCGAACAGGTGCGCAAGACGCCGCTGGCGGGGCTGGACCGCACGCTGGACCCTGCTGCCAGCGCCCCTGACGACGACCTGTGGAGCGTCGCCACGTGGCCGCAAGTGCAGGCGTGGCGCGCATGGGTAACGGCGCTGCCGTCGCAAGCGGACGGAACGCCGGCCTGCGAGGTCACCGGCACCCGCGTGACGGTGGCGCCGCAACGCGCGGTCAAGCCCGGCCACGATGCATTCGACAACGATATCCGCATCCTGAGCCGCACCATCAACCGCGTGCTGGGACGAGCGCCCGACGCCGCGCTGGCAGTGCCGGTCACGGACCTCGATTATTGAAACTAAATGTAATTGAACAGCGACAAGCTGGAGAGCGACTTGAACGATTTCTGCGCCGCATCGAGCGTAGTGGATTGCTGGGTAAACAGCGAGATTGCCGCCACGTAGTCGACATCTTGCAAGTCGGACAGCACGGTCGCGTATTGCAGCTTGAGATCGTCGCCGGCGCTGTCGAGCGAATCGAGCTCCTTCAGGCGCGACCCGACCGCCGCCTGTACCGACAGCAAATTGTCAGCCGTGTTGTCGATGCTTTTTTGCGCCTGGTTCAGAGCATTGCTGAGGCTGGCCTGGCCGGCCGCGCCGGAGCCGGGAGCACGCAGCGCCTTGAGGATATCGTCGATGGCCGTAAACACCGATTTCTTGGTGCTGGGCTCCACCGAAAACTGGTCGCCGTTTGCCGGTGCCCCCTTGATATCGAAGGTCATGCCGTCGAACTCGATGTTCTGGCCGCTGACATACGGTTGCGGCACCGCCGGCACGGGCGTGGCCGGCACCGGCTGGTTCAGGGTCAGGTCGGTAATGGTATAGGTGGTCGTTGCCGGCGTGCCGGACGTGGCGGGCGTTACCTGGAAATCGATCTGGTACTTGTTGCCGGTCAGCTTGCTGGGATCGGTGACCGAGCCGGGCGCGATGATGCCGGTACCACCGCGCGTGTAGTTGTCGGCAGCAGCGCCGGTGGCAAAGCTGCCATTGCCGGTGGGGTTGTTTTCAAACACGGAAGCGCCAGAGTCGCTGATCGGCACCTTGCGGGTGGACGCCACCTGCAGTTCGCGCTGGCCCTGGTCGCCGTTGTACACCACGCCGTTGGCCGACTGGGTAAATGGCTGGGTCGTCGATTTATAGCCGGAAAACACGTAGCCACCCACGCCATCGGACGTATTGGCCTGGCCCAGCAAGTCGGCCAGCCGGCCTTCCAGTTCCACCGCGATCGATTCGCGGTCGGCCTGCGACAGGCTGCCGGCGCCAGCCTTGACGACCAGTTCCTTGATGTCCGTCATCAGGTTGGTGGAGCTTTGCAACGCCACGTTTTCCAGCGACAGCATGCCCTTGGCGTTGCTGCGATTGGTCACCATCTGCTCGGTGATCGACGCCGACTGCGTCACTTCGAGCGCACGCGCACTGGCGATCGGATCGTCGGCAGCGGTGAGGTTCTTGCGGCCCGTGGACAGTTGCTGCTGCGTGCGTGCCAGCGACGATTGCAGCGTGCTGATCTGTCCAACGCCCGTGTCGTAGATGGTTCTGGTACTGATGCGCATGACCATGAGCTTACTCCGTCAAAAATCTGTGGCTAACTGTCACTCAGCGGCCGAGGCCGAGGATGGTGTCGAACAATGTGCTGGCAATCTGCATGACCTTGCCCGCGGCCTGGTAGGCCTGCTGGTAACGCAGCAGGTTGGCGGCTTCCTCGTCGAGATTGACGCCCGACACGCTTTGCTGCGCCTTGGTGGCCTGCACCACGGCAGCGTCCGCCGCATTCATGCCGATCTGCGCTTCGCGCGCCTTGTTGCCCACCACGTTGACCACTTGCGCATAGGCGCTCTGGAACGTGGCGCTGCCGTTGTTCATGACATTCTTGCTCTGCAAACCGGCCAGCAAGGCGCCGTTGCGGCTGTCGCCCACGCCGCTGGTGTTGGGGCCGACCGTGAAGGTATCGGCATTGGCTGGCGCGCCGCTGATGCTGAAGCTGATGCCGCCAAAGCTGATCGACGCGCCATCGGTAAACGGCACGGCGGTGCCGGCCGGATACGTGGTGCTGTTGCCATTCGCGGTGACCGTCACCGCCTGGGTGGCCGGAAAGCCGGTCAGGGTGCCGGCTGCCTTGTCGAACGTGAGCGTGACGGGCGCCGTCAACGCATTGCCCGCTGCCAGGTAAGTATTGTCGACGGTGCCGGCCGAAATCTTGGCGGTGCCGGCGTTGGCGATCGGCGCCTCGGTGGAAATCGGCGCGGCCAGCGCAATCTTGGTCGGATCCTTGATTGCCACCGTCAGGTCCTTGGCGGCGCTGTAGGTGGGCCGCACCAGGAAATTATCGTTTTGCGCAGGCGTGCCCGAAATGCTGTAGGCCACGCCGTCGATCACCTGCGGCGCCGTTTGCGGGAACGGATTGATCTGCGTAACCTGGCCGTCGGACAGGCGCTTGACATTGAAATTGGTGCCGTCGTAGTCGACGCTGTAGTCGCTGGCGGTCAGCTTGCTGGCATCGACCACCGTGCCTTTGACTTCGGCCGTGCTTTGCGGCGCGTTGTTCGAGTTGGGATTGACGTACGCCTGGATCGGATTGAAGTAATTGCCGCCCAGGTCGCCGTTTTGGTCCTGCCCCAGCTGGTGCTGGGCATTGAAACTGGTGGCCAGCGCGGCCGCAATCTGGCCCAGCTGGTTTTGCGCGCCATCGAGCGCCGTATTGCGGAACTCGATCAGGCCGCCCAGTTGGCCGCCGTTGATCACCTTGTCGGGCAAGGGCGTGAAATTGCCATTCGGCGCCACGTAACCGACCGACATCTTGGACGGATCGTTGGCGGTCTGCGCCGTGCCCAGGGTAAACGCCGTATTGCCCACCACCAGCGGCTGGCCGGTGCCCATCTGCACGGTCAGCATGTTGTTATCGCCGGGAACAACGGTGGTTTTCACCAGCTTGTTCAACTCGGTGATCAGCTGGTCGCGGTGGTCGAGCAGGTCGTTCGGTGCGTCGTTGCCCGTGGCCAGGCCGGCAATGGTGTTGTTGAGGTCAGCGATCTGGCGCGCATACGAGTTGATCTCGCCCACGCTCGACACGATCTGGCTGTTGACGCCATCGCCAATTTCGTTCAGGCGCGCACTCATGCCCTGGAAGCGGGCAGCCAGCGACTCGGACGTGGACAACATGGCTTGCCGCGCTGCGGCCGAGGCCGGGCTGGCCGTGGCGTTCTGCACGCCATTGAAGAAGTCCTGCAACACCGGCGACAGGCCGGCGGTAGGATCGGCCAACTGGTTATCGATTTGCGAAATCTGCGCGTAATAACTGGTGAGCGACGCTTGGTTGGTCTCGGCGCCGCGCAGCTGATTCGCCAGGAAATTATCGTAATACCGGCGCACCGCGATCACTTCGGTACCTGTGCCCACGAACCCGGCGCCGGTATTTTGCGAGGCCGAGTCGGTCTGGATCACACCTTGCCGGGTGTAACCAGGTACGTTCGCATTGGTAATGTTGTTGCCCGTTGTCGCTAATCCGACCTGGGCCGCCAACAAACCACTTTTGCCGATGCTGAGTAGACTCATGATAATTTCGCTCTATGTTATTTTGATTTACGGCACGGCAGCCATAAACTTGAATTCTCGCGCTTTAAAGCCAAATCTGGCCGGATTAACTGCTCAGGGCTAGGCGCAGCGACGCAGACACTGCGCCAGCACGGCAAGTCGCTGCAACGACGCCAGGGGCAGATTTAGCCGGCTAGAGAGCGTTTGATGATGCTAGTGAGCTTGTTTGCATATTGCGGGTCGGTGGCGTAACCGGCCTTTTGCAGCCCCTGGGCAAACGCGCTGGCGTCGCCAGCGCTGGCCAGCACTTTTTCGTAACGCGGATTTTCGGTGATCAGGCGGGCGTAATCCTTGAAACTGTCGGCATAGCTGTCGTACGCGCGGAAGCGCTCCACCTTGGTCTGGGCGCGACCATTGACGTATTCGGTCGTGGTCGCTTCAACCACCTTGCCTTTCCAGTCAGCGGTGGCCTTGATGCCAAACAGGTTGTTGCTGTTGGTGCCGTCGCGGCCCTTGATCTCGCGTTTGCCCCAGCCGCTCTCGAGCGCGGCCTGGCCCAGCATGAACTTGGCCGGAATGCCGGTGGCGGCGCTGGCCTCTTCCGCGTGCGCCGTCAATTTATCCTGGAAGCTGATCACGTGCGGCGCCTGCGAACCGCCGCGCCGCGTGCTGGTGGTGGCTGAGGTGGTGGCTGAGGCCGTAGCTTCGGCCTTGGCAGTGCCGCCGGCGGCGGCAATTGCTTTTTGCAACTTGGCGTCCATCAGGCTGGCCATGCCGGCAAAGCTGCCGGCGTTGGCGCCATCGGCAGGGTCGCCGGCGCCGCCCACGGCCAGTGCCTGGGTGTCATTCTTGCTCAGTTGCCGCACCAGCATGTCAGCCAGGCCGATGCCTTTCTTGGCAATGTTCTGGCTGGTTTGCTGATCGAGCATGCCGCCCAGCATCTTGGTCTGCTCGGAGTTGGTCAGGCCATCCTGCGGCGAGGCATCGCGCATGGTCTTCAACATCATGTTGACGAACATCGCTTCGAACTGGGTGGCGGCGGCCTTCGTTGCCTCGGGCGTACCGGCCCGCGCGCCCTGGCGCAGGCTGCCCATGTCCTTGACGTCGAGCGCGAACTTGCGGCTCAGGTCGGTATTCAGGGTATTGGAGTTTTGACTGGTCATGGCGCGATCTCGCTTAAATGATTTCCAGTTCGGCGCGCAGCGAGCCTGCGGCCTTCATGGCCTGCAGAATCGACAGCAGGTCTTGCGGCGTGGCGCCGATGGCGTTCAGGGCCTTGACGACTTCGGCCAGCGACGCGCCGCCCTTGACCATCATGACCTTGCCGCCGTCTTTTTTGATGGCCACATTCTGGTTTTGCGTGACCACGGTGCTGCCGCCCGAGAGCGGGTTGGGCTGGCTCACCTGCGGATCGGATGACACCGATACTGACATATTGCCGTGCGAAATGGCGCACGTCTCGAGCGTCACCGCGCGGTTCATCACCACCGAACCGGTGCGCGCATTCATGATCACCTTGGCTGGCTGCTCGGCCGGATTGACATTCATGTCCTGCAAGGTGCCGATGAAGGTCACGCGCTGGTCGCTGCTGCTGGGGGACTGCACGCGGATCACGCGGCTGTCGAGTGCGTAAGCAATGCCCGCGCCATACTTGTCGTTGATGGCATCGACCACGCGGCTTGCAGTAGCGAAGTCGGCAGTATTGAGTTCGAGGCGGATCATATTGCCCTCCCCCAGGCTCGAGGCGACCGCGCGTTCGACCGTGGCGCCGGCGGAAATTTTGCCCACGCTCAGGTGGTTGACGGTGAGCGAGTTGCCGCCACCGCCGCCACCGCCTGCCTGCACACCCACGCCGCCGACCAGCACATTGCCCTGCGCCATCGCGTACACCTGGCCGTCGGCGCCCTTTAGCGGCGTCATCAGCAGCGTGCCGCCGCGCAGGCTCTTGGCGTTACCCATCGACGACACCGTGATGTCGAGCGTCTGGCCCGGCTGCGAAAACGGGGGCAGCGACGAGGTGACCATCACGGCTGCGACGTTTTTCAGTTGCAGTTGCGTGCCTTGCGGCAGATTAACGCCCAGCTGCTGCAACATCGACAGCACGCTTTGCACCGTGAACGGGGTTTGCGTGGTCTGGTCGCCGCTGCCGTCGAGCCCCACCACGATGCCGTAACCGATCAGCTGGTTATGCCGCACGCCGGCAATGCTGGCCAGGTCGCGCAGGCGCTCGGCCTGGGCCGGTGGCGCCATCAACAGCGACAGCACCACGGTGCCGATGATAATGCCCACCACCACTGCCCCGCGCTTGCAGGCGGCGACAGCGCGCTGGGCGGCGTTGGCAGGCGGGATCGCTTGGAAATGTTTCATATCGGCCTCAGAACGGCAGGATGCTCTGGAAGAAGCGCGACACCATCGACGCCACTTCCGCCCGATCGACCTGGCTGCTGGTGCGGTACTCGACGCGGGCGTCGGCCACGGCGGTCGAGGCCACCGTATTGCCGGTGGCAATATTGTCGGGATTGACCATGCCCGAGAAGCGGATGAATTCCACGCCCTTGTTCATGGCGATCTGCTTTTCACCGGCCACGATCAGGTTACCGTTCGGCAGCACCTCGACCACGGTGACTCCCATGGTGCCGGTGAACGCATTGCTGGCGGTCTGGTTGTCGGCGCCGGAAAAGCTGTTTTCGTTATTGATTGCCAGCGGATTGCCGAACGTGCCCTGCAACGGCTTGGGCAGGCCGATGCTGACGGCGCTGGTCTTGTTGGCGGAGTTGGTACCGGCCTTGTTGGCGGTGGTGCGTTCGGTAATGACCAGGGTCAGCACATCGCCCACCTGGCGCGCACGGCGGTCCTCGAAAATCGGCCGGAAGTTGCCGCCCTGGTAGATGGCGCCGCTGGTGGGCTTGATCTGCATCTGCTCGGTGGTGAGCGGGCGCGCCGAGCGCGGCGCGTCGACAATCGAGGTGGGCGTGACGCTGGCGCAGCCGCTCAGCAGGAGCACGGCGGCGGCAACGGTGGTGGCGAGGTGTTTCATGGCGTTTTCCTTGCAGCGAACGTAGAGCTGCGAACTTAAAGCTGCGACAGGCGGGCCAGCATCTGGTCCGACGTGGTGATGGCCTTGGAGTTGATTTCGTAGGCGCGCTGGCTCTGGATCATGTTGACCATTTCCTCGACCACGTTGACGTTCGACGATTCCACGTACCCCTGCAAAATCGAACCGAGGCCGTTGGTGCCGGGGGTGTTGGTTTGCGGTGCGCCCGAGGCGCCGGTTTCCACGTACAGGTTTTCACCCTTCGATTCGAGGCCGGTGGGGTTGATGAAGGTGGACAGTTGCAGCGCACCGAGCTGCTGCGGCGCCACCGTGCCCGGCACCAGCGCCGACACCGTACCGTCGCGGCCGACGGTGATATTTTGCGCTTCGATGGGAATCGTGATCGGCGGTTGCAGCACGAAGCCGCTGGAGGTCACCATCTGGCCGTTGTTATCGCGCTGGAACGAGCCATCGCGGGTGTAGGCAGTGGTGCCGTCCGGCAGCAGCACGTTGAAGAAGCCGGCGCCGTTGACCATGATGTCCTTGTCGTTGCCGGTCGCCTGCGGATTGCCCTGGGTGTGGATGCGTTCGATGGCGACGGGCCGCACACCGGTACCTTGCTGCATGCCCGATGGCAGGTTGGTCTGCTGCGACGACTGGCCGCCCGGCTGGCGGATGTTCTGGTACAGCAGGTCCTCGAACACTGCGCGCGACTTCTTGAAACCGGTGGTGCTGACGTTGGCCAGGTTGTGCGAGGTGACGTCGAGCTGCGTCTGCTGCGCCTCCATGCCGGTCTTGGCGATCCAAAGTGAACGTATCATGATCCTTCTCCCGTAGCTTGGATGAGTGCTTTGCCACGGCGGCAAACGCTCATCCCACAACAGCATTATGCGGGAGTGGGGGTCAACCCAAAGCGAGGATCTGGGTGGCTTTTGCGGCGTTATTCTCGGCGTTCTTGAGCAGGCTCATTTGCATTTCGAACTGCCTTGCCAGGCTGATCATGTTGACCATGGAATCGACCGGATTGACGTTGCTGCCTTCGATCACGCCATCGACGATGCGTACCGCCGGGTCATTTTGCGCCGGTGTGCCGTCGGCTTGACGGAACAGGCCGTCGTCGCCGCGCAGCAGCCCGGCGGTCGGCGGATTGACCAGTTTTAAGCGGCCCAGCACGTTGGACGGGCCGGGCTGGAACTCGGTGGAGACGGTACTCACCGTGCCATCGCTGGCGATCGTGATATTGGTGTCGGGCGGCACCGCGATCGGTCCGCCCTCGCCCACCAGGTTCTGGCCGCTGGTGGTTTGCAGCAGGCCGTTTTCGTTCACGCGCAGGCTGCCATTGCGGGTGTAAGCCTCCGAACCGTCGGCCGACTGCACCGCGAACCAGCCCTGCTCGCGGATCGCGATATCGAGCGGGCGGCCCGTGGTTTGCATGGGACCGGTACTGAAGTTGGAGCCCACTGTGGAGTCGACCACGAACGCGCGCGTGTTCAGGCCGTCGGCCACCACCGGCACCGCGCGGAACGAATCGATCTGGGCGCGAAAACCGTTGGTGGTGGCGTTGGCCAGGTTGTTCGACACCGTGGCCTGCTGGTCCAGCACGTGTCTTGCCCCGGTCATCGCGGTGTAAATCAGGCGGTCCATGGCTTACCCCGTTAGCGCAGGTTGACCAGCGTTTGCAGCAGCGAGTCTTCGGTCTTGATGGTCTGCGCATTGGCCTGGTAGACGCGCTGCGCGGTAATCATGTTGACCAGCTCTTCGGTCAGGTCCACGTTCGACACCTCCACCGAACTCGAGCGCAATTGCCCCATCGAGCCCGCATTCGGCACGCCGATCATCGGCTGACCCGACGCCGCGCTTTCCGACCAGGCATTGTTGCCCAGTGGGGTCAGGCCGTCGACGCTGGCAAAGTTGGCCATCGCGATCTGGCCCATGGCGCGCGATTTGCCGTTGCTGTACTGGCCCAGGATGATGCCGTTCTCGTCGATCGACAGGCGCTGCCACGAACCGGCCGAATAACCGTTCTGTTCCGAACCGAGATCGTTGGTGGCGCTGCCGTACTGGGTGGTGTTGTCGAACGTGGTCTGCACCGTCAATGGCTGCAGCGAGCCGGTATCGGGGAAGATCGGCAACTGGATCGCAAACGGCAGGGTTTGCGGCGGCGTGCGCAGCGCCATCGCGCCCGGGTCCAGGTTACCGCTGCGGTCGAACTGCAGCGTGCCCACTTTGACGGCAGGCACCGTAATGGCGTCGCCCAGCTTGGCGTTGATTTCGTCCGGCGACAAGCCGGTGATGCGACCGGACAAGGTCGGGTCGAGCGCGGTGTAGGCGGTGTCGAGCGCGGCCAGCTGGGCAGCACTGGCCGAAGCCGGCGCGGTGGACGCGGCCGTGCGCATCACGTTGTACGCGATGGTGGCATAGTTGGCGGCAGCCTGGGCAATGGTGTCGGCATCGGGTGGCGTAGCGCGGATCGCATCGTTGTACGTGGTGCGCGCGGTGGCCACGCCGGCATCGCTGTTGATGGCAGCGGCCACGCCGGCGGAAATGATTTCCTTGTTGTCGGCAGCAGCGTACACGTCCCACACGTTGGCGTCGGTCTTGACGTAGTACGTGGTCATGATGTGCTGGGTGCCGAGACTGTCGTACACGTCGAGCACGGTCTGCTTGTTATAGGTTTCCGGATCGTTGGCGTTGAACGGATTTTTTTCCGGGACTTTCTCGGCCGAGCTCAGGTTCAGGTGGAAATTGGCTTCGGTGGTCTGCACCGGTTTCAGGTCCGACTTGTCGAGCACCAGCGGCACCGGCGCGCCGAGCTGAATTACGCCGGCGGTGTTGGCCAGGTAACCGGTCAGCACCGCCCCCTGGGCATTGACCAGCGTATGCTGGTTGTCTTCGTGGAACTGGCCGTTGCGCGAGTATTGCACCGCGCCGTTCACCGTCAGGCGGAAGAAGCCGCCGCCATTGATCGAAACGTCGAGCGGGTTGTTGGTGGTCTCGATATTGCCCTGCGTAAATTGCTGGGCAATCTTCGACGTCATCACGCCGATGCCCGGGTTCTGGCCGGCCACGCCGTTCAGCGAATTGGCGTACAGGTCAGCAAACTGGGCTTCCGAACTCTTGAAGCCGACGGTGCTGGCGTTGGCGATATTGTTACCGATCACCGACAGCGATTTCGATGCAGCGTTCAGGCCGCTCAGTCCTTGTTGGAACATGGTCTTCCCCTATCAGGTACAGTTAAAGTACTTCCTTGATTTCAGCCAACGTGAAATGGCCGAGCGATGTATTCAGTTTGACGCCCGCGCTGCCGGTGGACACGCTGGCCACGGCCGCCAGTTGCAGCTGGGTCGCGTCCTCCAGCGTCTTGCCGCCAGTGGTTGCCTTGACCGAGAACGTGTAGCTGCCGGCCGTGGCTGCCGTTTTGTCGTCCTTGGTGCCATCCCAGGTGATCGGGTACGTGCCGGCATCGGCGCTTTTCATGGTCATGGTGCGCACCGTCTTGCCGGTACTGTCCATGATCGTGATGTCCACTTGGTCGGCGGCCGTGCCCAGCTCGAGGCCAAACACGCTGCTGCTGGTCTTGGTGCCGTCTTCGGCGGTGGCGGTGCTCAGTTCGATACCCTTGCCGGCCACCAGCACGCCTTTACCGATCAGGTTGGTCGCGGTCATCGACTGCGCGGCAGCCTGGTCGGCGCGCAGCGACTCCAGCGTGGCATTGACCTTGTTGATGCCGGTGACCGTGGACAGCTGCGCCAGCTGGCTGGTCATGGCGGCGTTGTCCATCGGGTTGAGCGGGTCCTGGTTCTTCAGCTGCGTAACGAGCAGCAGCATGAATTTATCCTGGTCGGCCTGCACGCTGTCGGTGGACGTGGTGCTGGTGCTCGAGCTGGTGGCGACCGAATTGGTGGTCACCGTTTTGGGGGTATCGATAATGCCGGAGACTGCCATGATGATTCCTATCAGTTCTGACCGATGGTCAGGGTTTTGTTCAACATCGACTTCGCCGCGTTCATGACTTCCACATTGTTCTGGTACGAACGCGAGGCAGACAGCATGTTGACCATCTCGTCGACCGGGTTCACATTGGGCATGGTCACATACCCTTTTTCGTCGGCCAGCGGGTTTTGCGGGTCGTATTTCATTTTC
>Ga0308157_10002251_pt1 | contig 32715 bp, 27 predicted proteins | sample PhyBR1_FD_201035 | JGI IMG/M metagenome (GOLD analysis project Ga0308157, IMG submission 201035) | Phyllosphere microbial communities from UC Gill Tract Community Farm, Albany, California, United States - DLSLB.R1 | ecosystem: Host-associated > Plants > Phyllosphere > Unclassified | place: USA...
GCATCCAGCGCCGGCTGACGATCGGCCTCGCGCATCATGCTGTGCAGTGCCTTGGCACCGTCATAGGCGGCCTGCGCGGCCTCGTCGAGGTAGGTATAGAACTGCTTGCCGGAGCCAAAGATGGTCTGCAACGAAAACATGGGGAGCCTATTCGCCGTCGCGGGAGGGACGGCACCAAGGGCGAATTATGACGGCTAGATGGCATTCAGGGTATTCCTGACGTCTTTTTTACATCTGAAATGTGAACGGCCGGCCGTACCAGAGCCCCGGCGGTTTGCTAATATCGCCAAGCGCCCTCGCGGCGCACCCTATGGACGACGACCCTTATCCCCCGCCACAGCGCCGGATTCCGCCCCTGAGCGGCCGCCGCCACTGCAAGCACCCGCCCTCCCTGTCACCAACCCGGGGAGAGACCCGTGTTTGAATTTTTCATCGTACTGGCCTTGATTCTGCTCAACGGCTTCTTTGCCATGTCCGAAATGTCGGTCATGACCTCGCGCAAGAGCCGCCTCAAGCAGCTGGCCAGCTCGAGCAAACGTGCCGCCCGCGCCCTGGCCCTGTCCGAGAAACCCGAGAATTTCCTGTCCACGGTGCAGATCGGCATCACCCTGATCGGCATCCTGACCGGTGTTTACGGTGGTGACGCCATCGGCGGCGCCATTGCCCAGCACCTGCAGACTCTTTTCCCGGCACTGTCGGCGAACTTCTCGCTGTTTGGCGCGACCCAGCCCTGGTCGGAGTTCATCGGCAAGACCCTGGCCGTTGCGCTGATCACCTACCTGACGCTGATCTTCGGCGAACTGGTGCCCAAACGTGTCGCCTTGACCCGTTCCGAAGACATCGCCGGCATTGTCGCGGTGCCAATGAGCTGGCTGGCCCGTATCGCCGCCCCCGGCGTCTGGCTGCTCTCGCACTCCACCCGGCTGGTGCTGCGCCTGCTCGGCCTGGGCAAGACCGAGTCGGCCTCGGTCAGTGAAGAGGAGATCCGCATGCTGGTGGCCGAGAGCCATGAGCAGGGCGTGATCGACAGCCACGAGCGCGACATGATGAACCGCGTCATGCGCCTGGGCGACCGCACCGCCGACAGCCTGATGACCCCGCGCAACCGCATCGCCTGGCTGGACACCAACGCCGACCCGGAAAAGAACCTGTCCGCCATGCGTGACCATTCGTTCTCGCGCTACCCGGTGTATCGCGGCAACGACCAGGACATTGCCGGCATCCTCGAGGTCAAGAGCCTGGTGACCCGCCTCAGCGGCGGCAGCCACAGCCTGTTCGAGAACCTGCGCGAGACCCTGTACGTCTCCGAGTCCACCCACGCGATGAAGCTGCTGGAGATCTTCCGCGAGGAACACCAGTCAATGGCGCTGGTGGTGGACGAGTACGGCGAGATCCAGGGCCTGGTGACCATCTCCGACCTGATGGGCGCCGTGGTTGGCCGCCTGCAGGCAACCGAGAACACTGACGACGACGCGTTGGTTGTCACGCGCGAAGACGGCTCGTTGCTGGTCGACGGCTCGCTGCCGGTGGACGACCTGCAGGAGCTGATGAACGGCGCCGAGCTGCCGGATGCGGAGGAAGGCGATTACTACACCATCGCCGGCATGTGCATGCATTACTTCGGCCGCATTCCGCACGCGGGCGAATACTTCGACTGGGCCGGCTGGCGCATCGAGATCGTCGACCTGGATGGTGCCCGCATCGACAAGCTGCTGCTGCGCAGGCTGCCGGAAGAAGATGCCGATGACACCACCGGTTGACCCGGACGGCACCACGCCGGACGCCAGCAGGACCGAGACCGGCGGCTATCGCAACGAAGGCATCCGCACCCTGCTGGCGATGTTCGAACGCGGCGATCCGGATGAACACCTGCCGCTTGGCAAGGTTCTGCAAGGTCTGGAACAGAGCGCCTTCGGCGTATTCCTGTTCATCGCCATCCTGCCCGCCTTCATCCCGATCCCGGGCATAGGCGGTGCGGTCAGTAGTCCGCTGGTGTTCCTGATCGGTAGCCAGTTGTTGTTTGGCATGTCGCGGCCGTGGCTGCCGGGCTTCATTGCCAGACGCGGCCCCAAGCGCAGCACCGTGCACAGGTTCCTGAGCAAGATCAGCCGACCGCTGCAACGCCTGGACCGGATGCTGAAACCACGGCTGGCAGTGCTGACCGTGCCATTGCCGGCGCGCATGCTGACCGGCGTGCTGTTGTTGCTGGTCGGCCTGCTGCTGTCGCTACCGATTCCGTTCACCAACTACCTGTTCGGCTTCCAATTGCTATTGTTCGCACTGGCACTGATCGAGCGCGATGGCGCGCTGATGCTGTTCAACTGGTTGGCAGCGATTGCTGCCGGCCTGTTCTTCGGCCTCGGCTCCGGCCAGCTGATCAGCGAGAGCATTGCGCTGTTCGAGCACCTGACCAGTTGACCGCCCACGGAGGCGGTAGACGGTAGGCGGTAGTGCCGAGCCATGCTCGGCAAGAAGCATTACCAGCAAAAACAAACCCCTCCCCAACCCTCCCCTTGGCTATGCCAAAGGGAGGGAGCAGAAGCTTAGTGCCGAGCCATGCTCGGCAGAGGCTTTACCAACAAAAAAGCACCCCTCCCCAGCCCTCCCCTTCGCTGCGCGAAAGGGAGGGAGCAAAAAAGGCTTACGCCGCTGCCACGCACTGCCAGGCCTGCATCGCCAGATCGAACGACCGCAGGCGCGCTGCAGGGTCGTAGATGTTGGCAGCCAGCATCATTTCATCCGGGCGATGGCGCTCGACAAAGGCCAGCAAGCCTTCCGCCACCTGCGCCGCATCGCCAACGATGCTGCAGGCCAAGGCGCGCTCGACACCGGCCTTTTCATGTGGCGCCCAGAACGCCTCGATGTCATCCACCGGCGGCGGGATACGCCCCGGCGTACCGCGCCGCAGATTGACGAAGGCCTGCTGCAGACTGGTGAACAAGCGCTTCGATTCGGCCTCCGATTCGCTGGCCACCACATTCAAGGCCAGAATCGCGTAAGGCGCCTGCAAGTGCTCGGAAGGACGGAAGTCGCGGCGATACAGCGCCAACGCCTCATCCATGGAATCCGGGGCGAAATGCGAGGCAAACGCGAACGGCAGGCCCATCGCTGCCGACAGGCGCGCACTGAACAGGCTCGACCCCAGCAACCACACCGGCACCGGGATGCCGCCACCAGGCACCGCCTGCACCGTCTGCCCGGGCTGTACCGGCGCGAAGTAATGCAGCAGCTCGGTAACGTCCTGCGGGAACTGGTCGGCGCTGTCGAAGTAACGGCGCAAGGCGCGCGCGGTGGGTTGGTCGGTGCCGGGCGCCCGGCCCAACCCCAGATCGATACGGTCCGGGTACAGCGAGGCCAAGGTGCCGAACTGTTCGGCCACCTGCAACGGCGAATGATTGGGCAGCATCACCCCACCCGAACCCACGCGGATGCGCGAAGTGCCACCGGCCACATGCCCGATCAGCACCGCGGTCGCGGCGCTGGCGATGCCGGGCATGTTGTGATGCTCGGCCAGCCAATAGCGGTGATAGCCCCAGCGATCGGCGTGCTGGGCCAACTCCAGCATGTTGGCAAACGCCTGCTGCGGGGTTGAGCCCTCGCAGACCGGGGCCAGGTCAAGGATGGAAAGGGGGATCATTCTGCGGTCTCCGTGGACGATACGAAGGACATGGGGTTCGTCCTCGCATTCTCCATGCAGTCACCACGACTTCCACCGGGACACTGTTTCCCACCCTGGCGGTGCGGGATCAGGCCTGGGCGTTGTCCTGCCGGTCCACCAGCGGCTGCAGCTGCGCATCCAGCGCCACGCGTTCATCAAACACGAAACAGCGGCCGTCATAGCCTTCACCACCGACCTCCTCGAAGTAACCGAGGATGCCACCTTCCAGCTGCAGCACGTTGTGCATGCCGTCGTTCTGCATCCACAGCGCCGCCTTCTCACAGCGGATGCCGCCGGTGCAGAAGCTGACCACGGTGGCATCGGCCAGCGACTCGCGGTGCGGCTCCAGTGCGGCCGGCAGATCGGTGAACTTGGCGATCGGCAGCGTCAACGCGCCCTCGAAGGTGCCATGCGCGAATTCCTGCCAGTTGCGCGTATCCAGCATCACCACGCGCTTGCCGTCGTCGTCGTGACCCTGCCGCAGCCAGCGCTGCACGGTGGCCGGGGCCACGCTGGGGGCGCGCGGGTAATCCAGCGGCTGGCCGTCTTCGCGGCGGAAGCTGATGATTTCCGACTTGAACTTGGCCTTCAGCCTGGCGAACGGCTGCATCTGGCTGTGGCTGTACTTGATCCGCATGTCAGCGAAGCGGGCGTCGGCCTTGAGCTGGCTGTAGAAGCCATCAATGCCTTCGCTGCTGCCGGCGAGGAACAGGTTGATGCCCTCCTCCGCGATCAGGATGGTGCCGCGCAGCTCCAGCGCCTTTGCGCGTTCATGCAGGGTGGCGGTCAAGGCTTCGGCATCAGCCAGCGGAACGAAGAGGTAGGCAGCGGTATTGACGATCATGCGCATAGTTTAAACGACCGGCCCGATGGCCGCTGTGGGAGCGGTGTAAGCCGCGAGGCTAGCCAATGCCTGAAAGGCCCAACAGCCAACCCAACCCGCCCGGCCCGAAGGCACAGCCTTTGGTCGTTCATCAGGCCGCGCGCCAGTGGCGCACAAGCAGGCCTTCTTCACCCCCTTGCCTGCGGCAAAGGACGGGAGTGCATTGCCGAGCCATGCTCAGCAGGGGCGTTCCCGGTCAAGCCTCAGCCGACCATGGGTCGGCACTACAGGTGAAGCTTCCGCCGACACGTGAACGGGGTTTGTAGGAGCGGCGTAAGTCGCGAAACTGGCAATGCCAGAGGGCCCCAAAAGCCCCCCCCTCCCCAACCCTCCCCTCCTCCTGCGGAGCAAGGGAGGGAGCTGAGAGCGATCACCCGCGCAGCAGGAAGTACGGCAGCAGTACCAAGGCTGAAACAACCACCATGCCCAGCAGCACCGCCAGCACAAACAATGGCCGGTTGCGCAGCATCGAACCGAACGTCTCCGCACTGCCATCCCGCAGCGCGGCGGCGCGCTCTTCACGCACGCGCTGCCCGCGTTCAGCCTGATAGTTCGCCATCAGGCTTTTCGCGCGCGGCAGATCATCGTTCTCGCGCAGCCAGATGCCGCCATTGGAAATACCCCAGGGACTGGGTTCAGTTCGGTACCAGGCGATGCCGTTGCGATCGAGCAGTTCGCCGACCTCGGCGCTTTCATCGTCGCCGACATTACGTAGATTGAGCAGCAATTTGGCCATGCCGCAATGATACCCGGCAGCGATGCGCTACCCTGCACGCCCCTTTCCAACGGAGCGCGCCATGCGTCGTCTGTTCATCCCGCTGCTGCTGTCCCTGCTGGCCGTCGGCTGCACCCCGCCGGGCCCGCCTCCGGGTGGCACCATTGCCAAGTTCGAGCAGATCGACACCCAGCCCGGCACCGGTGCTGAAGCCTTGGCCGGCAGCAAGGTAAGCGTGCACTACACCGGCTGGATCTACGACGAGCGCAAGCCCGACAAGCACGGCGAGAAGTTCGACAGCTCGCTGGATCGCGGTGAGCCGTTCAGCTTCAACCTCGGTGACAAGCAGGTCATCCGTGGCTGGGACGAGGGCGTCGCCGGCATGAAGGTCGGTGGCAAGCGCACCCTGATGATTCCTGCCGAATACGGCTATGGCAACCGTAGCATCGGGCCGATCCCGGCCGGCTCTTCGCTGGTGTTCGATGTAGAACTGCTCGATGTCAAACCTCGCTGACAAGACCGTTGCCGTCATTGGCGGCGGCCCGGCCGGCCTGTTCGCCGCCGAGCACCTGCGTGCCGCTGGCCTCACGGTCAACCTGTACGAGGCCAAGGGCTCGCCCGGGCGCAAGTTCCTGATCGCCGGCAAGGGTGGACTCAACCTCACCCATTCCGACCCGCGCCCGCTGTTCGACAGCCGCTACCGCGAGCGCCAGGCCGAAATCGCCACCTGGCTGGACGGCTTTGATGCCGATGGCTTGCGCCGTTGGGCACAGGGGTTTGGCGTGGATACCTATGTCGGCAGCTCCGGCCGGGTGTTTCCGGTGGACCGCAAGGCCGCGCCGTTGCTGCGTGGCTGGGTACGCCGACTGAAGGAACAAGGTGTGCGTTTCCACGTGCAGCATCGCTGGCTGGGCTGGAACCCGGACGGCAGCCTGCGCATGGCCACCGCCGATGGCGAGATCGCTGTTCGCGCCGATGCCACGGTATTGGCGCTGGGCGGCGGCAGCTGGCCGGAGCTGGGCTCTGACGGCAGCTGGATGCCGGTGCTGCAGGAACGCGGCGTCCATACCGCGCCCCTGCAGTCGGCCAACTGCGGCTTCGACATCGACTGGACGGCGCACTTCCGCGACCGCCATGCCGGTGCACCGATCAAGCCTGTGGTTGCGCATTGGACCGATCTGCAGGGACAGCCGCAATCGCTGCAGGGCGAATGCGTGGTCAGTCAGTACGGCATTGAAGGTAGCCTGATCTACGCATTGGCCGCTGACCTACGCGAAACCCTCAATCGCGATGGTGCGGTGACGCTGGAACTGGATCTGGTACCCGGCCGCGACGAAACACGCCTGCTTGCCGATCTGGGCCGCGCCCGCAAGGGCCGCAGCTTCGGCGAACACCTGCGCCGCGCTGCCGGACTGGATGCGGCCAAGGCCGGACTGCTGTTTGAAGTCCTGGGCAAGGATGCCGGCAGCGATCTGGAAGCCGTCGCACGCACGCTCAAGCGCCTGCCCTTGCAGCTGCTACGGCCGCGACCGATGGCCGAAACCATCAGCACGGCTGGCGGCGTGAAGCTCGAAGCGATGGATGACGGGCTGATGCTCATCGAGCAACCAGGCGTGTTCTGCGCGGGCGAAATGCTGGACTGGGAAGCCCCAACCGGCGGCTACCTGCTGACCGCCTGCTATGCCAGCGGCCAGCGTGCCGCAGAAGGTGTGATCCGCTGGCTGTAGTGCCGACCCATGGTCGGCAGAGGCCACACCGATAGCCTAGCCCTGTAGTGCCGATCCATGGTCGGCAGAGGCCTTACCGATAACGCCGCAGCTTGCAGGAGCGGCGCAAACCGCGAAGCCAAATATCAATCCGATTGCAAAGAAACCCGCGGCTTCATCGCCGCGGGCTTCGCGGCTCACGCTGCTCCTACAGGCTGCCGAGGATCAGCGCATCTTGCTGGTACGCAACGCCGCAACGCGGGCCGGTGGCGTGAACGAATCACTACGCGCCTCGGCCCAATACTCGCGGAACACGGTGTGCTCGGGCACCTTGTTCAACAATTCGCCTGGTCCCAGATAGCGGTACAGGCTGGCAAGTGAGCGGATCTCCACCGGCGATACGCGACGCAGGATGTGTTCCGGGCCCAGCTCGGACGGATCGTGCAGGCCAGCAGCACCAAGCAGGTCGCGCAGCGCGCGCATCGTGTTCTGGTGGTAATTGAACACGCGCTGGCCCTTGTCGACCGGCTCCAGATGACGCCAGCGACTCGGGTCCTGGGTGGCAATGCCGGTCGGGCATTTGTCGTTGTGGCAGCTCAGCGACTGGATGCAACCCAGCGCGAACATGTATCCACGCCCGGCATTGCACCAGTCCGCGCCCAAGGCGATGGTGCGTGCGATATCGAATGCCGTGGTGACCTTGCCGGCCGCACCCAGGCGGATGCGGTCACGCAGGCCCAGGCCGACCAAGGTGTTGTGCACCAGGATCAGCGCCTCGTTCATCGGCACGCCGACATGGTCAATGAACTCGGCAGGTGCCGCCCCGGTACCGCCTTCGGCACCATCGACCACGATGTAGTCCGGCAGCATTCCGGTTTCCTGCATCGCCTTGGCGATACCAAACCATTCCCACGGATGGCCGATGGCCAACTTGAAACCAACCGGCTTGCCGCCGGACAGCTCGCGCAGACGCGCAACGAACTGCAGCAGCTCAATCGGCGTGGAAAATGCCGAATGCTTGGACGGCGATACACAATCCACACCCATCGGCACACCACGGGTCGCGGAGATTTCGGCACTGACCTTCGCCGCCGGCAATACGCCGCCATGTCCCGGCTTTGCGCCCTGCGACAGCTTGATCTCGATCATCTTGACCTGATCGGAGCTCGCATTCCCGACAAAGCGCTCTTCGCTGAAGCGGCCGTTTTCATCGCGGCAGCCGAAGTAGCCCGAACCGATTTCCCAGACCAGATCACCGCCGTTTTCACGGTGATACGGCGAGATCGAGCCTTCGCCGGTGTCGTGGCAGAAGCCGCCCATTTTCGCGCCCTTGTTCAGCGCGCGGATCGCATTGGCCGACAAGGAACCAAAGCTCATCGCCGAGATATTGAACACGCTGGCCGAGTAAGGCTTGGCACAATCAGGCCCGATCAGCACCCGGAAATCGTGGTGCACAATGCTGGTCGGCGACAGCGAATGGTTGATCCATTCGTAGTCCACGGCATAGGCACTGCGCAGCGTGCCGAATGGCACCACATCCATTTCATTGCGCGAACGCTGGTAGATCAGCTGGCGTTGCTGGCGCGAGAACGGCACATCTTCCAGGTCGCTCTGCACGAAGTACTGGCGGATTTCCGGGCCGATGGACTCGAAGCCGTAGCGGAAATGCGCCAACACCGGGTAGTTGCGACGCAGCACACTGCGCCGCTGCAACACATCCCAGGTGCCCAGCACCGCCATCAAGCCGAACAGGCCAACGCCCCAGTACCAAGCAGGCCAGTGGGTAGCCAGTGCCAGTGATACTGGCAGCAGGATCAGTGCCAGCACATAAACCAGATAACGATGCATTACCGTCCTCGAACTACACGGATGCCGGATTCTACAACCGGTCGTCCACTAGCTGCCTCGGCCAGGCCGATTTCACGTCATAGACCACCATGTCCGGCACACCCAGGGCACGAATCCGGGCCTCGTCAAAGGCACGGAACTGCTGGTGGGCCACGGCCAGTACGACCGCATCATAAGTGCCTTGCTGCGGCGCCTTCACAAGCTCTACACCGCCCATATCGTGCGCATTGCGCGGATCGGCCCAGGGATCGAAGGCATCCACCTGCGCGCCGGCAGCGGCGAGCATCTGCACCAGATCCAGACCACGGCTATTGCGCAGGTCCGGGCAATCCTCCTTGAAGGTCACGCCCAGCACCAGCACGCGCGCGTTCTGCAGCGGCTTGTTCCGGTCTTCCAGCAGGCCACGCACGCGGGTGACCACATGCGCCACGACGCGGTTGTTGACCTGGCGTGCAGTGTGGATCAAGTCCGGGTGGTAACCCACGCTCTCGGACTTGTGCAGCAGGTAATAGGGATCAACACCAATGCAGTGCCCACCTACCATGCCGGGCCGGAACGGCAGGAAATTCCACTTGGTGCCCGCCGCTTCCAGTACGTCCAAGGTGTCGATGCCAAGCTTGTCGAAGATCAACGCCAACTCATTGACCAAGGCGATGTTCACATCCCGCTGGATGTTCTCCACCACCTTGGCCGCCTCGGCCACGCGCAGCGACGATGCCGGCCAGGTGCCGGCAGTGATGATGCGCCGATACAAGGCATCCACCACCGCTGCCGCTTCGGGCGTGGAGCCGGAGGTGATCTTCTTGATATCTGGAAGGCGGCGCTGTCGGTCGCCCGGATTGATCCGCTCCGGGCTGTAACCGCAATAGAAATCCTGGTTGAAACGCAGCCCGGAACCTTCCTCCAGCAACGGCACGCAGACCTCTTCAGTCGTGCCGGGATACACGGTGGATTCGTAGATCACCAGATCGCCACGCTTGAGCACTGCAGCGATCAGCGCACTGGCACTGCGCAGCGGCGCAAGATCAGGCTGTTCGTACGCGTCGATCGGCGTCGGCACGGTGACGATGAAGACATTGCGCGAAGCCAGCTCGGCCTTGTCCGCGGTGTAACGCGCCAGCGCGCCAGCGGCGAGCTCGGCGTCATCCAGTTCCAAGGTGTGGTCGTGCCCGGCCTGCAGCTCGGCAACACGAGCGGTGTCGATGTCGTAACCCAGGGTATCGAGCGTCTTGCCGAACTCCACTGCCAATGGCAGGCCGACGTAGCCCAGCCCGATGATGGCAATCTGCGGCGCTGCCGCGGCGGTGATCTCGGCGCTCATGCCATCCCCTGAGGTTGCGAACTGGTGCCCGGAGCCGGAATCGAACCGGCATGGCCTCGCGGCCGGCGGATTTTAAGTCCGATGCGTCTACCAGTTTCGCCATCCGGGCATCGCAATAGCGTGCCTGATTGAAGCCCAATTGTGAATCACGAAGATTGGCCATGGTGCCGGACTATGCCGGCAAGGTCGGTCAACCGATGGCCCGCGAGTAGCGTGCAGGCTGCTGTGCGGCCTTCAGGTAGCGGTCGAAGCACATCGCGATCAGGCGCAGCAGGGGCCGCCCCTGCTCAGTGGCGGCAACCACGCCATCGCTGTAGCTGACCAAGCCATCATCCTGCAGGTGCTGCAAGGCAATCAGCTCCTCGGCAAAGTAGATGTCGAAATCCACGTCATGCTGGCGCGCCAGCGCGCGGCCATCCACGCTGCCATGGCACATCAGCTGCTGGATCAGCTCGGCACGCAGCATGTCGTCGCCATCCAGCTCCAGTCCGCGCCAGACCGGCAAGCCGCCCTCCGCAATCCTGGCCTCCCAGTCCTTGAGATCGCGCGGGTTCTGGCTGTAGCTGTTGTCGATATGGCTGATCGCGCTGACGCCCAGCCCCAGCAGGTCGCTGTCGGCATGGGTGGTATAGCCCATGAAATTGCGATGCAAGCTGCCGGCACGCTGCGCGCGCGCCAGATCCTCCTCCGGCAAGGCGAAATGATCCATGCCGATGTACTGATAACCGGCAGCCGACAGCCGTTCGACCGCCAGCCCCAGCAGCGCCAGCTTCTGCTCGGGATCCGGCAGATCGCGGTCCTGGATCTGTCGCTGCGCCTTGAACATATGCGGCAAGTGCGCGTAGCCATAGATCGCCAGACGATCCGGGCGCGCACTGATCACGGTGTCCAAGGTCCTGCCGAAACCAGCAAGGGTCTGCAACGGCAGGCCGTAGATCAGGTCCACGTTGACCGAACGCATGCCGTTGTCGCGGCAGGCCTGGATGATGGCCATCGTCTCGTCCACGTCCTGCACGCGATTGATCGCCTGCTGCACCTTCGAGTCGAAGTCCTGGATGCCGAGGCTCGCGCGATTGAAGCCCAGCTCCGCCAGCACGGCGATGTCGTCCACGCTGACCGAGCGCGGGTCCAGCTCGATCGAGAAATCACGCGCGCTGCTGTGGCTGAAATTGAACAGCTTCTGCAGTCCACCAATCAATCGACGCAGCTGTGCAGGCTCCAGGAAATTGGGCGTACCACCGCCTAGATGCAGCTGCACGACCTCGCGTTCGCGCGCAAACAGCGGTGCAAGCCAGTCCGCCTCAACCAGCAGCTGATCGACATAGCGTTCACCCTTGCTGCGGTCGCGGCTGATCACGCGGTTGCAGCCACAGTAGAAACACGGGCTGCTGCAATACGGCACATGCACATACAGCGACATCGGCCGCCCCGCCGCGTTGCTGCGCGCTACAGCCGCACAGAACTGCGCCTGCCCATAACCATCATGAAAATGCGGAGCGGTTGGATAGGACGTATAGCGTGGACCCGGCCGGTCATGTCGGCGCAGCAGGTCCGCGTCGAAGGTCCAGCCCAGGGCATTTGAGGTTGGCAGCAGCGGCGTGTTCATGCGCGCAGCTTGCCGGCGCGCCCGCGTGCTCGCCTTGAGTTAGATCAATTGGGCCCATTCATGAATGGAGCCGGCTAGCGAACCATTCAGAGTATCGGGAACAATGGCGCGTGGTAACGACGCCAGATGGAGCCGGCAACCCGCCCGGCCGCCTCGTCGGCCAAGGACTGCATTGCGGGGTTTCCCAGCTCGGCAGTGGTCTGCGCGAACAGCGCCAACCAGCGCTCGAACATCGGCCATTCCGGCCCGGGAATGGCCAGGTTCTTGGGCATCGGTGCACCACTGAAACGCGAGGTCCCGCGCAGCAAGGCCGACCAGAAATCCACCAGCTGCTGCAGATGCGCCTCCCAATCGCGCACCCGCGCCTCGAATATCGGCCCCAGCACCGCGTCCTCGCGCACCCGCGCGTAGAAGCGCCGCACCAGCTGCTCAACCTCTTCCTCGCTGCATACATCCGGCCCAGCCCGCACAACCCACCTTCTGTCAGCTAACCAGAACCTACTACGCCCAGCGACAGCCTGCTTGATCAGGATCAAAGACGGCCGCCTGCATAGCCCCTAGCCTCGCACACTGGGTCATCAGCTACTGCGGGAACGCAGCGCTGCAGGGCTCGATTCTATTCCTTCGCAACGAGGTCCCCGGGAATCCTCAATGACCGCTCCAGCCGACTCCAGCAGCAGCCGCTCACTACCGATGATCCAACGCCTGGGCGCCGTGGTGTGGCCCAGTTTCTTTGCCGCGGCAGTGATGTCGGCGGCTTTCTTCGCGTTCATCGACCCGCTGGAGCTGCAGCAGATCAGCTTCCCGCAGCATGCCATCAACCGTGAGCTGGGCTATTCGCTGGGTTTCTTCATGTTCTGGGCCGGCACCTTGTGCGCCTGCACGGTAACCGCATTGCTGATGCGCCCTGCACGCGAGCAGGAGGAATTCTTCGAATGAGGCCCGTGCGCAGCATCGGCGAAGCCTGCGTTGGCAGCGCCCGCAAGCGCGATACGCTGCGCCAGCTCACCACCACGGCAATGCTGGCCGCGTTCTACGGCCTGCCGTGGCTGCACTGGGGTGGCACACCGTGGCTGCTGCTGGACATCGATGCCCGCCAATTCCAGATCGCCGGCATCGCGATGCAACCGGAGCAGTCACTACCACTGTTATGGCTTGCGATCGCTGCGCTGGCCCTGCTCTGTCTGGTCACCAGCCTGCATGGGCGCCTGTGGTGCACCTATGCCTGCCCGCAGACGGTATTGACCCGCCTGTTCCGCAAACTGACCCGCCTCACCGATTTCCGCGGCCCAGCAAAGCCGCTGGGAGCGCCGCTGCGGCACGCGTTCTGGGCGCTGATAGCGCTGTGGACCGGCATCAGTTTTGTTGGCTACTTCAGCCCTATCGACAAACTCGTGCACGGGGCACTCACGTTCTCGCTCAGCGGCTGGGAATGCTTCTGGATCAGCTTCTACGGGTTGGCTACCTGGGCAAACGTGGTCTATCTGCACGAACAGGTCTGCAGCTATCTCTGCCCCTATAGCCGCGTACAGGGCCTGATCGCCGATGCACGCACACCCTGCATTCAATACAACGCGCCCCGCGGCGAGCCGCGCGGCCCCCGTGACCGCGACAACGCGAGCGTGCTGCATCGGTCGCGCGGCCTGCTCGACGCAACCACGGCCGCCGACTACGTATTCCGCGCCGCCCACCCAGCGATCGCCGGGGCCATACCCAATTTCAGCCCCGTCCATCTGGGTGACTGCATCGACTGCGCCGCCTGCGTCGCGGCCTGCCCGATCGGACTGGATATCCGCAACGGCAGCTCGATCAGTTGCATTGCGTGCGGCAACTGCATGGACGCCTGCGACGACGCCATGGCCGCCAGTCACTACCCGCTGGACCTGATCCATCGCGCCCGCCCGACCGGTGATGGCGATGGCGCCCCGGCTGGATTGCGCATCAAGCCGTTGGCGTTCGCCTGCGTCACGCTGCTGTGCGTCGTGCTGGCTGCATTCACCGCTGCAAGCATCTAGCCGGACGCAACCTGTGGGATCAGCTGGCACGAGCCTCCAGACGAAAGCCTGGCTTGCCTGTAGGGGCGGTGTCAGCCGCGAAGCTGACAGTGCTTGAGCCATTGGCGTCCATGCCATCTGATGATCTACCGGCTTCGCGGCTGACGCCGCTCCTACAAGAGCCTTGTGCGCGGGTGATGCCGGTACACTCGCATAGCATGCATACCCTTGAAGATCTCAAAAACGGCGCGCTCGACGACGCCCAGACTGTTCGTCTGGTCAATCTGGGCCTGATCGAATTCCCGCAGGCGCTGTTCGCCCTGGCCGATACGCTGGAAGTGCTGGATCTCTCCGGTAACCAACTCAGCTCGCTACCCGACGACCTACGTCGTCTGCACAAGCTGCGCATCCTGTTCTGCTCCAACAACCCATTCACGCAATTGCCAGCTGCGCTTGGCGACTGCGAGCAGTTGGAGATGATCGGCTTCAAGGCCTGCGCGATCGCCAATGTTTCCGAGCGCAGCTTGCCAGCACGGCTGCGCTGGCTGATCCTCACCGACAACCAGCTTCGCGAACTGCCGGCAGCACTTGGCCAGCGGCCACGGCTGCAGAAGCTGATGCTTTCCTGCAACCAGCTCACTGCCCTGCCCGACCTGAGCGACTGCAAGACGCTGGAACTGCTGCGGGTTGCCAGCAATCGTTTGGAGAAAGTTCCAACAACATTGCTCGCGCTGCCGAATCTGGCGTGGCCGGCGCTGGCCGGCAATCCGCTGACCGCAGCAGCCGAACATGCTGCGCTGGCGGATGCGCACCACCATGCCATCAGCTACCACAAGCTCGACATCGGCGAGCTGCTAGGAGAAGGCGCCAGCGGCCACATTCATCGCGCCACGCTCAAGCACAGTGGCGAAGCGATTGCTGTCAAAGTATTCAGGGCAGCATTTACCAGCGATGGCACGCCGCAGTCAGAGCTCGCAGCAGGTCTGGCCGCCAGCGGCCACCCGAACCTGCTTGCACCCCTGGCGGTGGTTGAAGGGCACCCAGAAGACCGCTTGGCAGTGGCAATGTCCCTGCTTCCGCCGGTTTACGTCAACCTGGCCGGCCCGCCCAGCCTTACCAGCTGCACACGCGATGTCTATGCAGCGGACACGCGCTTTACGCCTGCCATTGCCGAACGCCTGCTTGGCTGCATCCGTGCAGCGCTTACCCACCTGCATGGGCAGGGCGTGCTGCATGGCGACCTGTATGCCCACAACATTCTGTGGAATCCGGCTACCGGCGAAGCGATATTGAGCGACTTTGGCGCAGCACTGTTAAGCGGCACGTTGCCACAAGCAGATCGCACGCGGCTGCAGGCAATCGAGTGGCGCGCCTTCGCCCATCTCGAGGATGAGATCCGCGCACGTACAGAAAACTGAGAGCAGGCCACGCCTGCCACTTACACGCCTCCCCGGCGTGTATGAAGTCGCGCACACGCACTCGACATACGCGGACCGATGAGAAATCCCAGAAAACAAAAAAGCCCCGATCTCTCAGGGCTTTTTGCTTGCTACATGGAGGCCTGGGTCGGAATCGAACCGGCGTACGCGGATTTGCAATCCGCTGCATAACCACTCTGCTACCAGGCCAAACTATTGCACCGCCGAAGCACTACACCGCCTCGACATGAAAAGACCCCGCTGCGGGGGCCCTTTCCGATTTGGAGCGGGAAACGAGACTCGAACTCGCGACCTCAACCTTGGCAAGGTTGCGCTCTACCAACTGAGCTATTCCCGCGGTGTGGGCGAATCATACAGACTTCGACAGGGGCGCGCCAGCGCTTTTTAACAATTCCTTTCACATGGTTTGTTTGGCTGCCTGCGTTGGATCCGCAACCCCTGTAGAGCCAAGCCATGCTCGGCTGGAGCTTTACCGGGAAGGCCCCTTGCCGAGCATGGCTCGGCACTACAGTTTCAGCCCCCTCTCCCGCTTGCGGCAGAGGGCTTGGGGAAAGGACAGCATTACGCTGGTAAGGCCCCTGCCGAGCATGGCTCGGCACTACGGTTTTAGCCCCTCTCCCGCTTGCGGGAGAGGGGTTGGGGTGAGGGGAGCTTTACGCTGGTAAAGCCCTTGCCGAGCATGGCTCGGCACTACATGTGTGTGCTGCCTGCAGCTTGGGCGGGGCTGGCGTACCATCGCGCCTCCGCCGCATCACCTGCTCCAGCCTGTTCCGATGACCCAGCAATCACACCGCGTGCAAGGCCTCAACAATGATGAAGTGGCCGCCGACTGGCCCGCCATCGATGCGGCTGAACTGGCCTGGCTATGTGATCACTACCCGCAGCTGGATGCCGGCAGCGCCCTGCTTTGGCATAGTCCGCGACCGATGTCGGCCGCCGCGATTGCCTCGGGCCTGTACGGCAAGGTCTTCATCAAACGGCATCATCGCCTGGTTCGTACAGCCGCCTGTCTGCAGGAGGAGCACCGGTTCATCACCCACCTCGCCAATGCAGGGGTTCCGGTTGCCGAACTCCTGCGCAACCACCATGGCGCAACCGCCATCGAACATGGCGACTGGACCTACGAACTGCACGCCGTGGCCGCAGGCCAGGACCTGTACCGCGACGCCCCGTCGTGGACGCTGCTGACCGAAGTCGAACGCGCGCGCGCTGCCGGCCGCATGCTGGCCACCCTGCACCTCGCCTCAGCCAGTTGTCACGCGCCCCAGCGCAGCACGCACCTGCTGGTCGCCCGCGATGAGCTGATCCGTAGCGAAGACCCGATCGCTGCACTCAAGGCCGATCTGCACAACCGCCCCGGACTGGCCCGTTACCTCGCACGCATCCCTTGGGAGGAGCAGCTGCAACGTAGCGTCCTGCCTTGGCACATCGGTCTGGCCGCGCGCCTGCAAGCTGAACCTCGACTCTGGGCGCACAACGACTGGCACGCCTCCAACCTGCTGTGGGGCCACGGCGACAACGCGATGCAGGTCAGCAGTGTGCTCGATTTCGGACTGGCCTCTCCCACCAGCGCCCTGTTCGATCTGGCCACCGCTATCGAACGCAATGCCGTGGCCTGGCTGGAACTGGAGCGTGGCGCCGAGGCGGTACGTATCGATATCGCATTGGCCCTGCTCGACGGCTACCGCGAGGTATTGCCCTTGTCGGCCGAACGGGTACACCTGCTGGCCGACCTGCTGCCAATGGTGCATTTCGACTTTGCACTGTCCGAAGTCGAGTATTTCGAAGGCGTCACCGGCTCCACCGCGAACGCCGATGTCGCTTGGCAGCCATTCATGCTCGGCCACCCCGAATGGTTTGCCAGCCAGCATGGCCACGCCTTGTTGCACGCCCTGCACGCGGCCGCCTGAAGCGGCCCGACTCGCAAATCATTCGCATTTGTAGTGAAATGGCGCCCTGAAGCGGGGGTGCCTGGATTTGCCAGGCTGAGAGAGTCCCTTGGAACCTGATCCGGTTTGCACCGGCGTAGGGAGCTTTGAGCAGCAGCCGTAGCGCCGTCATTGGCGCTGCGCATGCGCGCCTTCGCTTCGTCTCCCTTGTTGCCTGAAGACGAATCGAATGAACCGCTGCCTGCGCCCCACGTTGCTGTCTCTCGCCTTGAGCACCGCCCTGCCGCTGTACGCCAGCGACACCGGCCTTGACGCTGCTGCCGAACACTCCCCGACCGAACTGGCCACCGTACGCGTGCAGGCCCGCCAGCCGGAAACGGACAACTCCCGCGCCAACAGCTTCGGCAGCGGCGACTGGAAAAGCACGCCGGCATCGATGAACGTGCTGGACCGCGACTTCCTCGACCACCAGCAGGTGCGCTCGCTGTCCGAACTGGCCAGCAATGACGCCTCGCTCGGTGATGCCTACGCACCGGTCGGTTATTACCAGAACGTCGCCATCCGCGGCTTCGCGCTGGATACCGCCACCGGTTACCGCTTCAACGGCATGTCGATTGCCGGCGAACAGCGCCTGGCGCTGGAGAACCTGCAATCGGTGGAAGTGTTGAAGGGCGAAGCTGGCCTGGCGGCCGGCGTGATGGCGCCCGGCGGCATCATCAACTACGTCGGCAAGCGTCCGGCCGAAGTGCGCAACGTCACCCTGGGCACCGACAACGAAGGCTCGCGCTATGCCGCCATCGACGTCGGTCACTGGCTGACCCCGCGCATCGGCCTGCGCTTCAACGCCGCCTGGGACGACAGCAGTTCCTACATCAAACATGCCGATGGCCGCCGCAATTTCTACTCGCTGGCGACCGACTGGCTGATCGGCGAGCGCGGCAAGCTTGAAGTCGACGCCAACTACCAGACCAGCGCGCAGCGCTCGGCCTCCGGCTACCAGCTGCTGGGCGGACGTGAACTGCCGACCGGCGTGGACCGTGAGCAGTTGCTCGGCTATCAGCCGTGGCAGCAGCCGGTAGGCATTGCCAGCACCAATATCACCGCGCTGCACACCTACGACTTCAACGCCAATTGGCAATCCCGCGTCGCCGTCAGCCACAGCCGCACGGTGATCGACGACAACGTCGCCTTTGCCTATGGCTGCTACTACGCCGCACAATGCGCCGATGGCAGCGTGCCGGGCAATTACTTCGCCCCCAATGGCGATTACGACATCTACGACTACCGCAGCCCGGACGATACCCGTCGCAACCAGGAGCTGCGCGCCGAGCTACGCGGCAGCTTCGACACCGGCAGCATCGGCCATCAGCTGACCGTGGGTGCGGACCAGTTCCGCCGCACCGTGGACAAACGCCGCAACGTCAACGAATACGTCGGCACGGTCAATATCCACGACAAGCAGCTGCCCGTGTTCGAGCCCTCGCCACTGATGCCCGGCGCGTCCGCACGTCGCCTGGACAGCCGCCAGACCGCGGTCTTCGCACTGGACCGCATCCAGCTCAATGAAGACTGGCAATGGCTGGCCGGCGGTCGCTTCGTGCGCCTGGACGAACGCGCCTACGACAAGCGCGGCAACCCGCAACGTCGCAGCCGCCTGTCGCGCTTCCTGCCGCAGACTGCGGTGATGTGGAAGGCCAGCGACAGCATCAATGCCTACGCCAGCTATGTCGAAGGCATCTCGCTGGGCCAGGAAGCACCGTTCTGGACCGCCAATGCTGACACCTTCCTGCCAGCAGTGCAGTCGCGCCAGCTCGAAATCGGCGTGAAGTATTCCAGCAGCGAGCAGCTGACGCTGGGCGCGGCATTGTTCCGCACCACCCAGCCCTACCAGTACGCAAAGCCCGACGACAGTGACGTCGGCTACACCTTCGTCGAGGAGGGCAAGCAGGCCCACGTCGGCCTTGAGCTGACCGCCAACGGCCAGCTAACCGATGCACTGCAGATCGTCGCCAGCGCCAGCGTATTGCAGGCACGTGCACGTGATACCGGCACGCCAAGCTACGAAGGCCACCAGCTGGTCAACGTTCCCAAGCTGCGCACCAGCGTGCACCTGAGCTATGCGCTGCCCTTCGCTGAAGGGCTGGACCTGACCGGCGGCTGGCGCTATGCATCGGCCAATACCGCGCGCGCTGATGGCGCCGTACGCGCACCGAGCTACAACCTGTTCGATGCCGGCCTGCGCTTCCAGCACCAGCTGCAGGGCCACGCAGTGAGCTGGAACCTGTCGGTGGACAATCTCTTCAATCGTTTCTACTGGCGCGACACCGGCAGCAGCATGGGCGATTACTACCTGTTCCCGGGCGCACCGCGGCAGGCACGCGTATCGGTGAGCGTCGCGCTGTGAGCAGCACCACGCTCGAATGGTCGGCCGCGCTATGCAGCATCCTCGGCGTCTGGCTGATGGCGCAACGGCGGATGGTCGCCTGGCCGGTCGGTCTGTTGTCGGTGGCGCTGTATGCACTGGTATTCGCCGAAGCCAAGCTGTATTCGGACACCCTGCTGCAGCTCGCCTTTGCCGTTTTCCTGGTCTACGGCTGGATCAACTGGCGGCGTCACAACGCCGACGAAGGCAGCGTGCGCATCGTGCCCTTGTCACGCAGCAAGATGCTGCGTGACCTGGGCATCGGTTTGCTTGGCGGCATCGCACTTGGCGCCGGCATGCACAGCTTCACCGATGCATCGCTGCCGTGGCTGGACGCGATATTGACCGGATTGAGCCTGGTCGCACAGTGGTGGCAGGCACGCCGCCATACCGCCACCTGGTGGCTATGGATCGTGGTCGACGTGGTGTACGTGGGCGCGTATCTGTTCAAGTCACTGCATGTGACCGCGGCGCTGTACGTGTTCTTCCTAGGCCTTGCCGTGATCGGGCTGCGTGCATGGAGTGCAGCGGCCCACACCTCCACTGCGGAACCTGCAGCGCACGCCGCGCGCTGAGAGCGTCACGCATTGTCAGCTGCTGCCGATATCGGCAGCAGCTGGCCGAAGGCAAATCGCGGACAACAAAAAAGCCCTGTCAGGGGCTTTTTCTTGTTACCTGCAGATATCACATGGAATCTTCAGGTCTTTATCTGGAGCGGGAAACGAGACTCGAACTCGCGACCTCAACCTTGGCAAGGTTGCGCTCTACCAACTGAGCTATTCCCGCGGATTGAATGCAGCACCTGCCGAGCAGAGCACCAACATTCGAGATGTATCGCAAGACTGGAGCGGGAAACGAGACTCGAACTCGCGACCTCAACCTTGGCAAGGTTGCGCTCTACCAACTGAGCTATTCCCGCAGGCTTGCTACATCTATTTACCCATCAAACCGTGAACAAGCACGGATCGATGTTTGAAACTGGAGCGGGAAACGAGACTCGAACTCGCGACCTCAACCTTGGCAAGGTTGCGCTCTACCAACTGAGCTATTCCCGCTTGGGAGGCGAAATTCTACATGCATTGGCCGCAGTGTCAACAGCCTGTTCACTTTTTGGCTGCACTATTGCGCGCGGCTTTTTCGTCTTCACGCAGGCTCGGCCAGGCCGCACGCAGGTACTGCAACGCAGACACCAGAGTCAGCAAAGCGGCGATGGCCAACATCCAGTCACCGATATGGAAAACCGGCTCACCCATCCAGATGGATTTGAACGAGGTATTGGGTGACACCGAGTACAGCAGGCACAGCAACGCCACCATCTGCGCGGTGGTCTTGACCTTGCCGATCATCGCCACCCGCACCTTGGCACGCTGGCCGATCTCGGCCATCCACTCGCGCAATGCCGACACCGCGATTTCACGGCCGACGATCACCGCCGCCCAGAACGCCATCCACGGCGTCGGGTGCCCCTGCACGATCAGGAACAAAGCCACCGCCACCATCAACTTGTCCGCCACCGGGTCCAGGAATGCGCCGAACGCCGAATGCAGCTCGTACTTGCGCGCCACCCAGCCGTCCAGCCAATCGGTGATCGCCGCCAGGCCGAAAATCGCCGCCGAGGCGAAATTGGTCCAGGCGTAGGGCAGGTAGAACACCAGCACCAGTACCGGGATCATCAGGATCCGCAGCAGTGTCAGCCAGGTGGGGATGGTCAATTTCATTACAACATTACTCCGCCGCCGGATCGGGTACCGACAGACCATGAAGGTTAGCGTAGATACGCGCAGCGAGGGCGGCGTTGATGCCTTCCACGCGGGCGATTTCAGCCTCGCCTGCCGCCTTCAAGCCGGTGATACCGCCAAAATGCTTGAGCAGGCTGGCGCGCCGACGCGGGCCGATACCGGGTATATCCTCGAGTTTGCTGGTCATGCGCGCCTTCTGGCGACGCCCGCGATGGCCGGTAATGGCAAAGCGGTGGGCCTCGTCACGCACCTGCTGGATGAACTGCAGGGCCGGGGACGCCGCGCCGGGGCGTAGCTCGCGGCCATCGGGCAGCACCAGTGCTTCATGGCCGGCACGGCGTTCCACGCCCTTGGCCACGCCCACCAGCATCACCCCTTCCACGCCCAGGTCCGCCAGCGCCGCCTGTGCCTGCGCCAACTGCCCGGCACCGCCGTCGATCAGCAACACGTCCGGCAGCACCCCACCCTCTTCCACCGCCCGGCGGAAACGTCGGTCGATGGCCTGGCGCATGGCGGCGTAATCGTCGCCCGGCTCGATGCCGCTGATGTTGTAGCGCCGGTACTGCGCGCGCACCGGGCCGGCCGCATCAAACACCACGCAGGAGGCCACCGTGGCCTCACCCATGGTGTGACTGATATCGAAGCACTCCACACGCTTGACCGGCTCAGCCAGGCCCAGCATCTCGCGCACGGCTTCGCTGCGCGCCTGCTGAGCGCCCGCACTGTCCATCTCGGCGACCAGGGTGATCTGCGCATTGCGACTGGCCAGATCTACGTACCCCGCGCGTTCACCACGCACATTCCACTTCAAGGCCACCTTGCGCTCAGCCGACGCACTCAGCGCGGCCTCGATCATCTCCGCGTCCGGAATCTGCCGATCCAGCAGCACTTCCGCCGGCGGCTCATGTTCGACGTAATACTGCGAGACAAACGCCGCCAATACCTCTTCGGCGCTGTCCTCACCATTGGTGCGCGGAAAGAACGCCCGCGTACCGAGGTTGCGGCCATCGCGGAATGCCAGCAGCATCACGCAGGCGCTGGCGCCCTGGGTTGCGCAGGCCAGCACGTCAAGATCGGCCGCGCGTCCATCCACGTACTGGCGGTTCTGCATGCTGCGCAACGAAGCCACCAGATCACGCAACCGCGCGGCTCGCTCGAACTCCAGCGTGTCACTGGCCTGCTGCATCGCCTGCATCAGTTCTTCGGCGAGCTGATCGCTCTTGCCTTCCAGGAACATCGCCGCACGCCGCACAGACTCGTCGTATTCGGCCTGTGGCACCAGCTCCACGCAGGGCGCGCTGCAACGACCGATCTGGTACTGCAGGCAGGGCCGCGAGCGGTTGCGGAACACGCTGTCCTCGCAGCTGCGCAGTTTGAACAGCTTGTGCATCAGGTTCAGCGTTTCGCGCACCGCGCCTACGCCCGGATACGGCCCGTAATAGCGGCCCGGCACCGCACGCGGGCCACGATGCAGGGCGATCCGCGGCCACTGCTCGCGGGTCAGCAGCACCTGCGGGTAGGTTTTGTCATCACGCAGCGAGACGTTGTAGCGAGGGTTCAGCGATTTGATCAGCTGGTTTTCCAGCAGCAGCGCTTCGGCCTCGGTACGGGTCACGGTGACATCCATCCGTGCCACCTGCGACAGCATCATCATGATGCGGCGGCTCTTCGGCGAGCCGTTGAAGTAGCTGCCTACACGCTTGCGCAGTGCGCCGGCCTTGCCGACGTACAGCAAGGTGTCATCGGCAGCGTACATCCGGTACACACCAGGCGCGGTACTCAGCGCCGCAGCGAAGGCCTTGCCATCGAATTCATTGGCAACTACGGCGGTCATCCTTCAATCGGCACTTCACTCAGTTCACCGCTGAGCGGATCAAAACGCAGCACGGCGTGCGCATCGGCCTCGGCAATCCAGATGGCACCGGCCGCCACAGCCAACGCCGCAGGGCCATGCAGACGACGCGGCAGATTGACGGTCGAAAGGTCACCACCACCCAGCCGCAGGGTACGCAGCGAGCCATTGCCGGCATCGGCAATCCACAGCAGCGGCGAGTCCGGCCCCATTGCCAGCGCCAACGGGTACTGCAGTCGTGCGCGCAGGCGCGGGCCATCGACATTGCCCGACTCCCATGGACCCTGCCCGACCAGGGTCTGCACCAGGTCGCCACGCAGCTGCACCGAACGGATCGCCGAACCCAGCGCATCGCAGACGTACAACGTCTGCTGGACCGCCACCAGACTGCTGGGCTGTGCGAATGCAGCCAGATGACCGCTGCCATCACGCACTTCCACCGCACCAGCACCGGCGCGCCAACGCAGTTCGCGGGTGCCCAGGTCGTAGCTCCAGATGTGGTTGTCGCCGGCCATGGCGATATGGACCTGGTTGTCGGCCACGGCCACTGCTGCCGGGTAATTCAGCGCACTATCCCAGGGCTGGGCCAGTACGCCGGCACGCGGATCACCGGCGCGGCCATTGCCGCACAGAGTATCCACTTGCCCACTGATCAGATTGATGCTGCGCAGCGCATGGTTGCCGGTGTCGGCCACATAGAGGATCTCGCGCACCAGGGCCAAGCCCTGTGGGCGATTGAAGGCCGCCTCGCCAGTGCCGCCATTGATCAGGTCGGCACTTCCCAGGCCGAACTGACGCAGAACGCGACCGTCATGATTGCACTCGAGAATTCGATGGTGGCCGGTGTCGGCCACGTACAGGCGATCTGCCGTGGCTACCAGTCCGCCCGGGAACAGCAGCGGCAGACGTGGCTCGGCGTTTATCTCACGGGCGCCGTAGGCATCGTCGTCCAGCGGACGCATCACGCCTTCACCCAGGCTGTTCAAGGCCCGCTCCAGATCACCAGTCGCGCCCACCAGCCGCTCCTGCTCCTGCCCGTAAGCATCGAGCAATAGCAGGGTTGGCCAGGACTGCACCTCAAACCGGCGCCAGGCATCCCACTGCGCATCCAGCACGATGGGTGCGCTGATACCCTGCCTGCGCAGCAGCTTCAAGGCCTGCTGCGGTTCGCGTTCGAATTCGAAGCGCGGCACCTGTACCACCAGCAGCTGCACCCGACCGGGGTTGCGCGCCTGCCAGCGCATGACCTCGGCCAGCCGCTGCATGCACCACACCGAGGCACCATTGACGAAGGCCAGTACCAGCGGGCGACCACGCATGTCCTGCAGGGTCGCAGGCGCTGCATTCAGCCAGATAGCGGACGTGGGCAGTTCCGTTACGCGGTTTTCGTTCATGCAGGGATTATGCCGGAGTCGTCGCGCCGCGACAGGCGGCGCACTGTGGCCTGGGCCGCAGTATCGAGCAGCGCCCAGCTGTGTTCGAAATCTCCCATATCACCGTAATAGGGATCGGGAACCACATCTGCCCCGTCGATGCCTGCCCACGGCAGCCACAACACCGCGCGCGCCTCGAACCCGGTCGGTGCCAGCTCCCGGGCCTCACGCAGATTGTCGGCATCCGCACACAGGACAAGGTCGTATTCCTCGAAATCCTCGGCCAGCAGCTGGCGGGCCCGCTGAGCGGCTATGTCCACGCCATGCTGGCGGGCACAGGCAACGGCACGCGAATCGGGGCTGCGCCCGGCATGCCAATGGCCCGAGGTTCCAGCCGAATCGACCTGCACCCAACTGCCAAGCCGCGCCTCGGCAATCCGCGCGCGCAAAGCGCCTTCGCCCATCGGTGAGCGGCAGATATTGCCTAGGCAGACCACCAGCAGCTTCATTGCCCCGCCCTCATCCGCGCCTCGGCGCGATGCAGGTCTTCCGGGGTGTCGATCCCTGGCGGGAATGGCGCGGGCGACAAGCCCACCGCGATACGGAAGCCAGCCTCCAGCACCCGCAGCTGCTCCAGCGATTCGATCTGCTCCAGATTGCCGGGCGGCATGCCGGCAAACTGCTGCAGGAAACCGGCCCGGTAGCCATAGATGCCGATATGCCGCAGCCACTGTCCTGCTGGCAGTACATCGCGACTGGCGGCAAAGCCATCGCGGTGCCACGGAATCGGCGCGCGGCTGAAGTAAAGGGCATCGCCCTGCGCAGTCCGCACCAGCTTGACCACGTTGGGATCGAACAACGTCGGTGCATCCTCCACCAGCGTTGCCAGCGTCGCCATCGGTGCGCCGCTGTCGGCAAGAATTGTCGCCACCGCCTGGATTCCCTCGGCCGGGGCGAAGGGCTCATCACCCTGCAGGTTCACCACGATCACATCGTCGGCCCAACCAGCCTGGCGCGCACATTCGGCCAGACGGTCGGTACCGGAGGCATGCGCGGGGTCGGTCATCGCCACATGGATGCCGGTCAATCCCGCCACCGCTTCCGCAATCCGCGCGTCGTCGGTAGCCACCCACACCTCGCGGGCGCCCGCGTCCAACGCGCGACGCGCCACGTGCAGCACCATTGGCTCCCCGGCGATCAGCGCCAAGGGTTTGCCCGGCAAGCGGGTGGAGGCATAGCGGGCCGGAATGGCCACCACGAATTCGGGAACCCTGCTCATCTCAACTCCTTCCAACACGTACGACAACAGCATCAATCAACCGCGGGACAGCTTACCCAGGCGGTCGAGCAGGGCCACCCAGAACGCTGCCGGCAACTCAGCCTGCAGCGGCACAGCGTAGTGCCACGCGGTAGCGAAACCCTGGCATTTGACCGCGTCTTTTTCGGTCATCAATACCGGCAACTCGCTGCCGAAGGACAGGTCTTCCGCCGTGTAGCGATGGTGGTCGGCAAACGCATGCGGCACCACACCGATATCGCGGCTGCGCAGCATCTGGAAAAACCGCTGCGGATTGGCGATGCCTGCCACCGCGTGTACCCGCAGGCCGGCAAATGTCTTCAAGGGTTTGTCGCGGCCGCCCTTCAGTGGCCGCGCCGATTCGATGGACAGACGCATCGCCCACTCGCCGAAACCGGAGTCCTCTACCTGAGTGGGCGCATCACTGGTCTGCCCAAGGTTGACCACGCGGAAGTCACACTGCGCGGCGCGCGAGGCCGGCTCGCGCAGCGGCCCGGCCGGCAGCAACCGTCCGTTGCCGTAGCGGCGCACTGCGTCCACCACTTCGATTTCGATATCCCGCGCCAAGCGGTAGTGCTGCAGACCGTCATCGCAGACCACCACATCGCAACCGGCATCCAGCAGCGCCTTGGCCGCGGCGACCCGGTCCTTGTCTACCCGTACCGGCACGCCGGTCTTCCAGGCGATCAGCACCGGCTCATCCCCGCCCAGGCCCACGTCCATATCGGCGGTGACCCAGCGCGCAGTATCAGCCTCGTCGCGGCCATAACCGCGGCTGGCGACACCGGGTTTCCAGCCCGCTTCACGCAGGCGGTTGACCAGTTCAATCGTCAACGGCGTCTTGCCGGTACCACCGGCAGTGATATTGCCGACCACGACCACCGGCAAAGGCACCTGCCGGGCACGCAACCAGCCACGGCGGTACAGGCTGCGGCGCAGGCCGGTTATCGCGCCATACAGCGGCGCCACCAGCCGTGCCGCCAGCGGCACCGGTGCATCGCCATACCAGTAGGCCGGCGTTTGCGGTCCTTGCTTGGCCATCATTCCTGCCTATCGCGGAACTGCATGCTGTGCAGGTGTTCGTACACACCGCCCAAGGCCAGCAGCTCGGCATGGGTGCCACGCTCGACGATGCGCCCCTGGTCCATCACCAGCACCTGGTCCGCGTGCTCGATGGTGGACAGGCGATGGGCAATGACCAGCGTGGTGCGGTCGGGCATCAGCTTCTGCAGCGCATCCTGCACCAGCCGCTCGGACTCGTTGTCCAGCGCAGCGGTTGCCTCATCGAGGATCAGGATCGGTGCGTCCTTGAGCATTGCGCGGGCAATGGCCAGACGCTGACGCTGCCCGCCGGACAGGCGACCGCCCTTGGCACCAACCGGCGCATCCACGCCCTGCGGCAACTGCTCGACGAATTCGCTGGCATTGGCGCCGTCGATTGCCTGTTGCAGCTGTTCGGCGCTGCGCTCCTGCAACTCACCGTATGCCACGTTCTGGGCGATGCTGCCATTGAACAAGGTGACCTGCTGGCCAACCAGGGCTATCTGCCGACGGAGATCGGCCAGTTTGTAGTCCTGCAACGGGTGTCCATCGAGCAGGATTTCGCCAGCCTCTATCTCATAGAAACGCGGGATCAGCTTGATCAAGGTCGATTTACCACTGCCCGAGCGACCAACGATGGCGGTTACCGTGCCCGGCTTGGCAATGAAACTGATGTCTTCCAGCGCCGGCTTGGCCTGCCCCGCATAGCGGGCGGTGACGTGGCGGAATTCCAGCAGGCCACTGGCGCGCTGCAGCGGCAGGTTGCCGCTATCCACTTCATCCGGCGCATCCAGCACATGAAATAGGCGCTGCGCCGAAGCAATACCGCGCTGAGTCATGTTCTGCACGTTGGTAAGTTGCTTCAGCGCGGGGATGATGGTCAGCATCGCCATCAGCAGCGACACGAAGTCACCCACGGTCAAGCGACCAGCTGCAGCCTCATGACCCGCAATGAACAACAAAGCGGCCAGCCCGATGGCACCAATCAACTGCACCATTCCAGAGGAAATACTGCGAGTGCTCTCGACTTTCATCGCCAAGCGCAGATTGTTGTCGGCTAGCGACGAATAGCGGCCCATTTCACTGGGCTGTGCACCGTAGATTTTTACTTCCTGATGACTGGAGAGCGCCTGATCCGCTGCCTGCAGCAGCTCGGCCCCGCTCTCCTGGATACGATGGCTGATGCGACGGTAGCGCTTTGCCACCTTGTTCATCACCCACGCCAAGGGTGGTGCCAGCACGAAGATCGCCAGCGTCACCTGCCAGCTGTAGTAGAACATCATTATCAGCGAGCCAAGCGCCTGCAGCGATTGCTGCAACACCACCTTCATCGCATCGATCGCAGCCTGCGCCACCTGATCGCTGTCAGAGCCAAGCCGAACCAACATCGAGGGCACTGGTTCGCCATCGAAGCGTTGACCAGGCAGCCGCAGATACTTGCCAAGCACGCGTACGCGCAGGTCACGGGCGATGCTGCGTGCCGCCTTGCCCATGCCCATGTCAGTCAGGTAGCCCGCAGCACCCCGCACCAGAAACAAGCCAATGACGGCCAGCGGCATCCACGGATTGATGTCCTCCGGATTCACCAGGTTGTTGGTGATCGGGCTCATCAAGGCCAGAAAGCCCATGCCTGCGCCGGCTTCAATCAGCATGCCCACGCCGGCGACCAACAACAGCGACCGATAAGGTTTGGCGAAAGCAAGCAGGCGTTTGTAGACCTTCCAGGCCGAGGCGTTATCACTCATTGTTTGGTTTCCGGCGCAGTTGCAATCGCGATCCGGCGGAAACCGAGCTGACCGAGGGCATCCTGCGCGGTGACCACGGCCTGGTACGGCGTACGCGCGTCAGCACGCAGCAACACGCTCTGCTCGCGGTCGGCACCGGCCAACTGGGCGATGATCTGTTTCAACGATTCGATGTCGGTGCGCAGCACTTCCTGGTCGTTGACGAAGTAGCGGCCATCGGCATTGACCAGCACGCTCAGCGAAGTCTGCGGCGCGCTGGTCTTCTGGTCGCTGGCCCTGGGCAACTGCACCTGCAGCGTCGAACGCGCATCAAAGGTGGTGGTGACCACGAAGAAAATGATCAGCACCAGGATCACATCGATCAAGGGCACCAGATCGATATGCGGTTCATCCTGGGTGCGATTGTTACCAATCCGCATGGGCTCAGGCCTTCTCGGTTGCAGCCGGACGCGGCGCAGCAGCCTTGCTGGCAGCCATGACCGCCGGGCGACCATCAAGTGCATCCAGCAGCGCGCTGGCTTCCTGCTCCATCTCGATCACGTAGCCATCGATCAGGCCACGGAAATAACGATGGAACATCAAGGCCGGGATCGCGACCATCATGCCGGTCGCAGTACACACCAGCGCCTTGCCGATACCGCCAGCAAGCTGGCCGACGTCGCCGACGCCGTGATCGAGAATACCCAGGAACATCTGGATCATGCCGACCACCGTACCCAGCAGGCCGAGCAACGGGCCAGCCGAGGCGATGGTGCCAAGTGCATTGAGGAAGCGCCCCATCCGGTGCACCAGATGGCGGCCGGTGTCTTCGATGCGTTCACGGATCTGGTCACGCGGGCGATTGCGCGCTTCGAGCGCAGCAGCCAACAGCGCGCCCAGCGGCGAATTGGCACGCAGGGAATCAATATGGGAAGCATCCAGCTTGCCGCGCGCGGCCCAGTTGCGGACCTCCTGGCCCAGGCCCGGCGGCAACACTTCGTTACGGCGCAGGCTCCAGAAACGCTCCAGGACGATCGCCAACGCCAGCACGCCCAACAGCAGCAACGGCACCATCGGCCATCCGCCGGCTTTGACCAATTCCCACACGTTTCAACCCTCCGGCGCCGTGGCCGCGTATTTGATGTCAGATAGGATAGCAGCCGCCCGCGCCCGCTCAGCGGCATCCCATGACCTTGAGCGCCAGATTCTGCGCTCGCGCAGCTGCAAGCCCTGCCTGCCCAGCCATACGTGCAGCGCCCCGCTGCCGGCCGTGGTCAGCACCTCGGCCCCGGAGCGCTGCCAGCGGGCCACCACGTCACCGCGCGGGTGACCAAAACGATTGCCGTGGCCACTGGAGATCAGCGCCAGCCGCGCGTCGGTTGCCGCCACGAAGCGATGGCTGGAGGATCCGCCGCTGCCGTGATGTGCCACCAGCACCACCTCCGCGCGCAGCTTTGCCGGCACGTGCTTGAGCAGGCGCTGCTCGATCACCTCGCCGATGTCGCCGGTCAACAACGCCGTTCCGTGGGCGCCCTGGACCCGCAACACGCAACTGGATTCGTTGCCCAGATAGGGAAAACCTGGCGTCGGATGCAGAAACTCAAGCAGCACCCCGTCCCATTGCCAGGCCTGACCTGCCTCACAGGCCGCTGCAGCAGCTGCGCCCACCGCCAGTCCCGGCGGCATCAACAGCTCCGAAGGCGGTAGAGCACCCTGCACCGCCGCCAACCCGCCGGCATGATCATGATCGCCATGACTGATCACCAGCCGGTCCAAGCGCGGTACGCCCAAAGCTCGCAGTGCGGGCACCACTACCCGCTCGCCGGCATCAAAACCGTCCGCTACCGCTGGCCCGGTGTCGAACAGCAACGTGTGGTGCCGGGTACGCAACAACACTGCCAAACCCTGCCCGACATCCAGCGTGACCAGCTCGAACTCACCCGGCTCGGGCCTGTCGCGCCATGGCAGACACAGTGGCAGCCACAGCAACACCGCCATGCCCTTGCCCGCAACCCCGGCCGGCAGCAACAGCCACACGGCGCCGAGCAGCGCCAGAGGCAAGGCGAACCATGCCGGCTCGGGCAACCACCACAATGAATAGCGAGCACTGCCCAACATCTGGAATAACGGCCAGCTCAGATCAAAGCACCATGCCGAGGCCCGCCAGGCCAGCCCACCCGCGCCGCCGCATATCGCTTCCAGAGCCGTACCGACAAGCGCCAGCGGCACCACCACCAGACCCCACCAGGGAATGGCGACCAGATTGGCCAGCGGCCCGATCGCCGAGGCCTGGCCGAACAGCATCACGGTCAGCGGCAACAGTCCCAACGTCGCCACCCGCTGCGCGGATAGAAAACTGCGCAGCCAATGCGCGCGCTCGGGCAGACACCACAGCAACCACGCCACCCCGGCAAAGCTGAGCCAGAAGCCCGCGGTCAGCACCGACAACGGTGCCAGCCACAGCACAGCCAAGGCCGCCAACGCCAATGCGCCGGCCACATCGACCGGCCTGCGGCCAAGCCGTGCCAGCACCACCACCGCAACCATCAACACGGTACGCACCGTTGGCAGACCAAACCCGGCCACCGCCGCATACGTCGTGGCTCCAAGCAACGCACCAATGGCAACAGCCTGCGGCCGCGGACAATAACGACCGCACCACGGCAACAAGCGCCAGAGTCCAGCCACCAACCAGGCTGCGCACAGCGCAACCATGCCGACGTGGAAGCCCGAGATCGCAATCAAATGGGTCAGGCCGGTTGCGCGCAACACCTGCCAGTCGCCTTCACCGAGACCGCGGGTGTCGCCCAGCGCCAGGGCTTGCACATAGCGCGAAGATGCAGCCGGCACCTGCGCAGCGATCCGCGCGGCCATGCGTTCGCGCCATGCGCCCAGGCCAGCAGCCACCTCCAGGCGTTGTGGTGCAGGCGATTGGCGGACAACTCCGCTGGCGGCAACGCCCTGTGCCAAGGCATGTCGTTCGGCATCGAAGCCGCCGGGATTGACCAGCCCGCGCGGCGCACGCAGGCGCAGGTTCAACCGCCAACGTTCGCCCGCGTGCACGTGCAGCCGCGGACCGGGCGCTGTTGCACCAAAGTCGTCGTACCAGGACACCTGCACCGTCTCGCCACGCAGGTCTGGCGGAAGGCCGGCTTCTGCATCCAGCCGTAGTTGAAAGCGCGTACGACGAACCTCGTGCTGGGGAAGGCTGCTTACAACGCCTGTCACCGTGATTTCCTGCGCCTCCCTGCGTGCAGCCAGCTGCTGCTCCAGGCCCCAACCCGCATGCAGGAAAGCCCAGCCCAAACCGGCCAGCACTGCCCCCAGCCAGCGCCATCGCGGGGCTGTGAGCCATAACAACAGGCCCGCAGACAATGCCGCCCAGCGCACCCACGTTGACGGCAAGCCCGGAGCCAGAATGGCCGCACAGATACCGGCCAGAAAGCATACCGCTACGGCCTTTCCGGCGAAGGCGAGGTTTGAGTGATGTTGAACCGCGTCGCCCGCGTTTCGCTGCGCTGGCATATCCATCCCCGTTTGCGCCTTGGGGAATGCTGGCAGGCTTGTGCTCACCTTCCATCGGTGGAAGCAGGTGATGGCAGGTCAGGAAGAGTGGGTCACGACTGTCGAGCGCAACCATGCTGCCCCATCATCGCCTTGTGGGAGCGGCATGAGCCGCGAAGCTGGCTGCAATCAAACGCTGACCATGCCTGCAATCTGATCGACCGCGAGCTTCGCGGCTCATGCCGCGCCTACAAGGTCGGGGGGTCTCCGGGAAAGCCTCTGCCGAGCATGGCTCGGCACTACGGCTGCATGGGCACCATGCTTTGTGGGAGCGGTGTCAGCCGCGAAGCTGGCGACAATGAAACGGCGGCCCTGTCTGCAATCTGATCGACTACCTGCTTCGCGGCTGACGCCGCTCCTGCAAGATCGGCAGGTTATCCGGGAAGGCCCCTGCCGAGCGTGGCTCGGCACTACACGGCTGTTCTTCTGCTGTTTTCCGGGCAAAAGAAAAGCGGGCACCAGGCCCGCTTTTCTTCTCAGCGATACAACACCGCAGCCTTATTCGGCCGGGGTGCCCTCGCCTTCTTCAACGGCCTTCATCGACAGGCGGATACGGCCCTGCTTGTCGACTTCCAGCACCTTGACCTTGACCACATCGCCTTCCTTCAGCACGTCGCCGACCTTCTCGACGCGGTCGCTGGAGA
>Ga0308157_10002252_pt1 | contig 32695 bp, 23 predicted proteins | sample PhyBR1_FD_201035 | JGI IMG/M metagenome (GOLD analysis project Ga0308157, IMG submission 201035) | Phyllosphere microbial communities from UC Gill Tract Community Farm, Albany, California, United States - DLSLB.R1 | ecosystem: Host-associated > Plants > Phyllosphere > Unclassified | place: USA...
CTGATCTTCTTCGCAAGTGAACTGCGTTTAGAACCGTTCTGGAGAACTGCCATGCTTAAATCTTCCCTGCTTCTGGCTGCGTTGCTGTTGCCGGTGTTCAGTGCTGCCAATGCCGATGACTACAAGGCCGGCGACCTGTTGGTGAGCGATCCCTGGTCCCAGGAGCTGCCACCGAATGCGCCGACCGTGGCGGCCTACTTTGTGATTCATAACACCGGGGCTGCTCCGGATCGCCTGCTCAGCGTTGAAACCAGCGTCGCGGAGAAAGCCGAGCTGCACGAGCATGTGATGCAAGGCGACTTGATGAAGATGCAGCAAGTGCCCAGCGTTGCTGTACCGGCCAAGGGTGAGCTGACCTTCGCGCCGATGGCTTATCACGTGATGCTGCTGGGCCTCAAAGACCGCAGCCTGTTGGCCGATGGCAAGCAATTCCCACTGACCCTGACCTTCGAGAAAGCAGGCAAGGTTCAGGTGCAAGTGTCGGTGCAGAAGGTCCCGCCGATGGCCACGCACGAGCATAAGCACACTCACTAGACCTACCCGATGGGCGCCCCCCGCGCCAGGTTGTCTCCGCACCGCCGTCTGATGCGCGGCAGTTGGATCAGCCTGTTCGCCATGCTGATGATCTTTATCGGTCCGCTGATTTCCCAAGCGATGCCGATGGATCATCACGCCGGTATGTCCATGGACATACCCGCGTGCCACGGCGAGCCCAAGCCGACCAAAACCCCCGACGAACATCATGTCCTCTGGGAGAAATGCGGCTATTGCAGCCTGCTGTTCAGTTGCCCGGCCCTGCCCGGCAGCGTCTCCTGCGTAACGCTCGGCACCCCGCCGCCAGCCAACGCGCTCATCCCCGCGCCACGCCTGGGCCATGCCCGGCAGAGCATCTTCCCCGGCGCCCGCAGTCGTGCGCCGCCCATCGTCTCGTAAGCCCTTCACCGCGTTACTTCACCCCGGCCGACTTCAATTAGACAGCCGCAGGCTGCTGGCCGTGTTGTTTACGATTGATTGATGGAACTTGTCATGTCCAGGTTTTCTGCTGACACCCGTTTGGGCGCTGCCCCTGTTTTCGCCGTTCTGTGCGGCGCACTGCTTGCCCCCTGCGCCCATGCGCACGAGCACGAGCTGAGCCCCACGGTGATCACCGCGATCGCTCCCAGCTCGCCCCTCACCGTTGTCACCAACCCCAAGGATCCACGCCAACCCGTGCCCGCCAGCGATGGCGGCGACTATCTCAAGACCATCCCCGGCTTCGCCCTGGTGCGCAACGGCGGCACCAACGGTGACCCGGTGCTGCGCGGCATGTTCGGCTCGCGCCTGAACATCCTTACCAACGGCGGCATGATGCTCGGCGCCTGCCCAGGCCGCATGGATGCGCCGACTTCGTATATTTCCCCGGAAACCTACGACAAGCTCACCGTGATCAAAGGCCCGCAAACCGTACTCTGGGGCCCGGGCGCGTCGGCCGGTACGATCCTGTTCGAGCGTGAGCCCGAGCAGTTCGGCGAACTGGGCACGCGGGTCAACGCCAGTGTGCTGGCAGGTTCCAACGGGCGTTTCGACAAGGTCATCGATGCCGCTGCCGGCGGCCCATTGGGCTATGTGCGGGTGATCGGCAACCAGGCCCATGCCGACGACTACAAGGACGGCAACAACGACACTGTCGCCTCGCGCTATGACAAGTGGAATGGCGATGTGGCGGTGGGTTTCACCCCCGACGCCGACACGCTGCTGGAACTCACCGCCGGCCGTGGCGACGGTGAAGCGCGCTACGCAGGACGCGGTATGGATGGCTCGCAATTCCTGCGCGAAAGCCTCGGGCTGCGCTTCGAAAAATCCAACCTCGGCGAGGTGCTGGACAAGGTCGAGGCCCAGGTCTATTACAACTACGCCGACCACGTCATGGACAACTACAGCCTGCGCGTCCCTTCGGGCACCGGCATGATGGCCGGGCCCATGGCCTCTAACGTCGACCGTCGCACCCTGGGCGGTCGCCTCAAGGCAACCTGGCGCTGGGCCGATGTGCAACTGATCGGCGGCCTGGACGCACAGACCAACGAGCACCGCGCGCGCAGCAGCATGGGCATCGACACCTACAAGGACCTGCCGCGCAACAAGGACGCCAACTTCCACAACTACGGGGTATTCGGCGAGCTGACCTGGTACGCCGCCGACAACGACCGCCTGATCACCGGCGCCCGCCTGGACCGCGCCTCAGCCAAGGATTTCCGGCAACGCACCGGCTCGGCAATGATGAGCCGCCCCAACCCCACCGCCGACGACACCCGCGCAGACACCTTGCCATCGGGCTTTGTGCGCTACGAGCACGACCTGGCGGACACGCCCACGACCGTCTATGCGGGCCTGGGTCACGCTGAACGCTTTCCGGATTACTGGGAACTGTTCTCCCCCAACACCGGCGCGGTCGGCTCGGTGAATGCCTTTGACGGCGTGAAGCCCGAGAAGACCACGCAGCTGGATTTCGGCGCGCAATACAAAACCGCCGACCTCGAAGCCTGGGCCTCGGGTTACGTCGGCCAGGTGCGCGACTTCATCCTGTTCGACTACCGGCCCGGCATGATGGGCACCACCTCCCAGGCGCGCAATGTCGACGCGCGCATCATGGGCGGCGAGTTGGGTGCGGCCTACAAGCTGAGCCGCAACTGGAAAGCCGACGCCAGCCTCGCCTACGCCTGGGGCAAGAACAGCAGCGATGGCAAAGCCCTGCCGCAGATGCCGCCGCTGGATGCACGGCTGGGCCTGACCTACAGCGAAGACGACTGGAGTGCCGGCGCCTTGTGGCGCGTGGTCGCGGCGCAACACCGCATCGACCAGAACAAGGGCAACGTGGTCGGCAAGGACTACGACAAAAGCGGCGGTTTTGGCGTGTTCTCGCTGAACGCTGCGTACCGCATCAATAAGAACTTCAAGGTCAGTACCGGAGTCGACAATCTGTTCGGCAAGGCTTATGCCGAGCATTTGAACCTGGCGGGTAACGCAGGCTTCGGCTACCCGGCCAACGACCCGCAAGCCATCAAGGAGCCGGGGCGTACGCTCTGGACCAAGGTGGACATGAGCTTCTAAAAGCATCGCAGGCAAGCCAGCTCCCACAGGTGGAATACAGTCCCATGTGGGAGCTGGCTTGCCTGCGATGACGATGTAACAGACCAAGAAAAATCAAAAGCCTCATGCGGAGCAGCCGATGACCACACAAAAGATTTCCTTCTACAACCTGGCCTGGCGCTGGCACTTCTACGCCGGTCTCTTTGTCGCCCCTTTCATGGTGCTGCTGGCCCTGACCGGCATCATCTACCTGTTCAAACCCCAGCTCGACCCGCTGATGTACGGCCACCTGCTCACCGTACCCGCCGCCGAACACGCTCTGAGCGCCGACGAACTGCTGCAACGCGCCAAAGACGCCTACCCCCAGGCCGCGATCAGCAAATACCTGCCGCCTGCCGACGCCACCAGCAGCGCGCAGTTCGTGATGCACAACCAGGACCGCGAAATCAGCTTATTCGTCGACCCGTATCGCGGCACAGTCCTGGGTGAGCAGGACGCCAAATACAACCTGCAGGCCATTGCCCGCGCCCTGCACGGCGAGCTGATGATCGGCACCACCGGCGACCGCCTGATAGAACTCGCCGCCGGCTGGGGCGTCATGCTGGTGGTGTCCGGCCTGTACCTGTGGTGGCCGCGTGGCAAGTCATCGGCTGGCGTATTGTGGCCGCGTCTCAACAGCCGTGGCCGCTTGTTCTGGCGTGACCTGCACGCTGTCGCCGGCTTCTGGGGCGCGGCATTTCTGCTGGTGATGCTGCTCAGCGGCATGACCTGGACCGGCTTCTGGGGCAAGCAATACGCCGATCTGTGGAACACCTTCCCGGCGGCCATGTGGAACAACGTGCCGCAGTCCGACCAGCAGGCACGCGTGCTCAACACAGCCACCCAACAGACCGTGCCCTGGGCCATGGAAAACACGCCGATGCCGATGTCCGGCGACCATGCCGAACACATGAAGCATGGCGCCATGCACGCAGGCCCTGCCGCGCCAAGCGTGCGCCTGCAACAAGTGGTCGATCTGGCCAATGCGCGCGGCGTGGAGCCCGGCTACAGCATCACCTTTCCCACCACCGCCACGGGGGTATTCACCGTCGCGGTGTTCGCCAACGACCCGCGCAATGACGCCACCCTGCATGTGGACCAGTACACCGGCAAGGTCCTGGCCGATGTGCGTTGGGAACATTACAACCTGGTCGCCCGCGCCACCGAGACCGGCGTGATGCTGCATGAAGGCAAGATGTTCGGCTGGGTCAACCAACTGATCGTGCTGGTGATCTGCCTGATGATCCTGCTCAGTGCGGTCAGCGGCGTGGTGATCTGGTGGAAGCGTCGCCCTGCCGGTGGCGTGGGTGTTCCGCCGTTGCGTCATGACCTGCCAAAGTGGAAAACCGCGATGGTGATCATGCTGGGCCTGGCACTTGTTTTCCCGCTGGTGGGGGCGTCGCTGATCGTGGTGTGGGTACTGGATCGTCTGGTGCTGTCGCGCTTTTTTGGCCAAGGTGAATCCGCTTCAGGTTCCGCATGAAACAGGCGAGATGCCCAATCCAGGGGGCTTGTGTAGCCTTGCGCAGACTTTTTCCCCGCAGCCGATAAGTGTTAACTTATAACACTTTCTGCGCTATCGTTGCTCGCCGCGCCCTGCGGCGAGTACCTCTCAAGAAGCGACTGATCGACCGATGAACAACTACCTTGCGAGCGGCCTGTGCCTGCTCGCCCTGCATACCAACGCCCAGGCCCTGACCCTGCCCGCCAGCCCCATTACCGCACCGGCAGTGGATAGTGAGCGCGTTGACCTCAACACCCCGACCACCGCCGGTTCGCGCCTGAATCTCACAGCGCTGCAAACCCCCGGCAGCGTTGAAAGCCAGACCGGCGCCCAGATCCGCGAACGTGGCGACGCCAGCGTGCAGGACGCCATCTCCCGCGCCACCGGCATCAGCCGCACCGGCACGCCGGGCGACGGCGGCACCTCGTTGCAGGCCCGTGGTTTTACCGGCCAAAGCTCGGTTATGCAGCTGTACGACGGCAACCGTATGTACACCGGCATGGGCACCTCCACCTTCCCGGTGGACAGCTGGGCAGTGGAGCGGGTGGACGTGCTGCGCGGCCCGGCCTCGGTGCTGTATGGCGAAGGCGCCACCGGTGCGGTGATCAACACGATCTCGAAAAAACCCTTCGCGGGTGAGATCGAAAACCATATCCGCCTTGGCTACGGCTCCTACGACCGCCAGCAGCAAGCCCTCGACAGCGGCGGCTCGCTGACCGACACCTTAAGCTACCGCTTGAACCTCAACCGCCTGCGCAGCAACGGTTTTATCGACCGTGGCGATTCCAGCAGCGATTTCGTCAGCGGCGCCCTGCGCTGGCAACCAGCCGACAACCTGAGTTTCACCCTGGCCAGCGACTACGGTGATCAGCGCCCACAAAACTACTTCGGCACGCCCCTGGTCAACGGCCAGTTGCACAAGGGCCTGCGCGACAAGAACTACAACGTCAGCAATGACACCCAGCACTACAACGACCAGTGGACGCGCCTGACCAGCGAGTGGCAACTCAACGACAACGTCAGCGCCACCAACGAGCTGTACTACCTGAAAAACCAGCGTCGCTGGCAGAACGCCGAGAACTACAACTTCACCAACGGCCAACTGACCCGCAGCGGCAACTTCGGTATCAAGCACGATCAGGAACAGGTGGGCGACCGCCAGACCTTCACCTTCAAGCACACCCTGTTCGGCCTCGATAGCCAGACCGTAGCGGGCGTGGAATACAACCGCATCCGCTTTCGCTTGGCGAGCAACACGCCGTTTAATGATGTGCTGAAAACCGGCCAACCCATCGACCTGTACCACCCGGCGCCCGCGCCGTTTGCCAGTAAAGACCCGTTCAACCCGGTATTTTCCACTACGACCAAAACCTTCGCAGGGTTTGCTGAAAACCGCTTGCAGTTGACCGACCAACTCACGCTGATCACCGGTATCCGCCGCGACTACGCACATATCGACCGCGACGACCTGCGCACTGGCGGCCAATCCGACAAAACCCTCACCGGCAATAACTGGAAAGCCGGCCTGGTCTACGCGATCACCCCGGACACCTCGGTCTACGGCCAGTACGCCACCAGCACCGACGGCGTCGGCGGGCTGATCTCGCTGAGCCCGAGCCAGCAACAGTTCGACCTGTCTACCGCCAAACAGACCGAGGTCGGCATCAAACAAGCGTTCTGGGATGCCCGCGGAGAATGGACCCTGGCCGCCTACCACATCGTCAAAAAGAAGCTGCTGACGGATGTGCCGGGGGAGCCGGACTTCAAGCAGCAAGTCGGCCAACAATCCTCCAACGGCCTGGAAGCCAGCCTCGACCTGCAACTGCCCCACGCCTGGCAGTTGCAAGCCAACGCCGCCATCGTGCGGGCGCAGTACGACAACTTCAAACAAGACATCGACGGCGTACAGGTCTCCCGCGACGGCAACCGCCCGGTGGACGTTCCGCGCCGCACCGCCAACCTGTGGCTGAGCAAGGCCGTGACCGACAACGTGCGTGCCGCTGCCGGTGTGCGTTACGTCGACGCGCGCTATGCCGATATGGCCAACCAGAGCGAGCTGCCGAGCTATACCGTGGTCGATGCCACGTTGTCGTGGAAAGCTATGCGCGACACCACGCTGGGCCTGCAACTCAATAACCTGTTCGATCGCACTTATGCGGTCAGCCAGTACAACGAGGGGCAGCAGTGGATTCTGGGTGTACCTCGCTCCATGTTCATTACCGCGGACTACACCTTCTAATGACCTCACTTACCCTCACCGACCTGGCTTGGACTCCACCCGGCCACAACCACTGCCATCACCAGTTCCAACTGCGTGACGCCAGCCTGCGCGTCGGTGCCGGGGAGTTTGTCGGGCTGATCGGGCCTAACGGCAGTGGCAAGACCAGCCTGTTGCGCTGCGCCTATCGGTTCACCCGGCCAGAACAGGGTGATGTATCGCTTGCGCACCAGAATGTCTGGAAGCAAAGCGCAAAATGGTGCGCGCAACGCATCGCCGTGGTGCTGCAGGAGTTTCCCGACACCTTCGGCTTGCGCGTGGATGAGGTGGTCGCCATGGGACGCACACCCCACAAGGGTTTGTTCGACAGCGACACACTGCACGACCAGCAACTGATCCTTCAAGCGCTGGAATCGGTGGGTATGCATGGCTTCGAGGACCATGCCTTCGCGACCTTGTCCGGCGGTGAAAAACAGCGCGTCATCCTTGCCCGCGCCCTGGCCCAGCAACCGCAACTGTTGATCCTCGACGAGCCGACCAACCACCTCGATCCGCGTTATCAACTTGAGTTGCTCAGACTGGTCAGGCGTTTGAACATCGGCACCCTGGCCAGCATCCACGACCTCAATCTGGCCGCCGCCTTCTGTGATCGCCTGTACGTGATCAACCACGGGCGCATCGTCGCCAGCGGCACGCCCCACGAAGTGCTGACCGCCGCGTTGCTGCGCGACGTGTTTGGCGTCGAGGCCTTGATCGACACTCACCCCTTGGACGGCTACCCACGAATCACTTGGATAACCCAGCCATGATCCTGCGCATCCTGCTGTCTCTGCCTCTGTTGCTCGGCACTGCCGCCCAAGTACTCGCCGAAAGCACCCGATACCCGCTGACCATCAAAAGTTGCAACCGCGACGTGACCTTCCAGCAAGCCCCACAACACGCGGTCAGCCATGACATCAACATGACCCAGATGATGCTCGCCCTGGGCCTCAAGCCACGCATGGCCGGCTACAGCGGCGTGACCGGCTGGAAGTCAGTACCGCCGCAAATGGCCGCGCTCCTCGACGGCCTGCCGGAACTGGCGAGCAAGTACCCATCGGTGGAAACCCTGCTCAACGCCAACGTGGATTTCTTCTTCGCCGGCTGGGGTTACGGTATGCGCGTGGGCGGCGATCTCACTCCGCACACCCTGCAACCCTTGGGCATCAATGTGTATGAGTTGACCGAGTCATGTGCGTTCGTGATGAAGCGCCCAGCCGCAAGCCTCGACGATACCTATAACGACCTGCGCAACCTGGGCAGGATCTTCGACGTGCAGGATCGTGCCAATACCCTTATCGCCCAGATGCAGGCGCAAGTGGCCGAGGTGCAGAAAGACCTGCCCGCCGACAAGCCACGGGTGTTCCTTTACGACAGCGGCGAAGACCGCGCCATGACCTCGGGCCGCCTGGGCATGCCCCAGGCGCTGATCGACGCCGCCGGCGGGCGCAACATCCTCGATGACATCGACGCCAGCTGGACCCGGGTCAACTGGGAAACCGTCGTCGAGCGCAACCCCCAAGTCATCGTGATTGTCGACTACAGCGAGGTCACCGCCGAACAGAAGAAACAGTTCCTGCTCAACCACCCTGCACTGCAATCAGTGGAGGCGATCAAGCACCAGCGCTTCATCGTGATCCCCTATATGCAAGCCACACCAAGCATCGACAACGTGCTGGCGGTTGAAACCCTGGCCAAGGGGTTTCACGGCGAATGATCACCCGTCACTACGTCCTGTTATTAAGCGCCCTGGGTGCCTTGTTGCTGGTCTCCTGCGTGATCTCCCTGGGGTTCGGCTCGGCGCGGGTGCCCGTGGACGTGGTATGGCGAATTTTGCTGAACAAAGTGTTTGGCCTCGGTGTAGTGGACTGGAGCATGGGCCAGGAACACATCGTCTGGCTGATCCGTGTGCCGCGCATGATGCTGGGGGCGCTGGTAGGCGCCGGGTTGGCGCTGATTGGCGCAGTGCTGCAGGCGGTCACGCGCAACTCGCTGGCCGACCCGCACCTGCTCGGTGTGACCTCCGGCGCCACCCTCGGCGCGGTGATCGTGGTGCTGCACGTGGGTGAAATCATCGGCCTGCTGACCTTGCCCCTCGCCGCCTTTATCGGTTCGCTGCTGAGCATGTTGGTGGTACTGGCCGTCGCCAGTCGCAACGGTCGCCTGGAAAGCGATCGCCTGTTGCTGTGTGGTGTCGCGGTGTCGTTCGTGATGATGGCGGTGGCCAACCTGTTGCTGTTCATGGGTGACCACCGCGCCGCCTCGGCGGTGATGTTCTGGATGCTCGGCGGCCTGGGACTGGCCCGCTGGGAACTGCTGGCAATTCCCGCCGCTACGGTGCTGCTGGGGTTGCTGTTGCTGCTCGGCATGGCCCGCCCGCTCAACGCATTGATGGCCGGTGAGCAGACCGCCGTGACCCTCGGTTTGAACGCACGCAATGTACGCTTGAAAGTCTTCCTGGTCGCCTCGCTGATGACCGGCGTGCTGGTGTCCATCAGCGGTTCCATCGGCTTTGTCGGGCTGATGGTGCCGCACATCGCCCGGCGCCTGATAGGTGCCGAACACCGGCGTTTACTGCCAGTGTGCGGGCTGCTGGGCAGTGTGTTCCTGGTGTGGGTCGATGTCGCCGCACGCACACTGATAGCACCCGAAGACTTGCCGATTGGCGTAGCCACGGCGGCGATTGGCGGGCTGTTTTTTATCGGGTTGATGCGCAAGCGCTGAACTCAGAGCTCGTCCTTGGACCGGACGCCATTTTTCGGTTCATACCAGAACTCCTCAGGCGCAGGTTTTGCCTCGCTCCACTGCTCATCCAGCGGCCCTGCTTGTGTCCAGAAGGCATCGATGACCAGCACCGACAATTTTCCCAGGGTCCGTAATTGACTGACGAGCACGCGAGGATCCGGCGCAGGGCCCGAGGCAAGCATCAGGTTTTCAAGTTCCGAGAACGCCGGCATGTACTTGAGCATCGCGCCGTTGCGGCAGGACAGATAGCAACTCTTGGCGTCAGGGGCATTCGCCCTGGCTACCGACACGTAGTCGTAAAGGTCGTCTTTGGAAACGAAGTTACCCAATAGTTCTTTGTCTACCGGTTCAAGACTCGACGTCGTGGGAATGGCTTTATAGAACGCCTGCACTGCGGCGATCCTGTAGGTACTCAGTGTATTTTCGCGAGGTACGTCAAACCCGGCATGACCCACCCAGAACAACAACTCAAGGGTACTTGAACTTCCCGTCCCCTGATCTTCCACCGGGTCGAGCGAGACATACCCCGGCGTTTGCCCCGGCACCAGTACCGCACCCAGGTACTGCTTGCCCTTGAACGGTGCCACCCAGTCCTGGGCATAGCGGGCCGCATCATCGGGGTAAATGAACAGCGGCCCACAGAACGAATGAAAATGCGGATCGTCGGCAAAAGCATGGGGCGCTTTTTTCGGTACCCAGTGCTCAGTGACCCTCTCTTTCTTACCCCAAACGTCACTGGTCACCCGAATGTACAACTTACCCGCGCCCGCCAGGCGGCGCACATAATCACTTACCGTCAGAGTGCCATCGAGCAATTGCGCACGGTCGATGGCGGCCTTGCTCGTCCATGGGTACAACTGCGCAGCCTTGGGAAACTCATACGTGAGCAACGCGCCGTCGCTGCACAATAGATAGAGCATCAGAACACGGCCGTTACGCGCACTGGCGACGAAGTTCAGCGCCTTGGCGATGTATTGGGGCGCGAAAAAACTGTGCGCCATTTCATCCTGAGGCCCGGCGATGGCCACAGTCGAAGCGCACAGATACAAACCATCAAGCACATAGCCCTGGGGCAATTGGCCGTTGATAAAGACCTGTTTGAAATCAGCAAAGTCGCCTCTGACAAGCGCCAGGGTGGTCTTGTAGAACGGTTTTTTCATCGACTTGAGTACGTAACCGAAGGCCACATCGGCTTGCGGCGACCACAGGCGTTGAGCGTAACGAACAGCATCGGCCGCCCGGGTGAAAATCGGGCTGCAGGGCGCGTCCATGAACACCGCGCGAATATCCCCAGGATTGGCTGCCGGTACATTCGCCACAAAATTCCCCGATAACTTCCTGGGCGGCCCCCATACCCGGTCGCCCTCTATCACACTCAGATTGCCGGCCTTCGCCACCTCAGAGATGAAGCCCTGCGGCAACAGTGCCCCGCTGCGAAGCTGCTGTTCGATACGGTTGTCACCGAAATCCCCCTTGACCTTGTTCAGTGGCGCCAGACGCTGCTTGAGCCGCTCCTCCTCGGCAGAGCTCGACAAATGATAACTGAGGATCGAGCCCGTGGAGCCGAACACATATTCACGGTTGATGTGGGCCTCACGATGCAACAGGTTCGACAGCACCGCCGTCGGTATCATGGTTTGGTAGATGGCTTTTTGAGTGGTGGACAGTAACAGCGGCACCTCTTGATCCACCAGGGACCGATAGCGCGCAACAATCGTACTGCTCTGAGGATACAGCGCCAAATCAGCAGCTCGATCAGGGTATATCCAGTGCAATGCCAGGCCCTGGGGTGGAAGCGCCAGCGGCTCAGTCGAGGCAAACAGCCCATTGCCCAGCCTGAGGATCACCCCGGCATAGCGCCGACTGTACCCATTGCCCACCCTGGTGGCGGCGTAACGGGCTGCATCATCGGCACTCGCGAAGGCGGGGCTTAGCTGCCGCGGCGTCAAGGTTTCGTAGCCGGCCCAGGTATTGGCAACCAGGCCTTTTCTGTCCCAGCACTGGCTGGTACGTACCACATGAAGCATGCCTTTGAGCGCCCACTCCCGGAGGAAGTCCTGCGGTTTCGTCTGGCCGGAGTTCAGCGCTTGCTGCGCCACCGTCAACAATGTATCTGCCGGGCCCCCGCTTCTTACGTCAAGCCGTGGGGGCTCATACCGCAACAGCGCGCCATCAAGGGTCGAAAAGTAAATAGACAGGTTGCTCGGGGCACTCTGATTAGCGGCATAAAGGGACGCATACAACACACTCGGCATGACAAAAAACAGCGTCAGCCAAGCGTTCGACGTATTCAACCCGACACGGGACCATTGCTGCGAACGAAACAGCCCGTGCACTATAAACCCATCGGGCAACTGGTAGCCGCCCTCGGCCTTGCGTTCAAACACACTGTCGAGATTAAACAGTCTGTTCTCGCTGACAACACCCACTACCTCGCTCGCAATGTACTGCTCCTTGTCCTGATGTTTGAGGATGAAGGCAAAGCAGGCCTCCTCGGCGAAGTTGCGCGCATGCACCCGTGCGTGCAAATGACGGGCTGCCTCATCGGCACCGGCAAATACGGCCCCGTACGTGGTGTAGTCGGGTGGGCCCGATCGCGGTGCGTAGGGATAGTTAGGGGTCCAGTCGTTATAGACCACCGAACGCGGGCCCCATAACACGTTACCCTGAATGACTTTGAGGTCCCCCGCCTCAGCCACGCGCACGACCCAGTCGGCCGGCCGGATCTGCCCTCTGTCAAGGCGCTTGCCGAGGCTGTTGTCACCGGCCGACGGGCCGATGTTTTCCAGCAGCAACTTCTCCTGGGGAGAGTTGTTGGGGGTGTACTCCAACAAGCAGTCCCGTGCGCCCGACAGATAGGCCACTCGCCCGGCCGGAATGATCGAATACATTTCATCGTCGGAAAACACTTGCAGGTTGATCTGCGCCTCGTCCCGCGTCCAGCCGCGCTGCGCAACCCAGGCCGGATCAACCGTCGACAGTGCCGTGTGGGAGCCGTAGCGCGCATGCAGCACATAAGGTTCCGGCGGGATCAACGGCCCCAGGTTGTCGAGTGGGAAAAACAACGTGAAGGCAAATGGGTTGGCCGCACTGACCATAGGCTCAGTGATGACAAAACGACCGTCTTCACCTTCGAGTATATAACCGCCGTAGTAACGGTCCCGCGTGTTGTCGATTTGCTCATGGGCATACACCGCAGCATCGCGTGCCGAGATAAACGAACGGCTCAAGACTGCCGTGTAAAACGACGTTATCAGGTTGGAGCGGTTCTCCACCCTGCCCACCGTGCGCCACAATCCTCCGGCCTGCACCACCGTCAGATCGGTTGCCGCAATGACCCTGCGCACATAATCGCGGGGGCTCAACGTGCCGGCGCTCAAGGCCGATTGAGCGCCATTATCGTCAAGCTCACCTTCACTTTTCTCCCTGACCAGTTCGGTGGTGGATGTGGCCTCGGGTAGCTTGAGGGCCAGCAGGGCGCCATCCGAGGCTTGCATGTACAGGGACAGGCCCCGCGCAACGTTCTGGATAGCCTGGGTCGCCCGCGCCTGGCGGGTCGCTGCCACTACCTGCGCCGGTGTGAAGAAGGTACTGGCCAGCCATTTTTCCCGTGCTGCAACTTCGTTCGTCTCATACCAGCTGCTGAAATAAATCGCCTCCAGCCGGAATTGGGACGGCAATCGAAGCTTGCCGTCAGCGCGTTTTGGAAACACGTCGTTGAGCGAAAACAGCGGATGCCGTTTGGGCTCTGCCAACGTCGCCACATAGACATCCTGGTGCAGGTGTTTGAGCAAAAATCCAACCCTGGCGCCCTTATCCTGACCTGCTGTGGGCAACAACCCACGCAACACGGCAGACTCCGGCGTTGGGAGCAGCGGCGTGAAAAAGGGTTGTTGTTGGCCCCTGGTTGCCGGTGTTCTGATTCGCCACCCCTTGGAGATACGTCCGCGTACGCCGCCCCATACTGCGTTAGCGATGACCACCCACAGCTCACCGGCCTCGGCCAGCATCCTGATGGGATGCTCGAAATCACTGCTGGTCTCACCCGGCCCGCCACGCAGTTGCAGATCCAGTTTTTTTTCAATGGCAGACCCACTGCTGATGTACTTGAGCAGCACATCATCCGGTCCAGACAAGTAGTGGACCTTGGCGAAGGCTCTTTTTTCAAAGCTGAAGAGTTGGTCAGCCCCGGAATAAAAGTTGTTGAACACCTGCACCTGATCGGGCGTGAAGTGTGAAAGTTGGGCCTTGATGTTTTCAGCATCGGCCGGATGGGAGTGATAGAACGCCTCGGCGACATAATCTTCAGGGGCGATGAACTTGCCCTCGCTGTCTTTGGCCAACAGCAGCCCGTGATCGAAGACCGTGCGTCGATCCGCTACGGGCTGAGTCGCGCAATAACGAATTCCGCGCTTGAGAATCACACCGCCATACTCGACATCGCGTCGTCGGCCTATAGCCTCGTGTGCCCAGCGAGCTGCGTCATCCGCCGAGATAAATAAAGGGCTCAGTGCCGGAAGCTCCGGCACATGCCCGGCGGTCTGTTGCTGTAATTCTTCAAAGTCACTCATAGGTAGCCTCGTTCAAAACAAATGCCGACACGCCAGAAGCGGTGCCAGCACCCAAGATGAACCGAGAGTGAACTCAAAGACGGTAGATAGTTGTTGGCACAAGGCGGTACAGGATGTGCCTCAGGACCGATTGGTTTTGCGCCCCCCAACAACAACCGCGAGGTCACCTTTTCCATATCCCGCCCCATTTTGGCGCCACCCATGCACTTCACGGCCATTGCGGCGCCAAGCTGGTGCGCCGCCCTACCAACGCCCACAGCAATCACTCAAACACAGCGGTGATTGCGGCCACAGGCACAGCCTTTGCAAAGCCCTCTGTATCTGCCCCATAAAAACTATCGGTTTACGGAGATCGCACCATGAAGCGTCGCAGCTTGATCAAGGCTTTCACTTTGTCGGCATCCATTGCAGCCATGGGTTTGACCTGGACCGTACAGGCCGCCGAGACCATCAAGGTCGGCATCCTGCACTCGTTGTCCGGGACCATGGCGATCTCCGAGACATCCCTCAAAGACATGGCGCTGATGACCATCGACGAGATCAACGCCAAGGGCGGTGTGAACGGCAAGATGCTCGAACCGGTGGTGGTTGACCCGGCGTCCAACTGGCCGCTGTTCGCGGAAAAAGGCCGGCAGCTGCTGACCCAGGACAAGGTCGCCGTAGTGTTCGGCTGCTGGACCTCGGTGTCGCGCAAGTCCGTACTGCCGGTGTTCGAAGAACTCAACGGCTTGCTGTTCTACCCGGTGCAGTACGAAGGCGAAGAAATGTCGCCCAACGTGTTCTATACCGGTGCAGCGCCGAACCAGCAGGCGATCCCGGCGGTGGAATATTTGATGAGCGAAGAAGGCGGCAGCGCCAAGCGTTTTTTCCTGCTGGGCACCGACTACGTCTACCCGCGCACCACCAACAAGATCCTGCGCTCGTTCCTGCATTCCAAAGGCGTGGCGGATAAGGATATCGAAGAGGTCTACACCCCGTTCGGCCATGCCGATTACCAGACCATCGTCGCCAACATCAAGAAATTTTCCGCCGGCGGCAAGACCGCGGTGGTCTCCACCGTCAATGGCGATTCCAACGTGCCGTTCTACAAAGAGCTGGCCAACCAGGGCTTGAAAGCCACCGAAGTACCGGTGGTGGCGTTCTCGGTGGGCGAAGAAGAACTGCGCGGCATCGACACCAAACCACTGGTGGGCAACCTGGCGGCGTGGAACTACTTCCAGTCGGTGGAGAACCCGGTCAACCAGAAATTCGTCGCCGACTGGAAAGCCTACGCCAAGAAGCACAACCTGCCGGGCGCAGACAAAGCCGTGACCAACGACCCGATGGAAGCCACCTATGTGGGCATCCATATGTGGGCCCAGGCGGCAGAGAAAGCCAAGTCCACCGACGTCGACAAAGTGCGCGAAGCCCTGGGCGGGCAGACCTTCGCCGCACCGTCGGGCTTTACCCTGACCATGGACAAGACCAACCACCACCTGCACAAGCCGGTGATGATCGGCGAGATCCAGGCTGATGGGCAGTTCTCGGTGGTGTGGCAGACCGAAGCGCCGATTCGGGCACAGCCATGGAGCCCTTACATCCCGGGCAATGACAAAAAGCCGGATTACGCCGTGAAGAGCAACTAAAGTCCCCACGACTCTAATGTAGGGCATGGTCAATGTGGGAGCTGGCTTGCCTGCGATGCAAACAACTCGGTGTGCCTGACACACCGCAGCGATGCCATCGCAGGCAAGCCAGCTCCCACAGACAACCAGCGCCCACACTGTCCCCGCATGACCAGGACATTTTTTTATGCCCACTGCCCTCCACCGATTCATCCTGGCATTGCTGTTGTTGCTGCCTTTGGCCGCACACGCCAGCGATGCCGAAGACTTCCTCAAAGCCAACCCGATGCAGCAAGCCAAGCTCCTCCAGGACTGGGCCGCACAGCCCGACCCGGCGCGCATCGAGCTGGTGGATGCCCTGCAACAAGGCCAGCTCAAGCTCAATGGCGAAACCAGGACCGTACGCCTGAACAACCGTCTGCGCGGCCTGATCGACAACGTTCAAGCCAGCCAGCAACTGCTCGCCGCCGATCCCAAGGTACGCCTGGCGGCAGCTCGAACCCTGCAAAAAAGCGCTGTGCCTGCGCAATTGAAATTCCTCGACCAGCAGGTCGCCGCCGAAACCGACGAAGATGTGCACAGCGCCCTCAGCCTGGCCTTGGCCAACCTGCAACTGGTGGACACCGACCCTGCGGTGCGTCTGGCCGCCGTGCGCCTGCTCGGCAGCACGGGTGATCCTCTGGCACGCACGCGCCTCGAAGCGCTGCTCGCGCCGGGCGTGGAAACCGATGCCGCCGTGCACACGGCCGCCGAAACCAGCCTGGCCCAGGTCAAACGCAAACTGATGGTCGGCGAGATCCTCGGGCAGGCGTTCAGCGGCATGTCGCTGGGCTCGATTCTATTGCTGGCGGCACTGGGTCTGGCGATCACCTTCGGCCTGCTCGGCGTGATCAACATGGCCCACGGCGAGATGCTGATGCTGGGCGCCTACTCCACCTACGTGGTGCAGCTGATGATGCAGCGTTATGTACCCCAGGCCATCGAGTTCTACCCGTTGATCGCGCTGCCGGTGGCGTTCTTCGTCACCGCCGCCATCGGCATGGCCCTGGAACGCACGGTGATTCGTCACCTCTATGGCCGACCACTGGAAACCCTGCTCGCCACCTGGGGCATCAGCCTGATGCTGATCCAACTGGTACGCCTGGTGTTCGGCGCGCAGAACGTCGAAGTGTCCAACCCCGCCTGGCTGTCCGGCGGTATTCAAGTACTGCCCAACCTGGTGCTGCCGTACAACCGCATCGTCATCATTGCCTTCGCGCTGTTCGTGGTGGTGCTCACCTGGTTGTTGCTGAACAAGACACGCCTGGGCCTCAACGTGCGCGCCGTCACCCAGAACCGCAACATGGCCGCCTGCTGCGGCGTGCCCACCGGGCGCGTGGACATGCTCGCCTTTGGTCTGGGCTCCGGCATCGCAGGCCTTGGTGGCGTGGCCCTGAGCCAGATCGGCAACGTCGGCCCGGACCTGGGTCAGAGCTACATCATCGACTCGTTCCTGGTGGTGGTACTCGGTGGCGTCGGCCAGTTGGCCGGTAGCGTCATGGCAGCCTTCGGCCTGGGTATCGCCAACAAGATTCTTGAACCGCAAATCGGTGCCGTGCTCGGCAATATCCTGATCCTCGCGCTGATCATTCTGTTTATCCAGAAACGCCCGCAAGGACTCTTCGCACTGAAAGGACGGGTGATCGACTGATGAACCAGCCATTGATGCTTACGGCCACGCAAAAGGCCGGCCCCAAGGTGACGATCGCCGTCGGCGCGGTGATCCTGTTCCTGCTGCTGGCACTGCCATTGTGTTCGCTGCTGGCGCCGGACAATCCACTGCATGTGTCGGCCTACACCCTGACGCTGGTGGGCAAGATCCTCTGCTATGCCATCGTAGCGTTGGCACTGGACCTGGTGTGGGGTTACGCGGGCATGTTGTCCCTGGGCCACGGTCTGTTCTTTGCCCTGGGCGGTTATGCCATGGGCATGTACCTGATGCGCCAGGCATCCGGCGACGGGTTGCCGGCGTTCATGACCTTTTTGTCCTGGACCGAATTGCCCTGGTACTGGGCGGGCACCGACAACTTTCTCTGGGCGCTGTGCCTGGTGGTGCTGGCCCCGGGATTGCTCGCGCTGGTGTTCGGCTTCTTCGCCTTCCGCTCGCGGATCAAAGGCGTGTATTTCTCGATCATGACCCAGGCCCTTACCTTTGCCGGAATGCTGTTGTTCTTTCGCAACGAGACCGGCTTTGGCGGCAATAACGGCTTTACCAATTTTCGCAGCATCCTGGGCTTTGGCATCACTGAACCTGGCACACGGGCGGTGTTGTTTGTGGCCACGGTGCTGTTGCTGGTGGCCAGCCTGTACATCGGCTGGCGCCTGGCGCAGAGCAAGTTCGGCCGCGTGCTGACCGCCTTGCGCGACGCCGAGAACCGCCTGATGTTCTGTGGTTACGACCCGCGTGGCTTCAAGTTGTTTGTGTGGGTGTTGAGCGCGGTGTTATGCGGGTTGGCGGGGGCGTTGTATGTGCCGCAGGTGGGCATTATCAACCCCAGCGAAATGTCGCCGACCAACTCCATCGAGGCCGCCGTATGGGTCGCCCTGGGCGGGCGGGGCACACTGATCGGGCCATTGCTCGGCGCCGGGGTGGTCAACGGCATGAAGAGCTGGTTCACGGTGGCGTTTCCCGAGTACTGGCTGTTCTTCCTGGGGGCGCTGTTCATCATCGTCACCCTGTACCTGCCCAAGGGCGTTATCGGCCTGCTGAAGAAATGAGGAACGTCATGCTTGAACCTATTTTCGATGCGGGCAGCGGCCGCGATGCGATCGGTATCGGCCAGGCCGCAGGCAAAGGGCTCAATACCCGCCACGGCACCATCCTGACCCTGGAAGATATCAGCGTCAGCTTCGACGGTTTCAAAGCGTTGAATGACCTGAACCTGTATATCGGCGTCGGCGAATTACGCTGCATCATCGGCCCCAACGGCGCGGGCAAGACCACGCTGATGGACGTGATCACCGGCAAGACCCGGCCCAGCCACGGCAGGGCATGGTTCGGCGAAACCCTGGATCTGACCAGCATGAGCGAAGTGCAAATCGCCCAGGCCGGTATCGGCCGCAAGTTCCAGAAACCCACGGTGTTCGAAGCCCTCAGCGTGTTCGAAAACCTGGAGCTGGCGCAGAAGACCGACAAGTCGGTGTGGGCCAGCCTGCGGGCGCGCCTGAGTGGCGAGCAAAAAGACCGCATCGATGAAGTACTCGACACCATCCGCCTGACCGCCTCGGTGCATCGGCCCGCGGGTTTACTGTCCCACGGCCAGAAGCAGTTCCTGGAAATCGGCATGTTGCTGATGCAAGACCCGCAGCTGTTGCTGCTCGACGAACCGGTGGCCGGCATGACCGACGCCGAAACCGAATTCACCGCCGAACTGTTCAAGCGCCTGGCGGGCAAGCACTCGTTGATGGTGGTGGAGCACGACATGGGCTTTGTCGGCTCCATCGCTGATCACGTCACCGTGTTGCACCAGGGCAGCGTATTGGCCGAAGGGTCGCTGGAACAGGTGCAGGAAAATGAGCGGGTGATCGAGGTTTACCTCGGTCGCTAAGATGGTTTTCCCGTAGGAGCGAGCTTGCTCGCGAAGATCGTAAACGATAACGCGGGCATCCTGAATGCACGCGGCGCCCTCAGGTTTTTCGCGAGCAAGCTCGCTCCTACAGGGGATTGAGGAGGTTTTGAGAATGCTGCAAGTCGACAAACTGCACCAGTACTACGGCGGTAGCCACATCCTGCGCGGGCTGTCCTTCGACGTGAAAATCGGCGAAGTCACCTGCCTGCTCGGCCGCAACGGCGTGGGCAAGACCACCCTGCTCAAGTGCCTGATGGGCTTGCTGCCGGCCAAGGAGGGCGCGGTGAATTGGGAAGGCAAGGCCATCACCGGCTTCAAGCCGCACCAGCGTGTCCATGCCGGGATCGCTTACGTGCCTCAGGGCCGGGAGATTTTTGGCCGGCTGACGGTGGAAGAAAATCTGCTGATGGGCCTGTCGCGCTTCCCCGGTTCCGAAGCCAGGGAAGTGCCCGCGTTCATCTACGAGCTGTTTCCGGTGTTGCTGCAGATGAAGCATCGACGCGGCGGCGATTTGTCCGGGGGCCAGCAGCAACAGTTGGCGATTGGCCGCGCCCTGGCCAGCCGCCCGCGCCTGCTGATCCTCGATGAGCCCACCGAAGGTATCCAGCCGTCGGTGATCAAGGAGATCGGTGCGGTGATCAAGAAGCTTGCCGAGCGCGGCGACATGGCGATCCTGCTGGTGGAGCAGTTCTACGACTTCGCTGCCGAACTGGCCGACCACTACCTGGTGATGTCGCGCGGTGAAATCGTGCAGCAGGGCCGCGGTGAAAATATGGAGAGCGAAGGTGTACGCGGCCTCGTAACCATCTAATCTGTGGCGTCACGACATTAAGCCAAAAACCATGAACCTGCCCGTTTCCCCTGCCCTGTTCACCCCCAGCTGGCACGCCGCGCTGGAGCTCGGCTACGCGCGTTTCGGCGACACCACGCGCCCGGTATTGCGCCGCCACCTGGGCCCGCTGCGCGTGCAAAAGCACCTGTACGCCGAAGGCCCCCAGGTGTGCCAGCACATCATCGTGCACCCGCCCGGAGGAATTGCAGGTGGCGATCGCCTGGATATCAGCGCCCACGTCAGCGCCGGTGCCTGGGCGCAGTTGACCAGCCCCGGCGCAGCCAAGTGGTATCGCGCCAGCGGCCCGGCGTTTCAGCAAGTCGAGTTGACTGTCGAGGCCGGCGCGACGCTCGAATGGCTGCCTCAGGAAACCATCGTGTTCAGCGCCGCCCAGGCCGAACTGACCACGCGCGTTGAGCTGCATGGTGACGCGCAGCTGTTCTACTGGGACGTGGTCGCCCTGGGGCGCCCGGCCAGCGGCGAACGGTTCGACCTCGGCCACTTTCAATCACACCTGGATATTCGCCGCGACGGCCAGTTGCTCTGGCACGAACGCCAGCGCATTGTGGGCGCCGATGGGTTGCTGGATTCGCCCATCGGGTTGGACGGGCAGCCGGTGTTTGCCACGTTGCTGGTGACCGGCGAGATCGACCCTGAACTGCTTGATCAATGCCGCTCACTGCCCCACGCGGTGCGCGGGGATTTGACCCAATTGCCCGGGCTGCTGGTGGCGCGCTGTCTGGCCAGTGAAGCGCTGTTGGCGCGGGGGTGGTTGATTGATTTATGGCGGCTTTTACGCCCGGCGCTGTTTGGGCGTGAAGCAGTCGCACCAAGAATCTGGAGCACATGAAGATGCGCCCTTTTGTAGGAGCGAGCTTGCTCGCGAAAATCGTTAACGATAACGCGGGCATCCTGAATGCACGCGGCGCCCTCAGGTTTTTCGCGAGCAAGCTCGCTCCTACAGGGGTTAGCGCTCGTCTTTTTAATTGCCTGACTACGGACTGAACCATGGACCTGACCCCACGGGAAAAAGACAAACTGCTGATCTTCACGGCAGGCCTCGTCGCCGAACGGCGCCTGGCACGCGGTGTGAAGCTCAACTATCCGGAAACCATCGCCTATATTTCCGCCGCGTTGATGGAAGGCGCCCGCGATGGCCGCACCGTCGCCGACCTGATGCACTACGGCACGACGCTGCTCAGCCGCGAACAAGTGATGGAAGGCATCCCGGAAATGATCCCGGACATCCAGGTGGAGGCCACCTTTCCCGACGGCACCAAACTGGTGACCGTCCACCAGCCCATTGCATGAGGCACCGCGATGATTCGTGATGCAACCGAACACGACCTGCCGGCGATCCGCGCTATTTACAACGATGCGGTGCAGAACACCACGGCGATCTGGAACGAACAGCCGGTGGACCTGGCCAACCGCCAGGCCTGGTTCAGCGCACGCCAGGCGCAGCAGTACCCGATCCTGGTCGCGGTGGAAAACGACGAGGTCATCGGCTACGCCTCATTCGGCGACTGGCGCCCCTTCGAAGGCTTCCGCTACAGCGTCGAACACTCGGTGTACGTGCGCAATGACCAGCGCGGCAAAGGCCTGGGTCCACGCCTGATGCAGGCCCTGATCGAGCGCGCCCGCAGCTGCGGCAAGCACGTCATGGTCGCCGCCATCGAAAGCGGCAACCTGGCCTCGATCCGCCTGCATGAGCGCCTGGGTTTCACCATTACCGGGCAGATGCCTCAAGTGGGCATCAAGTTCGGCCGCTGGCTGGACCTGACCTTTATGCAACTGACGTTGAATCCGGGCGCCGAACCGCCCAAGGAGTGAAATCGATGAGCGCTGCACAACTGCGTCGAGTCAATGCTGAAAGTTTCGCCCATTACCGCCTGGGCTTGATCGAGCTGTTGCTGGACGCGGTACAGCATGGCGCATCGGTGGGCTTTATGGCCGACTTCGATGAGGCCCAGGCCCGCGAGTATCTGACCGGCGTGCAAGCCGGTATCGAAGACGCCAGCCTGCTGTTGTGGGTGGTGGTACGTGAAGAACGGGTAGTCGCCAGCGTACAACTGGCGCTGTGCCAAAAGGCCAATGGCCTCAACCGCGCCGAAGTGCAAAAGTTGCTGGTGCACAGCGGCGCCCGCCGCCATGGCCTGGGCCAGCAATTGATGCACAGCCTGGAGCTCGCCGCACGCCAGCACAAGCGCGGCCTGCTGTACCTGGACACCGAGGCCGGCTCCGGCGCCGAAGCCTTCTATCAGTCGCTGCGCTACATCAAGATCGGTGAGCTGCCCGACTACTGCCAAAGCCCGGACGGGCGCTACAGCCCGACCGCCATCTACTACAAGACCCTGGGGCAACCTGCATGATTCCTGGTGAATATCAGATCCAGCCTGGCGAGATCGAACTGAATGTCGGCCGCCGCACCGTCACCTTGAGCGTGGCCAACAGCGGCGACCGGCCGATCCAGGTCGGCTCGCATTACCATTTTTTCGAAACCAATGACGCGTTGGAATTTGACCGTGCAGCGAGCCGCGGTATGCGCCTGAATATTCCGGCAGGCACGGCGGTTCGGTTTGAGCCGGGGCAGCGGCGGGAGGTGGAGTTAGTCGATTTGAGCGGCGGGCGCCGGGTGTTCGGGTTTGCCGGTCGAATTATGGGCGACCTTTAGGGCCTCATCGCAGGCAAGCCAGCTCCCACCTTTTGACAGTGTTCACAAATCAAAATGTGGGAGCGGGCTTGCCCGCGATAGCGATCTCACATTCAACACAATTAATCAGGGCAACCACATGAAAATCAGTCGCCAAGCCTACGCCGACATGTACGGCCCCACTGTCGGTGACAAGGTCCGCCTGGCCGACACCGAGCTGTTTGTTGAAGTCGAACAGGACTTCACTGTCTATGGCGAAGAAGTCAAATTCGGCGGCGGCAAGGTGATTCGTGACGGCCAGGGCCAGAGCCAATTGCTCGCCCATGAAGTCGTCGACACCCTGATCACCAACGCGCTGATCATCGACCACTGGGGCATCGTCAAGGCCGATGTCGGTTTGAAGAACGGCCGCATTCACGCGATCGGCAAGGCCGGCAACCCGGATATCCAGCCCGGCGTGACCATGGCCATCGGCGCCAGCACCGAAGTGATCGCCGGTGAAGGCATGATCCTCACTGCCGGCGGTATCGACTCCCACGTGCATTTCATTTGCCCCCAGCAGATCGAAGAAGCGCTGACCAGCGGCGTCACCACCATGATCGGCGGCGGGACCGGGCCGGCCACCGGTACCAACGCCACCACCTGCACATCCGGCCCGTGGCACCTGGCGCGCATGCTGCAGGCCAGTGATTCGTTCCCGATGAACATCGGGTTTACCGGCAAGGGCAACGCCAGTTTGCCCGAGCCGTTGATCGAGCAGGTCAAGGCCGGAGCCATCGGTTTGAAGCTGCATGAAGACTGGGGCACCACGCCCGCCAGCATTGATAACTGCCTGAGCGTCGCCGACCAATACGATGTGCAGGTGGCGATCCACAGCGACACGCTCAACGAGTCCGGCTTCGTCGAAACCACCCTCGCCGCGCTCAAGGGCCGCACCATTCACACCTACCACACCGAAGGTGCCGGTGGCGGCCATGCGCCGGACATCATCAAGGCCTGCGGTTTTCCTAACGTATTGCCCAGCTCCACCAACCCGACGCGCCCATTCACGCGTAACACCATCGACGAGCACCTGGACATGCTGATGGTGTGTCATCACCTGGACCCCAGCATCGCCGAAGACGTGGCCTTCGCCGAAAGCCGTATCCGCCGCGAGACGATTGCCGCCGAAGACATCCTGCATGATCTGGGCGCGTTCTCGATGATCAGCTCCGACAGCCAGGCCATGGGCCGTGTCGGCGAGGTGATCACACGCACCTGGCAGACCGCCGACAAGATGAAAAAACAGCGCGGCCCGCTGCCGGGTGACGGCCCCGGCAACGACAACTTCCGCGCCAAGCGCTACATCGCCAAGTACACCATCAACCCGGCGATCACCCACGGCGTGAGCCATATCGTCGGTTCTGTCGAAGTCGGCAAATGGGCGGACCTGGTGTTGTGGCGCCCGGCCTTCTTCGGCATCAAGCCGACCCTGATCCTCAAGGGCGGCGCGATTGCCTCAAGCCTGATGGGCGATGCCAACGCCTCGATTCCCACACCGCAACCGGTGCATTACCGCCCGATGTTCGCCAGCTTCGGCAGCTCGCTGCACGCCACCAGCCTGACGTTTATCAGCCAGGCGGCACAGGACGCCGGCCTGCCCGAGGCCCTGGGATTGAAGAAGCAGATTGCAGTGGTCAAGGGTTGCCGCGATGTGCAGAAAAGCGACCTGATCCACAACGATTACCTGCCGGATATCGAGGTTGATCCGCAGACCTATCAGGTCAAGGCCGACGGGCAGTTGCTGTGGTGCGAGCCGGCCGACGTACTGCCCATGGCCCAGCGCTACTTTTTGTTTTAGGTAACGACCTCAGCCACGTCCAGCGGATGCTCAAGAAACTCCTGACGGGTCAGTGTCTCGATCAGCACCGCCTCGCTGATTTGCAATTGCGCTTGAAGTTCTCTGGCCCGTTGATCGTAAAGAGCCTCGGTGATCGTTTTGGATTCAAAGCTGCTGCGCAAGTCCTCCAACTGATCGTGAAACGGATTGCGCAGTTCGTCAAATTGCGAGGGGTATTTGCCTTTCAGGTAATCCTGCCAAAAGTCCCTGGACAGCAGCGCCTGAAGCTCTTGCGCAGAGTTATCCAGGGCTTTGATCGTGTCATAGGCACTATCGAGCATTGATGAGGTAACGTCGCCCAAGTTGGTATGCACGACCTTCTGCGGCTGCCCCGGTAGCTGGAGCCGATCCTTGAGGCCGTAACGATACGCCAGTCGGATCTCAACCTCTTCGTCCAGGCGCTGGGTATGGGGCAACTTGTCGGCCGCCGACACGTTGGGGTCATTGACGATGGCTTCGCTGCGCTGGATATCCGCCGACGCGATCTTGTCCACCTCGTGCAGGCGGAACAAGCCCCTGGATAAGCTTGCCAATTGCAGGCCCTGGGTCTGATCCGTGGCCTGCACACGAGCCTTGTAGGCCAGCGTGCGCACTTCCAGGTTACTGAAGGAGAAAGCCGCAAGGTCACAACACCCTGGCTCGCCGGCCAGGTCGAGGAGTTCCGTGCGCAGGGTTTCCGATTCGGCGGTGTCCTGGGTGATGCTTTCGATCACTTCCCAGACGCGGCGCTGCATGTCGGCGTGGTCGGTGACAGTCGGTTCCAGACGCTCAAGGATGTCAAAAAACGGGTCGACCCTCGGTATGCGCTCCAACGCCACCCATAGGAGCCGTTTGCTACTCGCGTCTTGCGGGGACATGCCTTGGGACCAACGCAGAAATGGATCCTGCGGGCCGCCTGTGGATGCCTCACGGTCAGGGGCAATATCAGCCGTCAACCGTAGCGCGTTCGGAAGATCCTCAGACATCAGCCCGGCTTCCTCAAGGCGCCGGCTATATTCGTGGACTTGTCGCCGGGTTTGCTCGGTCAACGGGTTCTCGCTGATATCCGTCACACGAGTCACGCGCGCCGTCTGCGCCAACTGCTCATCCGACGGCGCAATGACGGAGTCCGGGATAGTGGTAATACTGTTTTGGCTCAGATCGACCCGTAGCAGGTTCGTCCGTTCAACCAATCCCGCAGGCCAGGTATCAATCCCCGCATTGCTCATCTGCAAGGTACGCAAATCGGTCATCTGGCTGAAATCCGGCGTCAGGCCGAGGACGTTATCATCGAGTATCAAGTCACGAAGTGTCGCTCGCGAGGACAGGAGAGCAACCGACTCGGCAGTCAAGCGGATTCGGTTATTCCGCAAGGACAAACGGGTCAATTCGTTCATATTCCCCACGGCTGGCGGCAACTCGAATAAATGGTTATCCGACATGTCCAGCGAGCGCACACCGCGGCACTGCGCCAAGAAGCCTTCTGGTGATGTGCGCAGGTTCAGATGGTTCAGTTTGAGTACCGCCGGACGGATGAAATTCGCGCCAAGGTCGGGCAGCCTCGACAGGCGCAAACCACTGAGGTCCAGTTCGATGTCGATGAGTGTATCGTCGCTGGCTGGAACGAGGGGGTTATCCGCTCTCCAGCAGTTCATGATGCGGTGACTGGCGCTATTACGATCGCTGAATTGCTCGTAACTCTGACGCTCGTTGGCGTGGCTCCAGGCTCTTAACTGACGCTTGATCGCTCTAAATTCCTGCTCACGCTGGGCCAGCTCTGCATCGGCGCGCTCACCCAACGACCAAATCGTCTCCCGGAACACTTGAATACCAATGTCGGGATATATTTCCCGCATGACCCTAAGCCTTGGATTACCACTGTCAAAGGCGCCATCAAGGGCTCCTTGCAGCAGTTCGGGTCGTGTGTGCGTCAACGTCTGCCAGTAGAGATCGAACTGCTGCCAATAGTCGGTGGGAAACCTATTGTTCTCAAGGAGCAGGACGTTGTTTATGCGAGCGATCGCTTCAAGCTGCTCAGGCGGTGGTGTCAAATGTTCTGGTGGAACCTCCTGCAGGTGGTTGTAGGATAAATCGACGCGTCTCAATCCAGTCAGTGCGGTTAATCCCGAGGGCCACTGCGCAATCTGCGCATTCCTCAGGTTTAACTCCGTCAGGTTTGGCATACCACTGACATCGGGGGCTACACCCAGCGGGTTGTTGCACAGATCAAGCGTCGCAAGGGAGCTGAGGTTGCTCAGCATACGGCTGGTTGGTGGGGTCGACTTAAGCCTATTGCCGGCCAGGTTCAACGAAGTCAGGGAGCGCATTTCACCGATAGCGCCGGGTAACTCGGTAAGCCGGCAACCGATCAGGGCCAAATGCTTGACGTGGGTGAATGATGTGAGGAAAGCATCAGTCTTGCCGGACCAACCGATACCTTCGATCTCAAGCCCCTCAACGTGGCTGAAGTCGGCACTTAGTAGCGGTAGTTCCAGATCGCCCCTCATCATCAGCCGCAGGGGGCCTTGATTCATACGCCGCCAGTGATTCTTGATATCTCTGGCTGTATAGGACGCCCGGCGAAGGTCGGCATCAGCGCGCGGCGGCCCACTGGCGTAAACCCAGGTATCCAACTCCCTCGTCAACGTTTTGAGCTCAGCCTTCCAGTGTTTCAACCCACCCTTGACGTCGTCGCCCAATGTGCGGACGAACGCGTCCACGGCCTCCTCGTCCATCAAAGGGAACAGATCGGTGACCTGCTCGTGCACTGAATCGACATCGCTAACGCTGGTCGCCTGTCGGCTGCATCCGCCGCCACCGCCAAGTAATCTCAGTGTCGAATCAACCGTCGGCTTGCGCACCGGGTTCTCCAGCAACACCGTGCGCAGCGGCTCACGAGGCAAAGGCGCTTGTTGGATCGCGGTCTTCAACTGCTGTGCATCGGTGAACCCAAGGTTCTGGCGTTCGGTGGCGGACAACTGGTCCCAGGTCGCCCCAAAAAAATCCCTGGGCATGGGTGCCTCGAACAAACCATTGTCCTTGAGCACCAGGGTCTTGGTAGTAGTTGAGTCCGGGGAACCGATGGCATCCAGCAGCGTGCCTTGGGCCGAATAGTGACGCAACTCCACCCGCGTTCCACGCTGCCATCCAGGCAAGGTTTCCAGGGTGCGCAAGGCGAGGCGCTGGCTGTCGATGCCTGCCAGTGTGTCCAATTGCAGGCCTTCATAGGCGCGCGACACCCGGACTTCCTGCTCAAGCCACCTCGCCTGTTCAATTCGCTCTTCGGGCAGAAACCCGGTATCTCGAAATATCTGCAACTGTTCAACGCTCAGCCTTTTGAGCAGCTCAATGGCCATCGACGCCGGCAGCCTGGGGTAAGTCGCCAGGACCAGGCGCACATCAGGATCGTTCGTGGCATTCAAGGCTTGGTAGCGCTCTTCGACCAGCGAGCTCTTAAAGGTATCGACGACATTGGCGATGTGTTCACGCAGCTTGCCGGCCCGCACCGCCAGCGATTCTTCGGCACTGCCAGGGATTTCCCTGAGCGTGGGGTCCACACCCTGCAAGCTGAACAGCACTTGATTGAGCCACTCACCGCTCGTCAATTGGCTTTCACTGACCTCCACTACGCGTCTGGAGGCGTCCCCGAAGGTCTCCTCCCACAAAACTCTGCTGTTGTTGCCACTGACCCTCACCCGCAGCGGCGTATCGGGCAACATCCCTCGTCGACGCATGATTTGCAGTTGCAGCACGGGGTCGGCCTGAGCATAGACGACCGGGTCGCTGCTTTTCATTTGTTCGACAAAAGTTGTCAGTGCCTGATGCGCCTTGAAATGCTGGATCGTATCGTCCAACAACATAGGCACGGGGTCATGCACAACAAAGGTCTGGCGCAAGACATCTTCTTCGACGCCACTGGAAATAAGCGCCTGCTCCAGCGTTGCGCTGCCAAGCCCTTGCCGGTCCAGGCCCAGGCGCCTGATCAGGGTCGGTTTATCCCAGGTCAGCGGTTGCTCGACTTCATGGCTCCAGGCGCCGGCATGGTTATGTTCCAGTTGTGGTTCATAGGCGCCGGGGCGGCTCGGGTGCTGAATGCGATACTGGCCGGTGTCGGCTTCCTGCCGGACCTGATAGTAGTCGCCGTCAATGGGCAGCACCGTCTGCCCATTGTGCGGGTAGAGGCCCAAGGCGTCCGGCTTGGTGCCCGGGGCCAGCTCGACGGGCACCTTGTAAGGGGTCATATCAGGATTCCACAGCACTTGCTTGCCGGTTGGCAACGTGACCGGCTTGAGGTGGTCGATCGAACTCGCCCATTTGACTGCGGGTAACACCTTTGCGCCGGTACCCTGCACCGCAGCATTGAGGGCCACGCTGGAAAAGTGCGCCCACATGGTCTTCGTATCGCCTTGCTCGTAGGCTTCGATACCTTCGTACACCTCGGAGCACATCTGCGCCGCGCCCACCGCCAGCATGATCGGCCCCAGCCCCGGCACTACGAATGCGCCGAGGTTGAACACGCTGTTCACGGCGTCCAGGTAGCTCACCAGCCGATCCATGCGCGCCTCGCGGTCTTCGTCACCGGTAGGCACCGCCACAGCACGGGCGTCAGCCAGAATCTTGCGCACCTGGGCCTCGCGCAGCAGCTCCCAAAGGTTGGCGCCGATTTTCAACTCATCCAGGGGCAGCCTCGGCGGCCTTGCCGCCATCGGGTAATCGCCGGTCACACCGTTGCCGTTGGCGGGTTTATACAGCACGTTAAAGTGCCGGAAGAAAACCCCTTGCTCACGCTGGGGCACGAAGCGACTGAAAAAGCGCCGATACGACGCGCTGTGCAGGCGCGTCCGCAGATCGGCCATGAACTCCCCGCTGGAGGCATACTCCTTGAGCGGTTGCTGTGGATCATTGGGGATAAACACCACAAGGCGCTCGACTCTGTCACTGCCTTTACGCTCAGGGCCGATCAGCAAGGGCCCCACCAGCACGCTGCCAAACACGTTCAGAGCGACAAACGTCACTGGCTTGCCATCAAGGGTGGCGCTGCCTGGGTCGGTAATGACCTGCTTGAGCATTCCATAAACATCGGCGCTGATGCCCCATTCGGGCGTTTGAGCCGCCAGCTCCGCGCTCAGCGCCAGCAGTTGGCGCTGGTGCTCTTGCAGTTGCGCTTGCAGTGCCGTGCGCTGAGTTTCATCTGCGGGTTGGACGATGGACTTGATGTGTTCCTGATACAACTTACCCAAATCCAGGCTGCGGCACATTTGGGCAAATTCATGGGGAGCAACGGCCAGGGCATGAGACCTGAATACGCTCGGGTTTGGGATCACATCGCCCCCATTCGCGCCCACGGTGGTAATGAGCTGACAATCCTGGCAGGTGCTCGCTCGCTCTTCGTCGGGTTCGAAATTGGCCAGGGCGGCTTCAAGCAGGGAAACCGTACGGTATTCATAACGAAGCTGCGGATCGCTTTGCTGTTCGAAGACAAACGCGCCGAATAGATCATCACGACCTTTAAACCCATACTTACGCGCGAAATAGACGTTGTTGACGTCCAGCTCCAGGTTGAAGCGTTGTTTGATCGCGTCTTTCAGCGGCTGTTCGGCAAATGCCTTCACATCCTCGATATCGCCCAGGCTGTTTTCCACCTGGTTCAAGGTCTCGCGATAACGGGTATGGCTGGCGGCCAGTTCGGACCTCTGCTGAGCCGTGGCGGCCAGATACCATCTGGGCAGTTCCATCTCGTGATTGGCGAGTTCTTCCTGGCGCTGAGTAGTTGCCTGGTTGAACCAACCGGGCACGCGGTCCTTGAGGAAGTCGTAATGCACGCCCCGAAGGTCAACGTTGAACTTGCCTTCGGGGGTAGAGATAACGGGTTGTTCTGACATATCGGGCCATCCATGAAGGGTTGTGAAAAACCCAACCTATCGGATCGCCCGGTTTGGAAAGCCCTAGCTATTTATCGCCGATCAAAAATGCTCACGCGGGTTGAACGCGGCCTTCTGTGCCAGCTCCTGCCACAGCGCCTTGACCTCCTCATCACTGCTCTTGGGCATCACGGCCTTGAGCTGCACAAACAGATAACCGCGCTGCCCGGCCTTGTTCAGCAGGCCATGGCCCTTGGCGCGCATACGCTGACCGTTCTGGCTACCGGCGGGCACCTTGAGGTTGATCTTGCCGGTGAGGGTCGGCACTGCCACTTCCGCGCCCAAGGCCAACTCCCACGGGGCCAGCGGCAGGTTGATGATCAGGTTTTCGCCATCCACTTCGAACTTGGGGTGCGGCGCAAACTTGATGATCAGGTACAGGTCGCCATTCGCTCCGCCACCAATGCCCGGTGCGCCCTGCCCTTTGAGGCGGATGCGCTCGCCGTCGGCCACGCCGGCGGGGATCTTCACGTTCAGGCTCTTGGTGGTGTTGCTCACGTGCCGGCCCGAGGCGTCGTATTGCGGCACCTGGAAGTTGATCTGCTTGGACTCGGTAGACAGTGTCTCTTCAAGGTGCACCGTCAGCTGCATCTCGACGTCCTGGCCCTTGCGCCCGGCAGGACGGCGCTGGCCGCCCCCGAAGGCATCGCCACGACCACCGAAGATCGAGCTGAAGAAGTCCGAGAAGTCCTCAGTGCCTGCGCCACCACCGCCAAAGCCGCCACGGCTCTGCCAGCCCGGCGGGCCCTGGAACGGCTGGCCATGCTGGCCATATTTGCGCAATTCGTCGTACTCGGCTCGCTTGTCGGCACTTTTAAGCGCTTCATAGGCTTCGGACGCGTCCTTGAATTTCGCTTCGGCGTCTTTTTCCTTGCTCACATCGGGGTGATACTTGCGCGCGAGCTTGCGATAGGCAGCCTTGATTTCCTTGTCATCGGCCGTCGGCTCGACACCCAGAATCTTGTAGTAATCTTTGAAATCCATCGACGGTTCACCATCCTTTATCGAGATCGCACTGCCCGGGGCGCAACGTGCGCTGGTTTGCACCTGTTGAGGGTTGCGGCCCGGGGGTACGTCAAAGTGTTATCGGCATCAGCCGTATGCAACAGATGTGGGGGCAAATCCCGTACTTTCAAGCGCGATTTAACGGATGGTTGGCCTACGCAAGCGCTTGCGACTGGCATACACTGCGCGGCCGTTTTTCAACCGGAACCCGATAGACATGAAAAACCCATCCCCAGCCCGTGCCTGTGGTATCGACTTCGGCACGTCCAACTCCACCGTCGGCTGGATCCGTCCCGGCATGGAAACGCTGATCGCGCTGGAGGACGACAAAATCACCCTGCCGTCGGTGGTCTTCTTCAACTTTGAGGAGCGCCGCCCGGTGTACGGTCGCCTGGCGCTGCACGAATACCTGGAGAACTACGAAGGCCGCTTGATGCGCTCGCTCAAGAGCCTGCTGGGTTCCAAGCTGATCAAGCACGACACCAGCGTGCTTGGCACTGCAATGCCGTTCACCGACCTGCTGGCGCTGTTTATCGGCCAACTCAAGAGCCGCGCCGAAGCCAACGCCGGTCGTGAGTTCGAAGAAGTGGTGCTGGGCCGCCCGGTATTTTTCGTCGATGACGACCCGATGGCCGACCAGGAAGCCGAGAACACCCTGGTGGACGTGGCGCGCAAGATCGGCTTCAAGGACATCTCGTTCCAGTACGAACCGATTGCGGCGGCGTTCGACTACGAGTCCACCATTGAAAAAGAGGAGCTGGTGCTGATCGTCGACATCGGCGGTGGTACCTCCGACTTCTCCCTGGTGCGCCTGTCGCCGGACCGCCGCCACAACGACAACCGCCAGAGCGACATCCTCGCCACCGGTGGCGTGCACATCGGCGGAACCGATTTCGACAAGCAACTCTCGCTGGCCGGCATGATGCCGCTGTTCGGCTACGGCAGCCGCATGAAGAGCGGCGCCTACATGCCTACCAGCCACCACATGAATCTGGCGACCTGGCACACCATCAACTCGGTGTACTCGCAAAA